>Ga0256407_10003938_pt1 | contig 25558 bp, 18 predicted proteins | sample RumenRJG_04DNA_FD_193489 | JGI IMG/M metagenome (GOLD analysis project Ga0256407, IMG submission 193489) | Bovine rumen microbial communities from Lethbridge, Alberta, Canada - RJG_04 | ecosystem: Host-associated > Mammals > Digestive system > Stomach > Rumen | place: Canada: Alberta... | reverse complement strand
TGGCTGAGTAATAACTTGAAGTCGGTGTGGGCATACTGACTGATGGCCCGCGAGATATACTTGGTGTTGCTGCCCACCAACTCGTGCAGTTTGGCCAGCGAGAACGATTCCTCGTAGACTGCAGGTGATGTCTCCAACACAGCCTTGACACGCTGGTAGATGTCTTGCAGCACAGCCTCATCAATATCGGTCGACGGGCTCTCAACCTCAGAGTCCGAAACAGGTTCATCGGCTTCTTCGGAACTGGGTAGCGGTTGCTGCACAGGCGGAGCAGCGCGACGTGCCTCGTCGATGATGGCCAATTGCTCCAAGCTCTGCTCATAGAGTGCCTGATTGCGCTCCTTGAGTTGACGGTTGCTTCGATAGAGCATGACCAGCAACCCTAGGAAGACAAGTGCAGCAATGGTGACTAGCCACAGTGTCTGAGTCAGTCGTGCGCGGCGTGCCTCTTGCTGGCGTGCCTCTTCGGTGGCCCTCTGCAAGTCGAATACCGATGAAGCCTTGATCAGGTAAGGCAACTGTGTCACACCGCTGAGCGAGTCGACGACTTCAAGATACCGCAGACGGTTGTCACGTGCCAGTGCCTCATTGCCTCGCCTCTTGTAGAAGGCATACTTCTGGTCATAAATGTCGGGAACACCTTCCTTGAAATTGTATCGACGTACAATCTGCTCATATCGGTCAAGTTCGGCAAGCGACTCGCTGTCTCGACCCAACTGGTCAAGCAACTTGCTCTTGATAATGCGCACCACCGCTGTGAGGCGAGCATGCTGCACGTCGTCGACTGTCATCACCCGCTTGAGTGCATGGTCAATCCACACGAGTGCCTCTGAGGGGTTCTTGTCGTTGATGCACATCGCTGCCTTACACAAGTCGGTGACCGAGTTGGCGACTCGCTGGCGCCGGCAATAGTCATGCGCCACACCCAACGTGCGGTGCACCTGGTTGAACTGCAAGCCAGTGGTGATGAGGTTGAACACATACAGACTGTCGAGCGGATCGCCCTGCGGAGCATTGCGACAAGCCTGCTCTAAATAGGGGATGCTCTGCGCAAAGTCACTCTCTTGATGAGCCGATTCATATTGCAGGTAGAGGCATCCCAGTTCGTGGCATAACAATGCGATGAGAGACGAGTCGCCCGCCTGCTCGGCGGCTTGCTTACCCTGCAGCAGACAGTCGGCAGCCTTCTGATAGTTGTAATAGCGGAATTGGTAGATTGTGCCTAGTTTGTAGCAGGCACGAATGCCATCGTGCAACTGCTCGCCATGCGGATTGTCATCCAGACGACTGGCGGCTATAGTATAGCACACTACGGCACTATCTAGATGCTGCGACATGTCATAGTGATGCCCCATCTTCAACAACTGTGAGCTGGACAGACGATGCCACTGCTTGGGATACAGCATGCGAGACTGCACAGTTGCGCAACCCAGGGCTACACCTATCATCAGCAATAGAATTCGGCGATATGTCACAAGCGAATCTTTCATTCGGCAATTTTCCACTCACGGATCAAGGAGCCTTGATACAGAAGATATGTGCAAGTTCATCATTGCTCCATGAGTTCATGAGTGCAAAGGTAATGATTTTTTCTTGAAATGAAGCAAAATGCTCACTTAGATAACACATTTTATTAAAGACTCATGCAAATCAAGCTGACTGAACTGATAGGATTATCTTGCAGACAACTCAACTCATTATCAGCAAGATGAACCAATCGGCCCAAGCAGCCTAATCTGCATGCGTGAATAAATCGGCGTGTGATTTAGTTGCCAAGCATGATGTTGATCACGGCATTGACATCGGCGATGTCGACCTTGCCGTCACCTGTCACGTCGCCTCGTACAGGATGCACGAGCAAGTCACTGATAGGCAGCGACTGACAATTAATGACCGGCTGCAGTGGCGTGGTAGATGTCGAGCGGTGAACAAAGGCCACGATGTTCATGTTTTCAGGTATCCAGCCGGCCTTGAGCGTATAGGTGTACTCGTTTTCATAGTGGGACTTATCTTCGTTCCACTTGAGTGCGTCGCCCTTGTAGTTGGTCATCGTCTCACGGAATACGTTGTTGTGCACAAAGTTCTTAACGCGCGACGAGCCATCTTGCTGCCATGCTACGAGGCTGTCCTCGGTCAGATAGACGGTCAGCCCGACATTGCTCCCAAAGGCCGACTCAAAGTTACTCTTGACATCACCCGAGACAGTGACCGAAAGTTGGCGAGTGGCCTCGTCGTAAGCCGCATCAATCACCACATCGGTCGCTGCCGCTTGACTGGTCGCCAGGGCAGCGACTAGGACAATGAGTGGTAGAAGATTTTTTCATAGACAACATTTTTTGCTGAATTTTTTTGTGCAAAGGTAGTGTCTTTTGACTGAATGCCAGGCAATGGCAATAGGTGAGATTGTTCGTTTTCCCCGAAGGTGAACAAAACTTGCGCAAACGAGTGCAATGAAACTTGCTTCAATTGCACTCGCTGCCGATCGTTACTTGAGGATGGCGGGACGGCTCTCGTTCCAGCAGCGGTCCAGTGCGGTGACTGCCCACTGCCACTTGCCCTTGTCACGGGGGATGGTGAACGAGGGCTGCGCTGTGATGGCCATGATGCAAGCGGCGTTGTCAATGTTCAACGGTTCGCCCTTGTGGAAGCGATAGACGACATAACGCACGGCCTGCTGCATGGGGTCGGTGGTCACGGCGGGTTGCCAAGTGAGGGTCTTAACCCCTTTCTTGCCCTTAACCTCCTTGAGATGGGTAACGGGTGCCGGGGCTGTGTCGTCGAGCCAAGTGTAGGCGGGGATGAGCGCCGGAGTAGACTGATACTTGCTGACGAGCGAGTCCATCATGCCCTTGTGGTTGTCGGTGATGTTGTAGCCCGGCCACCAGCAGGGGCCTTGCACGTTGGGCAACTGACGCATCAGGCGGAACTTGTGGTCGAGTTGCGTGGGGTTGAGTGTGTCTCCCCCACCCTCGGCGATGTCGCGATGCGCCATGATGTTATAGATGGCTTGGCCGTAGTACATGTGCCGACCGTTGGCATGGTCATTCCACCAGTAGTTGAGCGTGAGGCTGCTGGCACGCTTGTGCTCCAGTTCCCAGTAGAGTTGCGGCACCTGATAGTCGACCCACCCCTCGGCTGTCCACTTGATGCAGTCGGCATACAAGCCGTCATAGCACTGCAAGCCGTCGGTGTCGCTGCCGCGGGGGTCGTTCTTGCGATTGCGCCAGATGCCGAAGGGGCTGATGCCAAAGCGCACCCAGGGCTTGACCTCCTGGATGGTGTTGTGCAACTGCTCGATGAGCAGGTCCACATTGTGGCGGCGCCAGTCGCCTTTGTCCCAGCCCAGTCCATAGAGGTTGTAGCTGGTGGTGTCGGGAAAGTCGACGCCCTCGACAGGATAGGGATAGAAGTAGTCGTCCATGTGGATGGCGTCGACATCATAGCGGGTGATGATGTCGCGCACCACACGGTCGATGAAGTCGCGACTCTGGGGCAGACCCGGGTCGAAGTAGATCTTGCCATCGGCATAGTTGAGGAACCACTCGGGATGCTCATAGTAGACATGACCCGGTGCAGGACGGTCGTCCTTGCCGCTGGTCACACGATAGGGGTTGATCCAGGCATGCAACTCCATGCCACGACGGTGGCTCTCGTCGATCATGAATTGCAGGGGGTCCCACATGGGGCTGGGAGCCTTGCCGGGCTCGCCGGTGATCCAGCGCGACCAGGGCTCCAGGTCGCTGACGTAGGCAGCATCGGCCTGCGGACGCACCTGCCAGATCACGGCATTGCAGCCAGCCCGATGCAACTTGTCCAACTGGTCGATGAGATAGGCTTGGTTTTGCTCGGTCGTCTGCCGGGCATACTGCTCCTGCCCGATGATGTGCATCCAGGCTCCACGGAACTCATGCTTGGGGTTTGCACTGACGGGGGTCACTTCGCCTGCCATCATGGTGCACGATGCCACAGCCAGCATTGCCAGCAATAAAATCTTTTTCTTCATGTCTTCTATGTTTGAGTATTTGTTATGAGATGTGCAGCGGTGTCGGTACAACTGCCGGTGCCCAGACGAGACATCATGCGGGTGTAACCATCGAGTTGCGCCCGACGCTCAGCACCGTCATTCAGCAGGGCCGACAAGTGCCGGTCGATGGTGTCGGGCGTGCACAGATGCATCAACAATTCGGGGATAACAGGCTCGTCGGCAATGAGATTAGGCAGAGTGACATATTTGCCTTTGAGCAGGCGACGATAGAAGTTGTATAGCCACTTCTTGCCCGTCATGCGGTAGCATGCCACCTGCGGTGTGCCCAGCATGGCAGCCTCAAGGGTTGCCGTGCCGCTCGTGACAATTGCCACACGCGCATGACGCACCAGTTGCCATGTTTGCCCCGTGACCAATGTCGCCCCGCCGGCACCATATCGGCCATACAGGGCAGTATCGATGTTGGGAGCCACGGCAATCGCCAACTGGCAGTCGGCATGACGGCGGGCCGCCTGGAGCATCGACGGCATATTATCACGTATTTCCTTAACCCGCGAGCCCGGCACCAGTGCGACAATGGGACGATCGGGGTCAAGGCCATGCTCGGCACAGAAACTCTCACGACTGGGCATCACAGCCAATGCCTCACTGATCTCTTGCACCGTTGGGTTGCCCACATAGGTCGCCCGATAGTCGCGCTGAGCATACCAGTCGGGCTCGAAGGGCAGAATGCAATACATCTGATCGACATATCGCTTGATGTCCTTGACGCGCCACTCCTTCCACACCCACACTTTGGGCGAGATAAAATAGTGCACAGCAATGCCATGCTCATGGGCATGCTTGGCCAACTTGAGGTTGAACGACGGATAGTCAATGAGCACCACGCGGTCGGGATGCCAGCGGTCGATGGCTGCACGAGCCGTGCGCATGAAGCCCAGAATGGCGGGCAGATGCTTGGCCACCTCGACAAAGCCCATATAAGCCATGTCGCGGTAATGGATGATGGGTGCCACGCCTGCGGCTCGTTCCATCATGTCGCCGCCCAGAAACTGGAACTGGGCCTGATGATCATGTTTTTTGATGGCCTGGATCAGATGTGCCCCGTGCAGATCGCCCGATGCCTCGCCAGCTACCAGAAAGTATTTCATTATTATAGACTTTAGATTTTAGATGTTAGACTTTAGTTTTTGCAGGGACAGGGCTGCCGCATGAACAGCTAGGCTGCATGTAGGGACGGCATTCCTATGCCGTCCGCCTCCTGGCTGTGAATATATCTTTTGCCTAAGCGGACGGCGCGGGAGCGCCGTCCCTACAGCAGCCACCTAACGGCCAACAGCGGGCCGAAGGTCAAACATTGTGCATTAAAGTCCATTAGAGTGGCAAAGTTACAAAATATATAATAAAGTGCGAGGCAATTCGTTTTAAATAGAGTTAATGACGAAGTTTTATGACACGCATCTCATATTTTTTCATCTCACTGTTGACATTAGTGCTACTGGGCATGAGCAGTTGCATCGACGACAACTTCTCGACCTCGGCCACCGACGTGCTTGAGTTCTCGACCGACACCGTGGCGTTTGACACAGTTATCACCATGCAGGGAACAGCCACCAAGCAGTTCCTTGTCTATAATCGAGGCAAGAAACAATTGAACATCTCGAGCATTCACATGGCTGGGGAGGGCCGCGGACACTTCTACCTCAACGTTGATGGCCAGAAAGGTACCGAGTTTCACAACATCGAGGTCCGTGGGGGTGACAGCATCTTTGTTTTTGTCGAGAGCTATATGGATGAAGTATTGCAGGACGAGCCACTAGAGGTGAGCGACCTCATCGTGTTTGAGACCAATGGCGTGACCCAGCACGTGACAGTGACCGCATGGGCGCAAGATGTAATTCGCATCAAGGGAGACACCCTGTGGAGCGACACGCGCTTCACAGCCGACAAGCCTTATCTCATCTACGACACCCTGCTTGTGGCACCGGGCGTGACAATGACGCTCGACCCGGGCACTACCCTACTCTTCCACAAGGGGGCCGCCTTGCGGTGCTATGGCACCATGAAGGCACAAGGCACCGTCGATGAGCACATCACCTTCCGCGGCGACCGTCTGGATCATGTGGTGGGTGAGATTGGCTTCGACATCATGTCAGGCCAATGGGGCGGTGTCATTTTTGGCCCAGGCAGTGTGAACAACGACCTTGCCTTTGTCGACATGCGTGGCAGTGAGATTGGAATGCACGTGAGCAGCGAGTCGCCCAACCAGCGCAGCCTGCACCTGCTCAACTGCTTGTTGCACAACAGCAGCAGTTCGGTGTTGACTACCTACAACGCTTGGATTGAGGCCGAGGGCACCGAGTTCAGTAATGCCGCTAACGGCGTGGTCAACTTCATCGGTGGCCGTCTGAACTTGGTTAACTGCACTTTCACCAACTATTACCTGTTTGTCGCCCCGTCCGACCCGATTGTCAACTTTCTCAAGGCCGTTGACGAAGGGGGCAATGAAGTCTTGGGCGTTCCCACTGGCTATGTCGACAACTGCATCCTCTACGGCATGGCTCAGGAGATCAACATTGGTGACCTTGAGGGCACAGGTCTGTATCTGCGCAACTGCTTGATGAAACTCGACGGCACTGATGACGAGCACTTTATCAACATGGCGTGGAAGGCCGATCCCAAGTACTATGTCAACCGTGATGACTATATCTTCGACTTCAGGCTGAAGAATGAGAGTGATGCCATCGCACGCGGCAACCGCAATTATTGCCCCGCGCATGCGCGCTATGACCGCTACGGCAACGACCGTTGGGCCCGCGAGGGTATCGACATCGGTGCCTACACATGGGTTCCGGCGCCTGAGACATCAGAGCAAGACAACGACAAATGATTAATATTTCTTAAATAACGAAATATATTTATCGTTTTTCGATAATTTCATGTATCTTTGCAGGCGAAATGCATTTCAGACTTATTTTATTCACCTCAAACGATTCTGAATTATGGAAAAAACAACTGTCAAATCAATCAAGGCTGTGTGCTATATCGCACTGATGTGCATCGCCATTTGGGTAGCATTCTATGCGATTCAGTCCTATTTTGTACTCACTACTGGCAGTGGTCAAGGTGTCATCAACTGGGGCTCACCCAACATGGGATTGAAACTCACTCTCTTCTGGTTAAACCGCCTCACCATCCTGCTGATGGCAGGCCTGTTCACAGCCTTTGTGCTCAACATTCTCAAATCTGTGAGAACAGGTGTCATCTTCAACCGCACCAATGTCAAGATACTCTGGGCTATCGTCATCGTTATTCCCATCCATGCATTGATCAGCGACAACATGGGATTCGCAGTTTCGGCTGCCACCGAGTGCCACGACTTGGTGCTGACCGACAGCCCGTTTGTCTACACCATTGTGGCTTTGCTGGTGGCCATGCTCTACAAGGTGGCCTGCGATGCTGCCGAAGAACAAAACCTAACCATCTAAAAGGCACTGACTCATGATTATCGTAAATCTCGATGTAATGATGGCGCGACGCAAGATGTCGCTTAATGAACTGAGTGAGCGCGTGGGCATCACGATAGCCAATCTGTCGATATTGAAGACTGGCAAAGCCAAGGCAGTGCGTTTCTCGACACTTGATGCCATTTGCCGTGCCCTAGACTGCACCCCCGGCGATATCCTCGAATATCGTGAAGAATAGTACACACTCTCTAGCAACAAAAACAGTTTCCGGCGGTGAACAATAGTATTGTTCACCGCCGGAATCAATATCTGTGTAAACATCAATCAGTCACGACGGAAGATGTCGCGGGTGTAGACACGGTCGCGCACATCGTCCAGGACAGGGTCATAGCGGTTAGCGATAATGGCCTGCGAACGGGCCTTGAATTCATCCAGATTGTTGACCACATGACTACCAAAGAATGTGCTGCCATCGGGCAATGTGGGTTCATAGATGATGACAGTGGCTCCCTTGGCCTTGATGCGCTTCATCACACCTTGAATGCTCGACTGACGGAAGTTGTCGCTGCCTGTCTTCATGGTCAAGCGATAAACTCCAATGACGCACTCGTGCTCGTTGCCCGGGTCAAAGTCCCCGCGGTTATAGTAGTCGTAGTAACCTGCCAGATTGAGCACACGGTCGGCAATGAAATCCTTGCGCGTGCGGTTGCTCTCGACAATGGCCTGGATGAGATTTTCGGGCACATCGGCATAGTTAGCCAGCAACTGCTTGGTATCCTTGGGCAAACAATAGCCTCCATAACCAAACGAGGGGTTGTTGTAATGACTGCCAATGCGAGGGTCGAGGCACACACCTTGAATGATGGATTGTGTGTCCAGCCCCTTGACCTCGGCATAAGTGTCAAGTTCGTTAAAGTAACTGACACGCAGAGCCAGATAAGTATTGGCAAAGAGTTTGACCGCCTCGGCCTCGGTTGTGCCCATGATAAGTGTAGGGACATCCTGGTCAATGGCTCCCTGTTGCAACAAGGCGGCAAAGTTATTGGCTGCTTGCACCATCTCGGCATCCTCAAGATCGGTCCCCACGATGATGCGACTGGGGTGCAGATTGTCATAAAGCGCCTTACTCTCACGCAAGAACTCGGGCGAGAACAAGATGCGCTTGCATCCTGTGCGTTCTCGCAACGACTCGGTATATCCCACAGGGATAGTACTCTTGATGACCATGACTGCCCTGGGATTGCACTCCCTCACCATGTCGACAACCGACTCAACCGCACTGGTGTCGAAGAAGTTGCGCTGCGGGTCATAATTGGTGGGCGCGGCAATGACCACCAGTTCGGCTTGGCTATATGCAGCCTTGGCATCAAGCGTGGCATGGATGTCAAGGTTGCCCTGCGCCAAGTAGCGCTCAATCTCATCATCGGCAATGGGTGACTGGTGCCGATTGATCATGTCGACCTTGTCGGCAACAATGTCAACCGCCTCAACGTGATTGTGCTGACCCAGCAGGCAAGCGATGCTTAACCCCACATATCCTGTTCCGGCTACTGCAATGTCCATATTTTCTACACTAAAAACAAAGAATCAAGAACAGAGAACATGACCCTGGTTCTTGACTCTTAATCGATAGTTTTATTGTTTTTTCTTCTTCAGTCCCAAGCGTGCCAGGAGTGACTTGTCCTCTGGTTTCTCCTCGTCACTGTGATAACCATAGCCATAACCGTAACCATAGCCATAGTTGCCATATCCGTAGCCATAACCGTAACCATAGCCATAACTGCCATAGCCATAGTGTTTGTTGTCAATCTTGATGTCGTTGACCAAGATAGTGGCATTGTTGATCTTGCCATCCTGAATCATCTTGTTCAAGTCGTCGAGATAACGCTTGTCGACCTTGCCGTCACGGATGACATAGATGGTCATATCGGTCAGTCGATTGATCAACGCTGCATCGGCAATGATGCTATAGGGCACCGTGTCGAGGAATACATAGTCATACTGCGACTTTAATTTGGCTATCATCTGCTTGAACCGCTCGCTCATCAGCAAGTTGGTGGGATTGGGAGGAATAGCACCCACACAGATGAAATCAAGATTGTCGTGGAAGTTGCCACGCTGGATGATATCTTCCAGATTATCGGATTTACCCGACAGATAGGTGCTCACACCAATGTTGGCATCTTGCATACCCACATACTCGGAGAAGCGTCCCTTGCGCAAGTCAAGGTCGACCGCAATCACACGCTTGCCTGAATGTGCGAACGACAGTGCCAAGTTGACCGCCACGAAACTCTTGCCCTCACCAGACATCGTGGAAGTGAACTGAATCACCAGACCTTCGCCCGGCTTGGGGGTTGCGATGTAGTCGATATTCGAACGTATGATGCGGCATGCCTCAGTAATTCGGTCGTGACCATTCTCGGTGACGATGATCTCCTTGTCGGCCATATGCTGTTTCTTGGCCGGCAACTCACCGATGATGGGCACATCCATATTATCCTCGATGTCATGACGAGTATGCACCTTAGTGTCAAGTGAGTAGTACCAGTATACAGCATAGAGCAGCAATGCAGGGATGAGCAATCCCAACAACAGACCCGTCAACATGATGCGCGACGGAATGGGCGACACCGGTCCAAAGCCTGTTGCTGCCTCAATGACCTTGGCATTAGGCTCGGTGATGGCCAGTTGCAATGCGTTCTCCTCGCGCTTATTGAGCAGATACAAATAAAGTTGCTCCTTGATTTTCTGCTGGCGAGAAACTTCGGTGATGGCCTTCTCTTGCGAGGGCACAGCCACGATGGCTCCGGTCGCCATCGACTGCTGTGTCAGAGCCTGACTCTGACGAGTGCGCAGCGAAGAGATGTAATTGTTCAGACCTTGCTGAATATTCTGCTTCTGCGTAGCCAACGTCCGCTCCAATTCGATCATAACAGGATTCTCGCTCGACGAGGTGGTGGCAATCTTCTGATACTTGAGCATAGCCTCGTTGTATTGCTGAATCTGTCCCTCAACACCTGTGCTGGCAATACCCGTGTTGGATGGGATAAGTTGGTTGCTGCTCATGCCAGAGATGTAATTGGCAATGTTAGTTGCGAGAGCAATCTGCATATCAACATCCGACGACTTGTCGGCATAACGCAGTCCCGTGCTTGCATCGGCATACATGGCACGATTGGCCGCACTGGTCTTCAGGGCTGCCACCTGGCTGTCAACACCGCTCAAGTCCTTGGATAATGCCTCGACACGCTCGGCGATGAATGCCTCGGTCGAACGTGCCACCACGTTCTTGTCGTTGATGGCCTCCTGATTGTAGGTTGCAATCAGTGCGTTGAGGATATCTATAGCCTCGTCACGGTTATCCCACAAGAGCGATATTCTCAACACATCGCTGAGTTTGTCGGCATGCTCGGCCGTGAGTGAGCCGACGATGCGATTGGCCAACGCGCTGGGCGTACTGACACGAACAATTACATTATAGCCCTTGTAGTTATCGTTGTAGTTCTTGGTCTTGGTGATGGCGATGGGACCATACTTGGTGGCCACTTTGTTGCCAAAGTGAGCCTTCTTCCATCCTTCCTCTCCATCAATCTTAAACTCCAGGTCATTGCCTCCCTTGGGCACGACCACCATCGAGAACGACTGGTTGATGTCGCGCAAAGGTGTGATGTTGAGTGGTGTCGACCGATAGATGTTCACGTCGCGCAAGAACACATGTCCATAGTATTGCACATTAATACCCAAGCTCTTGACAACCTCTTGCATCAAGTCGGGCGACTTAATCTTATAGATTTCATTGGGCATAAACGTGCTTGACGAAGTCATGCCCAGGTCGCTGAACGCTTTGGACTGGGCACCCACATCAGTGTCCTTGCTCTTGAGCAGAATCAGTGCCTTGGAGTTGTACATCAGCGGCTGTGACTTGCCATAAAGGAAAGCAATGCACCCACATGCGATAATTGACAGGACGAACCAGTACCAATTGCGCAGGCAGGCCATGAAGAACGCTCTAATTGGGATGGATGAAGCCTTCTTACGTGTTGTACGCGATGCCGTCTGTTTAGATTCTTCAATGACAGGTTGTTGCATAGTATTGACAATATTTTGAGCCGCGGAATCATGCTTCCACAGCCAGTTATTACAATCGGTTGACGCATGGCACAGTACACCACTGGACACATGACGCTGCAAAGTTACTAAATAATTGACAATATATAATTGAGAATTGAGAATTATTTTTCCACTCTACACAAAAAAACGCAAAAAAATCGCTGCCCCCAACGGGACAGCGATTTTCACATATCTTCAGGCGATATTAATCGATTTCTTCGTCTGCCTCATATCCAGCCATCTCGCGAACAGCGTTCTTGAGCATTGTGTACTGCTGATAGAGGTTGTTGACGGGCTCCTCACCCACAGTGTAATCGTGCATCGGGCTCTTGAGGAAGAAACTCAAGAAGCGCTGTGTGCCATAGCGGCCGGCACGGCGTGCCAGGTCGATGAGCAGCACCAGGTCGAGGCACAAGGGAGCAGCCAGGATTGAGTCGCGGCACAAGAAGTTAATCTTGATCTGCATGGGATAGCCCATCCATCCAAAGATGTCGATGTTATCCCAGCCCTCCTTGTTGTCATTGCGAGGAGGATAGTAGTTGATGCGCACCTTGTGGTAGTAGTCGGTGTAGAGGTCGGGCTGCACCTCGGGCTTGAGGATGGTCTCGAGCGTCGAGAGCTTGCTCACCTCCTTGGTGCGGAAGTTAGCGGGCTCGTCAAGCACCAGTCCGTCGCGGTTGCCCAGAATGTTGGTCGAGAACCAACCGGCGAGACCCAGGTTGCGAACACCGATGATGGGAGCGAAACCGCTCTTGACCAACGTCTGGCCTGTCTTGAAGTCCTTGCCTGCGATGGGCAAGTGGGTCTTCTCGGCCAACTCCCACATAGCGGGGATGTCAACGGTGGTATTGGGAGCACCCATCACGAACGGGCAACCCTCGGTCAGTGCAGCATAGGCATAGCACATCGACGGAGCGATGTGGTCAGTGTCATTAGCCTTCATTGCAGCCTCCAGGGCCTCGATTGTGCCGTGATACTTCATGTCGGGAGCGACATAAATTTCGGTCGAAGCTGCCCACAGCACGACAACGCGGTCAACACCAGACTCCTGCTTGAAGTTGCGGATGTCCTCACGAATCTGGTTGGTCATGTCCCAACGGTCAGCACATTGCTTGACATTGTCACCGTCCAGACGGTTAGCATATTTCTTGTCGAAAGCAGCCTTCAATGGCTTGATGGCCAGCAGTTCGTCCTTGACGGGATTGATATCCTTCTCCTTGAGCACCTCGGCGTTGATTGCACTCTCGTATGCATTAACGGGATAGACATCCCAAGCAGCGAAGACGATGTCATCAAGAGTGGGCATCGAGACGATGTCCTTGAGATGCAAATATTTCTTGTCGGCACCACGACCCACGCGAATCTTGTCGTACTGAGTCATCGAGCCAATAGGCTTTGCGAGACCTTTGCGTGCCATGAATACACCTGTCATGAATGTGGTGCTCACTGCACCAAGACCAACCACCATCACACCGAGTTTACCGGTTGCGGGCTTCGTTGTTGAATTTGCCATAATAATACCTTAAATTATTAATGTTTAAATGTTATTAATTGCAACTTAAGCGTCGAATCGCTTCCATTAGGAAGAAATTCGGGTCAAAGGTACGGCGTTTTTTCGGATTAGAATGCTAAAATTTGTGTCGACACAGTTAAATTAGCAAAAACATTTGACAAGTTAGTTAATTTAACTATATTTTCACAGACCAAACAGGCAATTCAGTTAACTAAAGCAAAGAGGGGCAGCGCGATTTGGGCACGTTTTTCAGACAAAATCCAGCACCTGGCTGATGCGTGCAATGGTATTGGGGTGTGTCTGGGCATCCTCGTCGGCGGTCCACCCCTTGCCCTTGAGCCACAGCACCTGACAACCCAGCGACTCGGCAGGCTCGATGTCCTTGCGCAGGCTATCGCCCACGACGAGCACATCACGTGCATCCATCTCAAGCACATCGACCCCCAGGCGGAAAATAGTGGGGTTAGGCTTGCGCACCCCCACGACAGCACTCTCAATGATGCCACGGAAGTAACGGCGCACATCGAAGTCGCGCAACACCGCGTCAACATTGCCATAGAAGTTGCTCACCAGCACCATGGGGTAGCGTGCAGCCAGATTCTCCAACACGGGCCTGGCCTCCTCGATGCACGAACGCGCACTCTCGTAGCAGTGTGACGTGATGGTTGATAGTTGCCCCTGACTGGGCGATGCCAGACCATTAGCGACCAGGTAGGCTCGCTGGATGTTCATCTTCTTGACCAGAATGTCAAGGAATGTGTCGTTGGGCATAATGTGACGCACCCGCGCCAACTCACGCTCGCCATGAACATAAGCCTCACGGAACTGATCCTTGGTTAACACTTGGTCAAGACCAGCCTCACAGTAACCGTCCCAGATAATCTCGCTCCAATGCACACCACGGCTGTCAATGGTGCCTCCGTAGTCAAAAATTATTCCCTTGATGTTCATCATTGTTTCTCAAGTTGGTCGGCAAACTTGCGACAGAACGATTCGTGACACACAATCATATAAATGAGCATCGCATTGAGCACAACGACCTCGAAGGCGAAGTAGAGCCAGGGCACCTGAATAATAACCGAGATGAACATGGCGATGGTGCGCGTGTTGAACGAGAGCATGTTGGTGTACTTCATCATGGGCAAACTCTTCAGACGGAATGCGTCACGGAACTCTTGAGGCACGTCATCGCCATAGCGCTCGCGCAGCAGGCGACGCAGGCGTTGCATCTGCGGCGTTAGCATCTCTTGCTGGGCTGTGTAGTTCATATATACAAGCGCAGTGAGCTTCTTCATGAAGTTGCCACTCCACGACATCTCGCGATAGGCCTCACGCAACGGCCCTGTTGAGTCAAGTTCGCTCCCGTCCTTGCCCTTGAGGAAGTAGAGGTGGAACTGACGATAATAGTCGGCACTGGCGGCCTGCTTGGCATGGCTCAACCCCGCAACAATGGCCAAAGTCCAGATAACCCACTGGTGCGAAGCGAACCAGTCGCCCAACCACGCGTCACCAAAGTGCAACTCACGGAAGACGAGAGCAAAGTAGATGGCAAAGAACCACAAGTCTCCACTCAAGCCGTCCAGGATGCGCCCCAAGCGTGAGTATTGCTTGGTCAGTCGTGCCAACTGCCCGTCGGCACTATCATAGGTGTTGGCCCAGATGATGAGAAAGATACCCACGTAATTAAGCCACAGCAATGGCGAGGCGCCAAAGTAGAGCAACACTCCCCCGGCTACACCTAATATAATTGAGAGGATGGTGACCACATTGGGCGTGACACCCAAACGGGCAAACAACTTGGCCCACGCAAAGCCCAACGGACGATAAAACCATAGGTCAATATGCTCCTCGGTGTCCATCGACTTGAGCGATGCCTTATATTCTTCGATAATGCTCATTACTTCTTGGGTTCGTGGTTCTTAAAATTGTTCAATATAGCCTTTGCTATGTGCGGAGCAGCCTCGTTGCGACACGGAGCGAAACTGGGCCAATCATTAAAGTCAATGATCTGGATATTGCCACCCTCACCGACGATGCAGTCACCGCCATAGACCGTCACACCCAACTCGGCGGCGGCACGGTGGCACATGTCCTTGAGAGCGTCCTCACTGAACGCCAAGCCCTGCGAGCGGCCGTTAATGACCTCGTGACCATACTTGCTGTGCCCCTCATCGAAGGGGTAGAACCAGAAGAAGTAAGGCGAATCCTTGATTCCATAGAACTTGATCAAGTCACCCACCAGATGCACGTTGATGACAGCGCGCTTGATGCCGCGATAGAAATACTCCTGCAGCACCTCTTGTGCCTCCTCGGCATGACGGCAGTAACTCACATCCTCCTTGTGCATGGCGTGAAAGTCGCCACGCTTGATCCAACAACTCTGGAAACCTGCCTTCTCAATGAGCGGCTTGACATTCTCGTTAGTGTTAACTATCAGGCTCTCGGGATAGGGGATGCCATTGCCCAGCAGGATGCGCGTCATGCGCTCGCGGGTGCAGTTCTCGATGCCGTAGCCCGAGTTGACCACCACCTTGCCTTGATCCTCCATATGCTGGAGCAGACGGATAGAATCCTGCTCGCGGCACATGGCCACGATGTAGTCCTCCTTCACCCCACCCTGGGTGTTAAACTGTTCCTCACTATACACGTTCACCTGGCAACCGCGCTTGCGCAGTTCGTCGGCCGTCATGTTGAAGATGGCCGTGTCGTTGCCGATGTGGTTGGGCGAGTACGCGCCTGCGCGCATCACCCCTGCTATTGTTATCTCAGCCATAATGGGTTTTGAGTATTGTTGTCTCAGTTTTATTCAATTGTTTCCAGAAACTGCTGGGCGGTGGCAATGTCGGCGGCATGGTCGACATCGACGATTTTGTCGATGCTGTAGGCCTTGAGGCGCAGACCGTCGGCGACGAGAGCGCGCTGGAAGTTGCGCATGCGGCTGATGCCCTGCTCGATGCAGCGGTTGAGTGTGGGGAATGCCTTGTCGGTCATGGCATAGACTCCACCCGACACAAAGCGGGCGCCGTCCCAGGGCTTGTCGCGGAATGCGGTGATGTGCATCTGGTCGTCGACATCGACGTAGAGGGGTTTCTCATCGTCGATGAATGGGGTGACGGCCCACAGTCCGTCGCTCTCGTCATCGGCCTCAAATGCCTCGATATAGCGAGCGAAATCCGGCTCACGGAAGATGGTGTCGACCGTGGTGAGGCAGAACTTGCCCTGCGGCAACACCTGACTCAAGTGCCAGAAACTGTGCATCGAACTGGGGGTGGTCTTCACCACCAGATTCAAGGGCACAGGCAATGTGAGCGACTCGAGGAACTCACGCACTTCGGTCATGTGTTCATTGACGATGATGCTGATGCTCTGGGCATTGCAACGCACAAAGATGTTGATGAGCCGTTGAATCATCGGCTCACCGCACAGGCGAACCAGGGGTTTGGGCAACGCGATGCCCTCTTGTGCCAGCCTCGACCCCTCGCCGGCTGCTATAATTGCATAGTGCATTTCGCTAAATTGAGAATTGAAAATTGAGAATTGAGAATCAACTGATGTAGCCTATTCTTCAGTTTCTTTGGTCAGGTCGAGAACGACATTGTCCTTGCCCTTGTCGTGATATTGCTTGCGCAGGGGGTTGGCGCCAGCCTCGTCATAACGCTGACGGTTGCGCCAGATGTCAATTGCCATATAGATTGCTTGACGCATCGAGTCCTCGCGTGCCACACCCTTTCCGGCAATGTCATAGCCCGTGCCATGGTCGGGACTAGTGCGCACAAACGGCAGACCTGCCGTGAAGTTCACACCACTATCCATGGCCAGTGCCTTGAACGGTGCCAATCCCTGGTCATGGTACATGGCCAGCACACCATCAAAGTTGCGGTACTGGCGGTTGCCGAAGAAACCATCGGCAGCATAAGGGCCGAAGCACACAATGCGATCCTCGTCATAGGCCTGGTCAATGGCAGGACGAATAACCTGCTGCTCCTCGCTGCCTAACAAGCCGTTCTCGCCTGCATGCGGGTTGAGCGAGAGCACAGCGATGCGCGGACGCTCAATGCCGAAGTCACGCCTCAGCGAATCGCTAAACTCGCGCAGTCGTTGACGAATGCCACCTGTTGTGATGGCCTGCGGCAATTGCGCCAGTGGCAAGTGCGTTGTCACCAATGCCACACGCAAGTTCTCGCTGCACAAAATCATCAACGCCTTGCAGTCATCGCCTGCACTGGCCTGGAGATACTCGGTCTGACCCGGGAATTGGAACTCATCACTCTGGATGCTATCTTTGTTGATGGGCGCGGTCACTAGCACGTCAATGAGTCCCTGCTTGACATCGGCCACAGCCATTTCCAGGGCCTGATAGGCAGCTTGACCAGCAAGTTTGCTGGCAGTGCCCAACTCGACCTTCACTTCCTCACCACCATTGACCTCGATAATATTGGGCATATTATCCTTGATATGCTCGGCATCGGCAGCATGATAAACCTGAAAACTGGGCATATCTATAGCCTTGCGATGATAGGTCAGCACCTTGCTTGACCCATAGATAACTGGAGTACAGATTTCCATAAACTCAGGCACAGCAATCACCTTGAGCACGACTTCCAGTCCGATTCCGTTGGTGTCACCCTGTGTGATACCAACCCGTATTTTCTTTTCGTTAGTCATTAATTATCAGTAATTTAGACCTTGTCAACCACCTATTTCGGTGGCCGACATTTCACAATTAAACCGCTAAATTACAACAATTTCGCCAATTGACAAAATTGTTTTCTCAGAAACGAGAAACAAGAAGCGAGAAACAAGAGGCAAAAATCTCGCTTCTCGTTTCTCGCTTCTTGTTTCTTGTTTCTCGTTTCTTGTTTCTCGCTTCTCGCTTCTAATAATACTTTTCGGTTTCAGGCTCCAGCTGCGGGGTTCGAGTCTGGTTCTCCTCGAGTTCACGGTCGATGGCTTCGAATTGCGACTGATTACTCTTATACTCGGGGATAAAGACCTTCATGCAGTAAATCATGTGATGCACATTGCCATCCTTGGCCCACTTGATGATGCGCTCAATCTTCTCGCACACCTCGCGGTAGTCATAGGTGCGGACCTTGGCTATCATGATTTTCTTGTTGCCTGTTGCTGTGGTCTTCTCCTTGTCGTTAAGCAGTTCTTCGTATAGTTTCTCGCCTGGCCGCAAACCCACCTCCTCGATCTTGACATCAACACCGGGCTTGAGTCCTGCCAGAGAGATCATGCGTTGAGCCAAGTCGTAGATGCGCACAGGTTGTCCCATGTCGAAGATATAAATCTCGCCACCATGCCCCATGCAACCTGCTTCCAAGACTAGCGAACAGGCCTCTGGGATAGTCATAAAATAGCGAATGATGTCGCGATGTGTCACAGTCACTGGCCCGCCTCGCTCGATCTGCTTGCGGAACAACGGGATAACCGAGCCATTGCTGCCCAGCACATTGCCAAAGCGTGTGGTGATGAACTGTGTTGCCATCCCGCGCTTGGCTGCATCGAAGAAAAGTGACTGACAGTAGATCTCGGCCAAACGCTTGGTGCAGCCCATCACATTGGTCGGGTTGACAGCCTTGTCGGTCGAAATCATGACAAACTTGAAAACGCCATATTTGAGTGCCAGATCGGCAATATTCTTGGTTCCTTGCACATTGGTCAACACGGCCTCGGTGGGGTTGATCTCCATCATGGGCACATGCTTATAGGCTGCAGCATGGAAGACAAAGCGGGGATGGAACTGCTTGAACGCCTGCTCCATGCGCTCATAGTTCTGCACGTCACCCATGAAGAGTTCGACATGTGCATCGGGGAAATCTCGCTTCATCTCGAGCGAGACATCGTGCATCGGAGTCTCGGCTTGGTCCACCAGAACGATATGGCTAGCCTTGTAGGTCGCCACCTGCCGCACGATTTCGCTACCGATTGAGCCGCATGCTCCAGTGATGAGCACGCAAGAGCCCTTGATGGTGTTTCTCACCAGCGCGTTGTTGAGCACGATTGGGTCGCGTCCCAGCAAGTCCTCAATCTGCACCTCACGTATAAAGGTCGAGATGTTGGCATCCTTCCTGTCTCGCTTGTTATCTTCAAATTCAAACTCCTCCACTTTGTTGATGCACAACAAGGCAATGTTATTGCTCATAAAGTGGTCGGCAAAGCCTGTTCGCATCATTTCGATGCTCTCAGAATCGAAAATCAGGGCATAGATACCGTTCTCGACAAACAAATTGGCCACAGTCTCGGGATTGAATCGGTAGACCTTGAAGCCATTGATGATTTCATTCTCCTTACCAGTCTTGACACTCAGCAAACCGATGGGTTCATATTTGCCTCCAATCTCATTCTTCAGTGCGTTGGCCAGAATCACCGAGTTGAGCGAGGTGCCCAGCACCAGTACACGACGACGCCCATCACCAGTGACTGCGGTCATGCGCATATAGATGTACTTGATGAGCAAGCGCTCAATAACCATAGTGGTGAAAACGATGGCCGCTATCGATAACACGTTCCAGAACCGATAGAGCGGAGCACCCTTGAAGATGACCACACCCATGTCGATGAACAAGAGGATAAACGTGCTTACGACCACCACCTGAATCACGCGGTACAGGTCCTCGATGACCGACAAACGGATGACCGCAGTGTAACTCTTGCTAACAAAGATAACTAAAAAGTAAACTGCCAGCACAATCAATGCGTTCACACCCAGCGGCAGCAAGGAGTAGGCTGTGCCACGAGCATAGTAGTCGGCCAACATCACCATGCCGAAACTCATCGCCACAATCAACATGTCGATGAGCAGAATAACCCATCGCGGAGCAGTGTTGAGCTTGAACTTGCGCACTACCTGCAAATCCAAAAGACGATTAACCAACTTATCAATCATACTTGTCATTTGTCTGAAATAAAGATGCAAAGTAATGACAATTATCGGAGAAAAACAAGTTTTTTCCCCAGTTTTTTACCCCCTAATCAGCAGTTTTTTCTTGCCTATAATTTCATTTTGGGAATTTTTTATTTCATTTCATGTCATTACTCGCATTCTTCCATTTCATTCCATATCATTTCGGCATTGCCATGTGAGGGCTTTTTCGCTTTGACTTGGGCTGAAACAAGTGATAGAACTCGCCAATGATCATCACCAGACTGGTCGAACCGATGATCCAACACCATTCGTCCCAACGCAAAGGCTCAACATCAAACATGGCACCACCATACTGCACAATCAGCACTTGCCCCACCAGAATCACTCCAACGATGCTAAAGAAGACCTTGCTGTCATCCATATTGTGGAATGCGCTGTGTCCGCTGCCGAACGACTTAGCATTAAACAGGTTCCAGAACTGCAAGAACACAAAGGTAGTGAAGTAGATTGACACCTCGTGTGGCGTGATACTGGCATGGATGAGCGGCCCATCCTGGTTGTGTAGCATCCAGTAATACAAGCCCGACATCAAGGCAGCAAACACCAAGCCCACGACAACGATAAACCATCCCATGACCGGAGTGATGATGTTCTCGCCAGGACGACGTGGCGGACGGCGCATGACCACACTGTTGGGAGGCAACGAGGCCAGAGCCAGAGCAGCAAACGTGTCCATGATGAGGTTGACCCACAGCATCTGCGTCACAGTCAATGGCACCTGCTGAGTGCTGAAGAAGGAGCATAGCGCAACCACCAGACAGGCACACACGTTGACCGTGAGTTGGAACAAGATGAAGCGCTGGATGTTGCGATACAACGAGCGTCCCCACAATACAGCCTTGTTGATGCTTGTGAACGAGTTATCAAGAATAGTGATGTCGCTAGCCTCCTTGGCCGCAGCGGTGCCATCGCCCATCGACAGTCCCACTTGTGCCAAATTCAGTGCAGGAGCGTCGTTGGTGCCGTCGCCAGTGACTGCCACCACCTCACCTTGGTTCTGCAAGAGCGAAACCAACCGCGCCTTGTCGCCTGGACGAGCACGCGCCATGACCTTGATGCGCTGTGCCACCTGCGATGCCTCTTCCTCGTCCATCGAGGCAAAGTCCGGCCCCGTGACAATGCGCTGCTCATCGTCCTGCTCGGTCCAGATGCCGCTCTGACGGGCCACTTCGCGTGCAGTGGCAGCATTATCGCCAGTGACCATCTTGACACGAATGCCAGCATTGCGGCAGTCCTGAATGCTGAAGGGCACCTGCTCACGCACAGGGTCGCTAATGGCTACAAATCCCAAATAATGCAGCATCTGGCTGGATGCCATCCTGGCAAACACCTCGTCAGGATTATCATCATTGGCAGCCAATGGACAATAGGCAAAACCCAGTGTGCGCATGGCCTTGCGTTGATAATGTTCGAGCAAGGACTGCTCCTGCCGCTGCAGGTCAGGAGTGATGTCGGTCATACCCATGACTATCTCAGGCGCACCCTTGACCATCAGTATACTGCCACCTTGATTTAATTGTACAACCGTGGCCATATACTTCCGCTCGGTCGAGAACGGCAACTGGGCAACCATCTCATTCTCCTCGCGCAGCATGAGATAGTCGACACCCTGCTGATTGAGCCACAACAGCAAGGCTCCCTCGGTGGGATTGCCCAAGGCCTTGATATGGTCAGGATCGGTATCATCGAGCAACGCCGTCGAGTTGCATGCCATCGACAGATTAATCAATTGAGAAATGCCACTCTCCTGAGATTGTGCATTGTCAAAGTGTGCCTCGGCTACCTGCATCTGATTCTGGGTGAGAGTCCCCGTCTTGTCGGTGCAGATTACAGTTGCCGCCCCCATGGTCTCGCATGCATGCATGCGTCGCACCAGATTGTTGGTCTTGAGCATGCGTCGCATGCTCAGAGCCAGGCTCAATGTCACGCTCATGGGCAGGCCCTCGGGCACAGAGACAACGACAAGCGTCACTGCCAACATAATCGTCTGGATGAAATACTGCACCTGATCGAGCCATGTACCATTGGGGTCGTTGTCAAAGTACAATGCCACCACACGCCCCACAACAATCAGTATAGCAATAACATAACTTCCACGGGCAATCAGGCGTCCCAGCCGGTCAAGTTGCATGGTGAGCGGAGTTTTGACATCAGTCTCGGCACTGGCCTCAGTGAACACCTTGCCATACTCGGTAGCATCGCCCACTGCGGTGACCTCCATCACACCGTTGCCCTCGCTCACCGTCGAGCCTCGCAACAACACATTGGGCGGATAGGTGGCTTCCTTGCCCATGTCGCCTAGTTGCTCGGGACGATGGGTCTTGTGCGCCATGGGCTCGCCCGTGAGCGAGCTCTCGTCCACACCCATCGAGACACTCTGCATCAGTCGTCCATCGGCAGGCACACGCTCGCCAGTATCCAGAATGACAATATCGCCCACCACGATGTCGCGCCTCGGCACCTGCGTGACATGACCGTCACGCATGACCTTGACTTTCACGTCATCATCCGTCTTGTTGAGCAGATCAAACTTCTTGTTGGCGTTGACCTCGACCAGAAATCCGACAAGTGTGGCAAGAACCAGTGCAATCACAATGCCAAGTGGCTCGAGTAGCACTTCAAGCCCCTCACCCAACCAGAATAATTCGTAGAGCGAGATTCCCACCGAGAGCAGTAATGCCACCAGCAGAATCTTGATGAGCGAGTCGTCAAACTTTTCAAGGAATTGCACCCACAACGACTTGCGCGGCGGGGGCGTGAGCACATTGTCGCCATGCAAGCGGCGACTTTCCAGCACTTGTTGTTCGGTTAGTCCTAACTTCTTCATTTATCTGTTAAATCTCAACTCCTGCGCCGGCGTGCACTGGGGAGCAACAGGATAGACATCCATCCCATTGACCCAAGTGTGAGTCACCCGGTGATGCGCCACCATGCCAGCCAGCGGTGTCCAGCCGCATGACGAGCGCACATCGTGATTGCTCAGGGTATAGCCCTGAGACACCTCCTCGACCATCACCAGGTCGGCTTGATAGCCTGTACGCAAATAGCCTCGACCTGCAATGCCGAAGAGTCGTGCCGGCGCATGGCACATTTTTTCAATCACTTGTTCGATACTGAACCAGCCCTGTCGAGCGAGTTCCATCATTGTCACAAGCGAAAATTGTGCCAAAGGCATTCCAGACGGAGATTTTAAGTATTTTTGGCTTTTCTCAGCCAGTGTGTGCGGTGCATGGTCGGTCGAAACAATGTCTATCACTCCACTTGCCACCGCGCGCCGCAGTGCGTCGCGATCAGCAACGGTCTTGATAGCAGGATTGACCTTGATGCGGTTGCCCATGCGCAGGTAGTCCTGGTCGCTAAACCACAAGTGCCCCACACATGCCTCGGCGGTGATGCGCTTGCTAGCCAAGTCGCCAGGAGCGAACAACTCCAGTTCGCGAGCCGTGGTCAGATGCAGCACATGTAGTCGTGTGCCCAGTTCTCGCGCCAACTCGACGGCACGCCGTGTGCTTTGATAACATGCCTCCTCGCTGCGAATGAGCGGATGGCACTGCACGGGCACATCCTCGCCATATTGTTGACGGGCGCGTTCCATGCCAGCACGTATCATCATCTCGTCCTCGCTATGCACCGCGATGAGGGCCGGCACCTCGGCAAAGATGCGTCGCAACACACGAGCATCGTCGACCAACATTCCACCTGTCGAAGACCCAAGGAACACCTTGACACCAGGCACACGACTGTAGTCAACATCATGAACTAACATGTCAACGTTGCCGGCAGTTGCACCGACATAGAAACTATAGTTAGCCACCGAGTCCTTCTCGGCACGTGACCACTTGTCCTCAAGTGCCTCAAGGGTGACCGTGGGGGGAACCACGTTGGGCATATCAATATAGGAGGTGACACCTCCAGCCACGGCAGCAAGGCTCTCGCTAGCAATCGTGGCCTTGTGGGTCAATCCTGGCTCACGAAAGTGTACATGAGTGTCAATCACGCCAGGCAGCAACCAAGCCCCATGCGCATTGATGCACTGGTTGCACACATCAAGCAAGTGGCCGTCGGGGTCTCCGGCAGCCACCTCTTGTATTTTGTCTTCATTGATGAGCACATAGCCTGTCAGGATCGCGCGATCGAACACTAGCCGTGCGTTATAGATTAGTTTCATATCTTGGGTTGAAATTTCTTTGGACAGAACCACGACTCGAGGCGCAACTTGATGACACCGAACAATGCCTCACCGAAGATTCCCGAGCTCATCTTGCTCGTGCCCAAAACACGGTTGACAAACACGATGGGAACCTCAACAATCTTGAACCCCATGCGATGAGCAGTGAACTTCATTTCGATCTGGAAAGCATAGCCCTTAAACTCAATGTTGTCCAGGTCAATCGACTCTAGAACCTCGCGACGATAGCACACAAAGCCCGCCGTCGTGTCGCGCACATCCATCCCCGTAATCAGACGCACATAGGCCGAGGCATAATAACTCATCAGCACACGCCCCATGGGCCAGTTGACCACATTGACACCGGTCTTGTAGCGCGAGCCCACAGCCACATCAGCCCCGCCGGTGGCACAGGCCGCCTGAAGTTCGTGCAGTTTTTCGGTGGGATGCGAGAAGTCGGCATCCATCTCGATGATAAAATCATAGCCCTGGTCCAGTGCCCACTTGAAGCCCATAATATAGGCCGTGCCCAGCCCCAACTTGCCCGCGCGCTTGATGATGTGCACACGTTCGGGGTTCTCGGCTACGAGGCCATCGACAATAGCCCCCGTCCCATCGGGCGAGTTGTCGTCGATGACCAGGATGTCAAACTGATGCTCATTGATGGCAAGCACCGTATGAATCATGTTGCTGATGTTCTCTTTCTCGTTGTAGGTCGGTATGATGACCACGCTGTCTGACTGCATAACCTAAGGGCGTTAAGAATTATCAAAAGGCAAAGTTAGGCATTTTTTCTGAAAAACCGATTGTGATATAAGGATTAATTACTATTTTTGTCAAAATTTTTAGATTCTCTATGACAATGACTAATAATTATCTGCACTTTTGGTGTTTGGCAGTCGCCATCTTTCTAGCAACCGCACACGCCCAAGCACAGCCACCCGTACATCACTCGCGCATCGGCGAGACCATGACCGCACAAGGCGGAGTGCTCACCATCACCAATGTGGGCAAGAAGCAGAACTTCGACTGGCGAGACACCGACACCCGCGACGAGGATGTGTTCTCGCCCAAGAGTGTCAACTTTCACCCCGACGGCTCGAAATACTATGTCAACTCACTCGAAGGTTGTGCCACCGTGGTCTATGACCGTAAAACCAACCAGAAACTGAAGGTCATCAGCCATCGTCACGCCAGTGGCGAGGGGCCATTATGGAACACACCAAGTGGCATCTATCGCTTCACTCACTATCCAAACGGCCAGCAGCGAGCCTTCAGCGGCAAACCGGTCGAGGCCACATTCTCGCACGGCGGGCGCTATCTGTGGGTGCCCTACTATCGCCGCACGTTTGACCTCAATGCCCAGGATCCCAGTGCCATC
>Ga0256407_10003936_pt1 | contig 25561 bp, 13 predicted proteins | sample RumenRJG_04DNA_FD_193489 | JGI IMG/M metagenome (GOLD analysis project Ga0256407, IMG submission 193489) | Bovine rumen microbial communities from Lethbridge, Alberta, Canada - RJG_04 | ecosystem: Host-associated > Mammals > Digestive system > Stomach > Rumen | place: Canada: Alberta... | reverse complement strand
AAAATCAAAAAAAAAAAATATTCAAAAAACCAAAAAAAAAAAAAAAATGTTCAAAAATTCTTTATATCCATATATAGAAAAATACATAAATGAATATTTACACGGATTCACATCTGAACAATTACAAGTGGGAATAATGAGTGGTACAATGGAATTAGAAAATTTAAATCTAAGACCAGATAAAGTAAATAAAAAATTAGATGATAAAAATCAATCTTTTTGGTTAAAAGCAGGATTAATTTCAAAAATTTCAGTCGTTGCTTCAATTATGAATATAATAGGAGAAAAACCTTTAAATGTTATAATTGATGGTGTTGATGTTATTTTAACTCCTTCTTATAAATGGATTAATAAAAATTTATATTCTTTTGTAATTGAAAATAAAATAAGAATTAAAGAACCTTATGATGAAAAAGAAAATAATTCTTTTGATATTTTCCAAAAGAAAGTTAATATTTTTGATAATTCTATTTTTACTAAAGAAAAATTATTAGAAATTTTTAAAGATAAAAGTAAAATTTCTAATATGATTAATAAAATGTTTAAAAAATTTTTTAAATTTTATTATTCAAAAAATTTTTCAGTAAATGCTAAAATTAAAAATATTCATATTAGATTTGAAGATGATCAATTAATTAATTATATTGGGGATATTGCTTTAGGTTTTCGTATAGATTTAATTGAAATAACATTAAGTTCAGATGGTATTATGAAAAGAAATAATTTTCAATTACAAAAATTTGATCTTTATTGGGAATCAAAAGCAAAAATTTTAATACCAAGTGATACTTTAAATAATGGTTTAGATGAAGAAGGAAATTTAGAAGAATCTTATTATACAATGTTAAAAAAATTAAATTTTGGAAAATTTTCTTATTTAAAAGATACTCAATTTATTGTTAAAGATTTTAATTGTAAAGGAAATTTTGGAACTCAAAGTTTAGATAAAGGAAATATTGATTTATTTAATAGTAGAGAAAAAAATTTTAGAATGTATATTCAATTTGCTTCAAGTGAATTAAATATTAATTTATATCCTGATTTATTTATTATTTTTAATAATTTTAAAAAGTTTATTAGAGAATTTTCTGTATTAGAACAAGTACAAGATTTTAAACCAATGAAAAAACCATATGATAAAAAAAGTCCAATTGTTAAAGAAATGTTAGATTATACAGAAAAGAATAAAAATTCACAATTAACTCAAATTTTTCTTTTTAAAAAAAAAATGTTAGTTAGAGATTGGTTATATTATTTTTATTGGTGTAAAAAATGTAATTCATCAATTTATGGTAAAACAATTAATCCTTTGAGATTAGAATTTAGTAGATTTTATAATTTATGTTTTAATAATATTGAATTAAATAATTCAATTGATTTAAAAAAAGAAAAAGATAAAGCAAGTATTTCTACATTAGGAAATGTTAATAATAATACAAATAATCAAATGTCAAAAGCAACTGATGATAATCCAAATCCAGATAATATAAATTTATCTTTTCTAGGTGAATTTTTAATAAAAGGAATTAATATTAATTTAAATATCACAAGAAAAAATGATAATAATAATTCAATAAATGATTATGTTACTTTCAAATTATTAGGAATGGATATTAAATTAAATATATCAAAAGAGAAATTTATATTTAATTTTGGTATTAAAAATATTGGTTTTGGACCAAGTAAATTACTAATTGGTGAAAAAGTACAAATTTCAAATCCAAATAATAGAAGATATACAGTTAATACTACAAATAATAATTTAAATAAGAATAATAATAATACAATAATTCAATCAAAAAGAAATAGTTTTAATATTAAAAATAATGAAAGTGAAGTATCAAAATTAATAAAAAAATATAATCCACAATATGAACAAAGTCAAAAAGTAATTAATGAAACTTTTAATAAAATATTAACTCCAAATAATCAAACAACAAAAAATGAAATAAATAATAATACAAATAATTCTAATTTACTTAGATCAAAAAAACCAATGAATAATATTAATAATACAAATTTAAAAATCCCAATTTCAAAAGAAAGAAATTCTTTCATATCATCATATTTAAATGGAAATGATAATAAAAATCATGAATATGAAATTAAACAATTTACAAAAGATAAAACAAACTTTCAAATAAGTCAAGCAATAAATTCATTTACTTCAAATAAAATAATAAATAGACCACCATCAACACAGAAATTAAAATCAAAAGGAATATCAATAAAAACTGAAGGTGGACCAAAAATTCAATTAAATTTATTAGAAATAAATAGTGACACACAAAATAATAGTTTTAATATTCAATTTATAAAACCAAATGATAATAAACCAGATATTTTAAAAATTAATTTAGGTATAATAAGATTTAATTTATTTCCTGAATATGTTTCTTCTTCTTTATCAATTATTAGTGAATATAAAAATTATATGAATCAACCTCAAATGAAAAGTCCAATTAAAATTGCAAGTGGATTAAAATTACAAAGACAATTATTTACTATGAAAAAATATATTTATAATTATTTAATTAATTTATCAAATGATAAAAAAAATAATCAAATAAAACAATATATTGAATATTTAAAAAATGAAATTGATTATGCTGAAAAATTAATGGGAGATAATGTTAATTTTGAAATTAATTATTTATTTAGTTTATTTTCAAAAGGAATTGAAATTAATTTTGATTATGAAAATTTTGAATGTGTTTATTATAATAATGATAAAGGGAAAATTGATATTTTAGGTAAAGCACTTCTTCCTCAAATTGATTTTAATTTTAAATTAACTAATTCTTTAATTTATGTAAAATTTTTTGATTTTGAATTTGAAATTAATGATTTAACAAATACAAAATTATTTTTAAATACTCTTATGAAAATTACTGAAGAAAAATTAAAGTCTGTTAAAATTTTTATTGAACCTTGTTTAATTCAAATTAAAGCCGAAAATGAAAAAAAAAATGATAAAAAGAATAATAATAATAAATTAAATAATTATGATACTTTTCGTGTGATTGGAAATGAAAATGATAATAAAGGAAAAATTATTGAAGATAAAAGAGGAATTACTAAAACTTTACAAGAAAATGAAAGTATGGAAAATGGGGTTAATTTTATTAATAAAGATGAAGAAAATATTAATGGATTAGGAATTAAATTGTAATTTTTCTTTTTTTTATTTTTTTATTTTTTTATTTTAAGTTTAAACTTAAAATAAACTTTTTAAAAAATTTGAATATTTTTAATATTTGATTTTAATATAATATTCTCTTTTTAAAATATATTTCTTAGATATAAATTTTTTTAACTATATATTTTATAATTATTGATTTAAAAAAAGAAAAATTATATTAGTTTATTAACAAAACTAATAATTTTTATTTATATTTTATAAATACCTCTTTTTCACGTTTATTAAATGTAAATTTTTCAATTCCATGAAAAATATTATAACTCATAAATTTTTTATTAATTTTTTTAGACAATGAATTCATAAAAAATAAAATAATATTCGTCATTTTTTTATTTCTAATTATATAATAACTTGTAAAAGTTTCTTTTTCTTTAATAAAACTATTTGAATTAATACTACTTCTACTATCATATTGAAAATCTTCTCTATCTCTCAAACTTCTTTTACTAAATTGTAATAATATTTTTTTTAAAGAATTATAATTATTTATTTCAATTAAATTTGATAATTTTTGATAATCAATTTCAATTAATGAAATAATTGTAATTTCTTTTAGACTTTTTGGATAATCAGTAAATAAAAGATGAAATAAATCAGAAACTGAATCATAATTTGTTATATTTTTATTTAAACTAATTTGTAAAGTTATTAATTTTGAAATAGAAGAATATTCACTTGAAGTAAGATATAATAATAAATTAGTAAAAGTATCTTTATCTAAAGTTCCAATTGAAAGAGAAGTTAAATTAGGTGAAATTATAGTATAAATATAACAAACATTATAAAATTTAGAATGAAAAGTTAAACTTTTTAATTTTGATGATTCCATTTTAAATAATTGTAATTTACTAAAAAATTCAGATAAAAAAGGATTTTTTCTATTATCCATTGATGAATATTCTGCTTGAATAATTAAAGTTTCATAATTATTAAAATTACTTTCTAATAAAATAAAAATATTGATAAAAAATTTTATTAATATTAACAAGTAAAATTCATTATTTTGAAGAACAGAAGGAATTTCAAATAATAAAGATAATTCTTTGATTTCTTTTTTTTTTGTTAATAAATTAAAGAATTTACTTAAATTATTCTCAAAAGAATTTATTAATTTATTTAATATTAAAGTATCAATTTCAGTATGAACTCCCTCTTCAAAATTGGAAAAATTTTCAACATTTGGAAAAATAGATTTGAAATTATATTTTAATGAAAATAATAATTTTAATAACATTTGAGGTGAAAAAAAATCATCAGGAGGAAAAAAACTTAATCTTAGATATTTTAATTCTGAATTATTATAAATTATACCCATTACTTTTTCAAAACAATTAGAATCTAAAATATTAAAATCACATGTAAATCCAATTAATTTTGAACAATTAATAAAAAAAGATAAAAAATTAAATTCCATTATTATTACTCCTTTTTTATTTAAATAATTTAGAATATCATTATCCACATTATCAGGAATTGTAAAATTTGCAATATAAATATTATTAATTTTTGATATAAAAAAAGAGTAAATAATAATTAATTCAAATGTATTATCATATTTATTAAGAAAATCATCATAAGTTAAATTTTCATTTTTTTCATTCTCAATTTTTATTTCATTAATTGCTAAACTGTAAATATTATCATCAAAATTATCTGAATCATTTTCATTTTCATTATTATCATAATCATTTTCATTTTCTCTAAATTTTATTTCATGTATAGGATCAAATATCCTTTTATTATAATTAAAACCTGAATAATTTGTATTTTTAATTATTTTTTTACTTTTATTACTTAATCTTATTAATTTTTCATTGTATAAAGTAAAGTAATCTTTGAACATTTCTTCATTTGATAAATTAATATTTATATCTATAACATTTTGAAAAAGCCAATTTGCATTTAAAAATATAAAAATATTATTTCTTATTATTTCTTTATTAATATCATTTTCTAATGTTAATTCTATTTTTTTTATTTTTTCAAATTTTTTTAATAAAATCATACATTCAATTGGGATAATATATTTATCATATTCTTTTTTTTCTATAAAAATATAAGTTAAATCTGAATCCAATTTATTATCAATTAAATTTTTTTTTCTTACTTTTTGAGGTGAAATTAATTTTGAATTTGAATTTATTATGTTAGAATTCCTTTTATTATTTGAATTAGATTGAGGTGAATATGAATTTTTATTATGCTTTAAATTTTCATTTAAAAATTTTGTTAAAATATCTAAATTTTTATTTTTAAATTTTTCTATCTCTTTTAATAATGTTTTATAATCTTTTATTATTTTATTATTTGATATTTTTTGAAAAATTACTGAAAGAATTAATGATAAATCATTTACTTCTGATTTATTTAAAATTAAAGTTCCTTCTTCATTTTTATTTAATATTGTATTTAAAGTATCATTTATTAATTTTTTATTTTTTAAATTTATTGATTTTTCTGATATTGCTATATTAACTTTAAAAATATCTTCTAAAGTATTTTCAGGTAAAATTGTATTAAAAAATTTATTGATTTCTTTTCCTATTTTTTCTTCTGTTATATATGTTAATGTTGTAAATAATAATATTGTTTCATTTATTTGAGATTGTTCATCAATTTTTTCTAATTTTGATTTATGATTTATTTTTAAAAAAGGAGGAAATTGTTTTTTCATATTTTTTAAATTACAGAATTTCTAAAATTAATAAAAAAAATATTTATTATAAGTGTAAAAAGAAAAAAATTTGAAAAAATATAAAAAAAAATAAAAAAAATAATGAGTAACCCAAATCAAAAAATAAAAATAATCTTATCATATTATCATAATGAACAAACAATAATGGTTCCAATATATAAAAATCTTTCATATGTAAAGGACAAAGTATTTGATATATTTTATCCAATATCAGGAGAATTAAATTTAATTCATAAAGGAATAAATTTAAATGATTGTTATGAAAAACCATTAGGAGTAATTTTTCCTGATCAATCAATAATTAAAATCAATATTATTAAAAGTAAAAAAAATAATTTAATTAATAGTCAAAGTTCAATTTATAAAATATATGGTAAAAAAAAATTACCTCCTATTACAATAAAATCAAGAACAAAAAGTCCAAAAGTTAAAAATAATAAAATTTTATGTTATGAATGTTTTAAAGAACCTTCTTTTATATTTTGTAGAGAATGTAATAAATTTTTATGTAATAATTGTTTTGAAGTTAATCATTTTAATCATATTAAAATTGATTTATTAGATGATGAAAAATTAAATCTTATAGTTTACAAAGATAAAATGTTAAAAGAATTAAAAGAAAATTTAATTAATTATGAAAAAATTGAATCTTTAAAAAATAAAGAAATTGATGTTGATAAATGGGGAATAATTTTTACTGAAAAAATAGATGGTATTAAAAATACTGCTTTAAAAATTCAAGACTCACTTCCTGATAGAAATTATAAAAATGATAAAATTAATATTGGAAATAATGTAGATGATGTTTATTATTTGTCAAAATATAAATTAGATAATATTAATGAAAATAATATTAAAGATCCTTTAGATTTATTTTTAGAAATTAATAAAAGTGAAAGAGAAATTAAAAAATTATTTCATGATTCTATTTTATTAAATAAAAAAGATAATTTAAAATCAAGAATTGAAAATATTTATTCAAGAATTGAAGATGAAATTGAAAAAATTTTACAAGAAATTGAATATGATGATGAATTACCAAAATAAAATTTTTTTCAATATTTTATAAATATTGATTTTTTATATTAGTATATTTATATTAAAAATTAAAATTTATTTTTTTGAATAATATAATAAATAATATATGATTAAATTCTAATTTTAAATAATTATTTAATATAGATAATAAATAGATTTTCCTTTTAAAAATATTAAAAGATCATAATTAATAATGTCAGAAAATGAAAATATAAATAAAATTGATGACACAAAATTAAAAAATAAAAATAAAAATTTACTCAATCCAACTAATGAAAAAGAAAACAAAGAGATTAATAACGAAATGAACTTATTAAATACAAAAATAACAAATCAAATAAATTTAAATGAAGATTCGAATTTTAAATCATTTGATTTTAATATAAACCCTTTTAATGAAAATTCAAATGAAGAAGAATTTGCAGATAATGAAAATAATAAATCAGATGATGAAGAATTTGTTTTAGTAGAAAATGATATAAAAAATAATTTTATACCATATAATAATATAACAAAATTAAATGAAGAAAATAGAAATTATTATTCAAATGAAAAAAATATAAATCAAATTTATATTCAAAATAATAATTTAAATAATATAAATTATAGTAATAATAATAATAATATAATACCAAGAGTTCCTTCAAATCCATTACCGTCATCATATAATAATATAAATAATAATAATTATAATTTTTATCAAAATCCAATTAGTAATAGTTTAAATACAAATAATAATTATTCAACTTTTAATATACCAAATAATTTATTTACAATGAATGGAAAATCTGGTTGGATTTGTTCAAATTGTAAAAATTTTAATTATGAAAGTAAATATATTTTTTTTTTTTAATTTTTTTTTATTATATTTTATAGAAAGAATTCAATGTAATAGATGTGGAAGAACACAAAGTCAAATTCTTTTTAATAATGGAAATAATTATAGTACTGGAAATTTATTTTCAAATAATATTATAAATGAGAATTTTTTGAATTTAAAAAATCTATTTAATTATAATAATATAAATAAAAATTGTATAGATAATTTATATTATGATAATAATTTTTCATCTAAAAATAAGAATGATATTAATGATAAAAAGAAAAAAAAACCTTTTATTGAAAGAGAAGGTGATTGGATTTGTATAAAATGTAATAATTTAAATTTTTCTTTTAGAAATAATTGTAATAGGTGTAATTTCTCTAAAACTGATAATCTAAAATTTTTAAAAAAATTTATGAGTAATAATTAAGGGGAAAATATATATTTTCTGAAATAATGATATAAATGAAATTGTTTTTGATTAGTAATTTAAAGAATATATAAATAAAATAAGAGTTTTGTTATTAAAAACAAAATTAAATTTATAAAGAACAATAATAGAATATATAAATGCAAAAAATGATTTTTTATTTTTAATGAAGTAACCAAAACTTTTATCTTAGATACTTATACCAAATTTTTTTAACTCTTTTATTTTTTTAATTTTAAAATTATTTTTTTGAAATATTATTATTATTTTTAATATTATTAATTATATTTTTTTTATGATTTGTTAATGAATTATTTTCATTTTTTATAGTAACTGACATTGTATAATTTGAATTAATTATTAAATAATTTATTTACATTTTGTTTTATCAATTTTTTCTTTATATTTTTGAATTTGGTTATTATTATTTGTTTATTAATATTTTTATTAATATGTTTGAGTATATTTCCGAAAAATTAATATTCTGAATTAATCAATTATTAAATATTCTTTGATTAAAGAAACTATTCTATATTTTCAATTAGGAAATAAATTATTTATAATTATTATATTATAATATTTCTTTATATGTTTTTATGATTAATTTATATGTATTATTTAATAATTAAAAAAGTTGATTGCACATTTGGTGATGAAGAATTATTTTATTTTTTCTCATATTTATTTTAAAGAGATTTAAAATATATTTTTAAATTATATAAATTATTTATAAAGCAGTAATTTTTTTTCAATTAATTGAAATTTAAAACTTTATACTTTTTTTTTAATATAATTAATTAATTCATTTATATAAAATATTTATAATATTTTATTTTCAACTATTAATATTTACAAAATAAAATAAAAATATTTACAAATAAATCATTTCATTTATTTTTAATATCATAATAAATTTTAGAATAAGGATCAAAATAAACTCCTTCATCTTCATCATAAACTAAATTTTCATAATTTTTAATAATTTTATTATTAGAATGAGTACTAAATCTCGAATTTAAAAGAGGATTTTTATCTTTATCACTAATTAAATTATTTTTATTAATTTCTTTTTTTTCACCATTACTATCAACAGTAAAAGGAATCATTTTACCAATTGGAGGAGAATATGGTCTATTACTTTCTAATTTAAAATTATTTCTTAAATCATCTATATTTATTACTTCATTTAAATCAAAAAAATCAATATTTTTTTTATTATCTTTTTTATTTATTATATCATTTATTAAGTTTTGAGTTTTTATTTCATTATTATTTAAAGGATTTTTATCTATTTGAATTATATTATTGTTATTTTTTTCTTTTATTTGAGAATCTGATAAAATATTTTCATTGTCAAAATCATATAATTCTTCTATACTTTCATTTGTTTTTTTTTTTGATAAACTTTTATTTATGTTTATATTATCATAAAAATTAAATTTGTTGTATATTTCTTTATTGTTATTATTGTTGTTATTTGTTTTATTTTTTATTATGATATTTGAATCATTTTGATTTTTAATTAAATGTTCTAAATTATTTTCACTATTATTTTTACCTTTAATTCTGATATTTTTACTATAATTTGATTTTACATTGGTCATCTTGTCTTTTGGATAATTATTTATTAAATTTTTTTTTGAAGTATTATTACTTTTACTAACTTTAAAATTATATCTTAATATTTTATTGTTATTATTATCATTATTACTAATAATATTATTTAAATCATCATTTATTTCAATAAATCTTTTATTATTATTATTTTTTATTGAATTATTAACTTTTGCATTATATTGTATTTGACTTTTTATAATATCAAAATGAGGAAGTTTTCTTCCAAATTTTACATTTTCTTTTGTTCTTTGTGCCAGAGTATATTTTTTTATTTGACTGGAATTAAAATTATTATTTAAATTATAATTACTATTATTTGGAATTAAAAAGTTATTTCTTTGTATTTTTGAAGGTGAAATCTCATTATTAAAAATATCTTTTGTACTTTCACTTTTTTTATTTCCTTTAATTACATATTTTTCTTTATTAATTAATTTATTATTATTTTTTAATGGAGAATTGGATATATTTTCATTTAAATTTTCACCAATTGAAACTATATTTATACCTAAATTAATAATAGGACAATAATTATTTTCTTCAATTCCAATATTAATATTTTCAATTTTTAAATTAATTACATTATTTTTAATTATAATAATTCCTTTATTAACAGGTTCCATTAAATTTTTAATAGCATAAATTTTTCTAATTTTACAATTTCCACATATTTGAATATAATCAATACATTTTAAACTTTGAAATTTAAAACATTGAGTTAATAAATTTCCAATATCAATATAAAGATTTATCCAAGTATTAATTATTAAATTATTAATTGAAATTTGACAGTTATATTCATTTATTATATTTCCTTTTAATGAAGTTAAAAAAATAAAATTTCTTTTTATATCTGAATTATCAGTTGCCTTTATTTCAATAGAAAATGATTTATGATTTAATAATAAAAATTGAAATATTAAAACATTATTATATATATTAAGTGAATATTTTTCATTATATGGACATTGCATTTTTGAATTTACATTTATTAAAGTTAAAAAATTACTTTTTGAATGAGGCTCAAATCCTTTTTCTTTTTTTCCTTTAAATTTCCATTTTTTAATTAAATCTTCATCTAATTTTAAATTAAATATATTTTATTTTTACTTGTACTATATAATTCCATACAAGGACCATTTTGAAAATATGTATTCATTTTGTTATTTATATATTTCAAAAAAATAATTTATATTAATTAAATCTCATAAATATATAAAAATTTTAAATTTATATAATAATGAAAAAAATTATTTTTTATATTATATTCTTTTTTTTTTTAAGAAAAAGAATAATTTGTGAAAGAAAATTAGATTCAAGTTGTGAAAATATAACATCTTGTTATGACTGTTATTTAAAACAAAATTGTATTTGGTGTCCAAATAATAATATATGTATGAATTCTTTAAATAAAAGTAATTGTAATACATCATTTATTTCAAATTTAATTAATAATAATAACTATATTTTTTTAACTAATCAATACAAATGTATTTTAAATGAATCTGATATTGAATTTCATTATAATAAAAATAAATTTTCATATACTTTAATAAATAATTATACTGATACTTCTACTATTTTATATAAAATAATTTGTTTAGAATATAATAAAATAAGAAAAATATCAATTGATATAGAAATAATAAATGAAAATGGAATATATGATTTATCATATTATAATTACTTAAAAAAAGAAAATTATGTTTTTCAAAATTCATCAGGAAAACAAAAGATAAAATGTAAAACAATAAATCTTTGTATTAAAATTTCATATTTACCATCAAATTATGAAAGTAATTCATTAAAAATAGATGTAAATAAAATATTTGTTATAAATGCTTTTCAAATAATATCAATTGTTGGTTCTTGCTTAATTTCAATTATGTTAATATTATCTTTAATTATTATACTATATAAAAAATATCATAAAAATTTAAATGAAATAAGAATAAAACAAAATAAAATGAAAATAATAATAAATAAAAAAAGATATAAAGACTTAAAACAACAAAGTGAAATTGATTCAACTGGAGTAAACTCAATAAATAATTCAAAAGAAAATGATAAAAAAGACAAATCAGAAAAAGAAGAAAAAAAAAAAGATTTATTAAATCAAAAAACAATAAATGAATATTTAAAAAAAAAAATAAATTTATTACCTTCATTTATTGTTGATGATACCCATAGTTCTTTTGAATTATATATTTGTAATTTATGTGAAAAAAAATTTACAAGAGGAAATAAAATTATTATTTTATCTTGTAATCATTTTTTTCATGAAGCTTGTTTAGATAATCAAATAATAACTAATGAAAATAATAAATGTATTGTATGTAAATCACCAATTATACAATAAAATATTTTTAATTAATTAATGTATTAATATTAGAATATGAATAAAAATTCAAGTTTTTTACAAAATAAACTAAATAATATTGAAAGTAATTTAAAAACAATAGAAAAAAAATTAAATAATCAAAATACTACATTAGAAGATTTACTTCTAGAAGATAATATTATAAGTGAATTCAGAAATCAAAATAAAAAATTAATTAATTTTTTTTCAAAAGATAAAGTTAAACAATTAGTTGATTATATTATTAAAGAACCTAAAGAAGATGATTTAATAAAAGGACATAAATTTCCTTTTATTGCTTCTGAAATTTTAAATAGTGATGAAGATAAAATTGTAAATTATTTTATTTTAAATAAAGCAGAAGAAGAATTTAATTTAAAAAAGAAAAATAAAAAAACTTTTGATAATATTGATTTATTTAATGAACATCATAATGAAAATAAAAAATATAAAGATAATTATAATAAGATTGAAATGTTTGATTATTTTCTTACTTTTTTAGAAAATAAAAAAGATTTAAATTACGTTTTAACAGGTTATTTTTCAAAATTTTTTCAAATAATTTTAACAAGAAAACCAATTAAAATATTAAAATATTTATTTCAAGAAAAAAAAGATGTTATAAAACAATTAATATATCATTGTAATAGAAAATCAATTTGTGATATAATTATCAAATTACTTAATTTTGATAATTTAATTCCTAATATGAGTTCATCAGTTTCAATTAATTTTGCTACTGATAATACTGATAATTATTATTATAATTTAGATGATTTAATTAGTGAAAGAACAGAAATTTTAAATGAAATATTTTCATTTTTAAAAGTTAAAGAAAAATCAGAAAAAATTTCAAATATTATATTAATGTTAACTGAATTATTTGAAAATAAAACAATATTAGATGAAATAATAAATAGTAAAAAAATATTTAATTCAATATTTAAAGAATTAAAAATTGATTTGAATTCAAATGAAAATATAAATAATACAATAATTAAAAGTAATTATTCTGAAATATTATCTTTATTAACTTATATGATTTCAAATACTCAAACTTCTCATTTTCCAAAAATTGAAATTTGTCAAGATGATGATATGGTAGAAATTGGAGGACAAACAAATAAAAAAATAGTTCATACTAATTTAAGTGAAAATTTTTTTTCTACTTTTAATAATTTAATTCATAATTTCAAACAAAATAAAGAAACATTAAAAAAATTAATAAGTATTCCAACTTCTTATAATAATTTCAAAATAAAACCTTTAGGAAGTTTTAGAATAAAAATAATTGAATTATTTGCTTCTATTTTTCCTTATTTAAAAAATATAAGTTTTAAATATGATGAAATGTTAATATCTTCAAATTTTTTTTCAATAGCATTTAATTATTTATTTACTTATGAATGGAATAATTTATATCAATTATCATTTTTAAATTTATTAAAAAATTATTTAAAAGATGCAAATTTACATCGTGATTTATCAATTTATTTATTTGAAAAATTAAAAATAATAGATATTATAAAAGTTCATATTTTAAATGATAAAATATCAAATAAATTTAAATTCAATTCTAATAATAATTGTTCTCATGGTTATTATTCTTTTTTAATAAGTTTAAGTTATAAAATAAATTCAGTAATTGGAGGAACGCCATTAAAACTTTTTTCTTATTCAAGAGAAGGAAGTATTTGTTTTATTAATAAAACAAATAAAAATGAAAATAAAAATACTCCTAAAGATAGATATGTTTCAAGTGAATTTAATTTAAGTACTTATAGTAAACCTTTTATTAGAAAAAATACTTGTGATTCTCTTAAGAAATATTATAGTGAAGATTGGAATAAATTTTTTAATGAAAATATTAGTAATGTTGTTCAATTATATGAAAATAAATTATTATCTGATAATTTTGTAAATGAATTTTATAATGATAATTCTATTAGTAAAAATGAAATGATTTATAGTAATAATAATGATGAATTATATAATTCTGATGAAATTGATTTAAGTGATTTTGTCTTTGTTGATGAAGTTAAAGGGTCTCAAAAAGAAGAAGATATTAGAAATAATATTAGAAGTAATTTAAAAGTTGATGAACTTGAAATGAAAAATGAAAATAAATAAAAAAAATTAAAATCAAAAATTTGAAAAAAAATATTTTTTAATTTATATGAAATAATAAAATTATTTATTTTTTGATTTCTTATTTTAATAATTCAATAATTAGAGTATTAAAATATATAAAAATTTTATAATATACCTTAGAAGATTTACACAAATAAAATAAAGTAATCATTTTATAAAAAAATCAAATTTAATTTGGTAAAGTTTCATTATCATAATCAATTTTATTTTCATTATCAAAATTAACAAAATTCTCATTTCTAAATCTATTAACTCTAGTCATACTATTATTTCTCAATTCATTCCCACTTGAATTATCTCTTTCATTCAAATTTCTATTTAAATCATTATTCTCATTAGTATTTTGAATATTAAGATTTTCACTTTCTATTTTATTACTATGATTACTAATATTATTATCTTTTTTTTCATTTTTTAAATCATTAAATACAAATAAAGAACTTTTAGGACTAAATTTCCAAATAATTCTATACCAAGTATAACAAAATCCTTTAAATAATAAATTAAATCCAGGAGGTTTTTTCCATTTTTCTTTAAAAAATTCATAAAAAGTTAAATTTTTAAAAACTAATTTAGTATGCACATAAAGTAATTTCCCAATAAAAAAAACAACAAAACAAACATCAAATAAAATAACAAAACTCATAAAAATAATAACAAAAATATCATATTTATCTTTATTATTACTATGAGTACTACTATAAACAATTAAATAAATACCATAAATACTTTGAAATAAAGCATTTAAATTTAAAAATAAAACAAGAAAATAAAAAAATTTATAATTTCTTTTCCCAATACAAGTACCTAACCAAATACAATGATGATCAAATCTCTCAACACAATTATCACAAATTGCACAATGTGAAGTTCTAGGAGGTCGATAAAGACAACATGAATTACAATAATTTAAATTTAAAATATGTCCATTTATTAAATAATGAATAATTGGTCGATTTGTAATATAATTAAAATCTTGATTTTGACGAGTTAATATTCCTGGATCTGTAAAACCACCTCTTATTGCATTAAATATTGTTATTAAATATAAAATTGTTAATGTTATTATTATTGAGAGAGAGGCTTTTATTTTTATTTCTATTGATATTGTTATTATGTATGGAATTGAGAATAGTAATATTGATAGGAAAACTTGATAGTATTTTCTTCCGCTTATTATTTTTTTGCAACACCATAGTTTATTATTTCCATAATTTTTTGTTACTTCAAAATCTAAATCTGACATTTTATTTTTTTTTATTTTTAAATGAGATTTAATTTAATTTGTTTTATTTAATTTATTAAATTGGAAAAAATATAAATTAATAATGGAGTAATTTAATTTATATTATTAAATATTTATTCAAATTTATACTTTAATCTTATATTATTTAAAAATAAAAATTTATTTTAATTATTCAATAATTAAATAATTAATTGTAAAATAAAATATATAATATCAAAAAATAATCATTATAAAAATAAAATGTTATCTCCAGAAATATTAACAAATCAATTGGGTCAATTATCATCAATAATATATTTTTCAACTCCAATGATATTTTCATATCAATTAATATATAAAAAAAAAGATATAAAAGAGTTTCCTCTTATTTTATCAGCAATGAAATTTATTGGAGCATTAATAATATTATCTTTTGTTATTGCAAATCGTACCAAAAAAGAAAATCTAGATTTTGAAATAATTTATTATTCATTAAATCCATTAGCATCAAATGGAATAACAATAAGTACTTTTTTTTCAATAATTTATTTAACATATTATCTAAATTTAGATTCAACAAAACAAGTAATTTATGCAATTTGTTTTTTAGTTGGATTATTTATAGTGGAAATTTTTATTACATTAATTATGTTAATTCCATTTCTTTCTCATTTTTTATTTTTTATTGGTTATACAATATTAATAATTAGTCCTTTTAATGAAGCACAAAAAATATATGTTAATTGGGATTACAATTTAATTCCTTCCTTAGATATTCATGCATGTACATTAATGGCTTTTTTTATAGGTTTTTTCTTAAGAAATATTAAAAATAATAATTGGGTATTATTTGTAATAGAATTTAATCTTTTTATTTCAATATGTGGATTAGGATTTTACTATTATTTATATTATAAAGGATCAAATCAAACTCAAAGTGATAATAAAAATAATATAGATGAAAATTTATTAAATACTAATAATTATCCTACAATTAATACTCAGGTTGAATCTAAAAATATTGAAGAAGTTTCATCTTCTCATTCAAGTGATAATCAAGTTTTAAATGTTCCTTCTACTAATTCTTCTGAAGGGAATCTTCAGACTTTAAGTGATGTTATTACTCCTAATTCATAAGTCATATTTTACTTTTAAGATTAACTTAAAAATTTTAAAAAAAATTTCTTTTAAAAAAAAAGTTTATTTATTTTTCATTAATAATTTAATTTTTTAATATAAAATAAATAACATTATTTTCATTGAATATTATTAAATAATGTGATCTATAAAATTATTAAATTTATTGATATATTTATTAAGTAATAAAATTAAATTTATTTTACTATTAATTTATAATAATGTTTTAATCAACATTTTGGATATTTTTTTTTTTATTATCTTCAATTGTAAACTCATTCCTTAATTTTTCGAAATTATTTTTTATTTCAATTACAACAAATTTATTATCATTATTAACTACTTTTTCATTTTCGTATATAATATCTTCATTTTTATTATTTTTATCATTAGAATCAATTTTTTCATTAATTATATTAAACTTATATTTTTGTAGATTTTCATTTTCAAATTTATTCATTTTCAATAAATTACTTTCATCAAAAGATGTAAGTTGTTTAATTTGAATTTTTTTATCTTCTTTTAATAATATAGATGCATTATCATATGAAATTTTTTTCATTCTTTTACTTTTATTTTTTTTATTTTTTTCTTTTTCATTTTTTTCTTTTTCTTTTTCATTTTTATCATTTTCTTTTTCATTTTTATCATTTTCTTTCTCTATTTTTTGTAAATAATAATCTAATTTCATATATTTCTTATTAACTTCCATTAAATTATCACAATGAGCAATATTAACTAAATAGCAACCACAAAAACTTAACTCAACATCTTTTTCACTATCATAATAAGGTAAAATAGGAATTCCATTATCTAAATTAAAAGCAAAAGACAAAACAGAATTATCAATAATTAAAATATTTTTTAAATCAAAACCTTCAAAAATACTTAAATCCTTAATATAAGCATCTCTTCCATTATTTTTAACAACAATACAATTATTTCTATATAATCTATTATAAAAATATCTATTTTCAGGATCTAAAAAATCTAAAACTCCATTTGCATAAGAAGAATGTGAAGCAGTATAAATAACAATAGTATAAAATTTAGAAACTTTTTTTATTACTTCTTTCCATTTTGGTCTTATATTTATAGCAATTTTTGCCATTTTTCCAGTTGGAGTTCTTATTGTAATTATATTATTTTGATGATTTTTATTTAAATCTGTTACTGAGTGAATTAATGTTTCATCTAAATCAAAAACTGCTAATTTTTTATGATTTCCAGGATTGAAAATTTTTACTTTATTTGGTTTTTTTATTGTATTTATATCATTTTCTTTTAAAATTTTATGTATTTGTTCAAAACAATAATTTGTGTAATCATAAAAATTTGATATTTCTACTATATTTGTTAAAGCTTTTGCTTCATCTTCTAATGCTTCTACTACTTTTATTAAATTTTTTGATAATATTAATTCATTTGTTTTTGTTTTTTGAATTATTAAAGAATGTCTTTTTCTTACTTTAATATTTTTTATTTTTTCTTGTTTTTCTTCATTTTTATTAAATGTTGATTCTTCTTGAATTCTTTTTACTAAAAAATCAAAATTTTCTTCAAATAATTCTAAAGATTTTCTTGTTTCTTTATTTGGACTTTTTGATATTGAATCATTTCTTTTTGTTTGTGATTTTCGTATATTTAAATTACCATCATCATCTATTATTTCATAATTAATTAAATTTTCTGTATTATTTGATTCTTTTTCTTTTAATGTATCTATTTGTTCTTTTAATGTTAAATCATCATTTTTTTCATTTTTTGAATTTTTTTCTTCATTCATTTCTGTTATATTTATAGTTTTTTGATGGACTATTCTTTTTGGATTTATTTGTTGAGGTGTAAATAATAAATTATTTTTTTGAGGTTTTTTTGATGATAAAATTCCCATTGTTCTATGTTTATCATTATATATCATTTTTTTTTCTTTTATTTAAAAAAAAATAATTATTTAAACCTTTGTTTAATTATTTTATTCAGAGATAAATATTTTTTCTATATAATTAAAATAATTATAAAATTATAATATATTATTCATATGGAATAAATAAAGTATTATTATAAAATATGGTTAATAAAAAATTATTAAGCTAAATAATAATATATTTTTTTGTGATTTAAAATATATATAAAAAAAATTAAAAATGTGGAATTGTCAAATAAGTAATAGTAATGTAAATTCATTTTATTGTTTCAAATCTCATAAATCACATTTAGAAAGATTAATTCAAGCAAAATCAAAAATTAATGATAAACCAAAACCAATTCCTTATTTTTTATCTAATAATATAAGTAAAAAAAGACTTAAAAAAGATATTTTGGAAAAAATAAATAATGAAAATATAATAATATTTAATCGAATGTTATCTATTGCTGAAAAAAAGTCACCTTATAGTTTAGATGAAACTTTTCCTATATATTGTCCTGCTTTTGATAAAAAAAAATTTTGCTTTAATAAAATAGAAAGAAATAGAGAAATAAATAAAATTAATGATTTATTATATAAAAAATTTCTTTCTATTAAATCATCATATTCTACTAAAAATTTTTTAAAACAATATAATTATAAAAAAAATATTGAAAATAGAATAAAAAAAGTTAATTTAAATCCTAATTTAAGTTTTGTTTCATTTAATAAATTTAGACAAAATGTTTTTAGTGAATTGATAAAAATTAAAATTAAAAAAAGTAATAGTTCCAAAAATATTAATGAAAAAATAAATAATGATAATAATTTAATTTTAAAAAAATTAAATTTCAATAATAATCATATTAATTTTAGTAATCCAACATATTCAAATAATTTTAGTTTATCAGCAAGAGCAAAAAGTGCATTTTTTGATTTAAGAAAAAAATTATTTTAATATATATATATAATTTATTTTTTATTTTTTTTTTAGAATGATTTTTTTTTATTAATTTTTAAATATTATTCTATTTATTTTAAAAATAATAATGGCATTAGCAGAATATAGAAATTTAAATTATCTTACATTATTAAATGATGGTAAAATTGCTTTATCAACTGATAATTATAAAATAAAAATATTTTCAGATAATTTAATTGAAATTAAAGATTTAGAAATATCATTAACTAAACCTGTAATTTATGGTTTAACTACTTTATTAGATGGAACTTTAGTAATAAGTTCTGATCCTTTATTATTCATTTTAATTAATAATGATAATACTTTTAATATTATTCAATCAATTCCAAATTTATCTTTTAGAAAAATTATTGAAATACCTGAATTAAATGAATTATTTATTGTAGATACTTATAATATAAATATTTATCAAAAAGAAAATAATAGTTTGAAATATTATAATGAATTAATTATTTCATATAAAAATTATTTTTTTAATTCAATATTAAGAATAAATTATAATGAATTAGTAATATCATCTTATAATAGATTAACATTTTTAAATATATTTTCAAAAGATATAAAAGGAAAAATTGAAAATATTTCTAATTTAGATTGGAATGAAACTTTATGTATGATATCTGAAAATTTTTTAGCTGTATCTGGATGGGATTGTGTATCTATTATAAATATTGAAAAAAAAATAAAAGTTAGAAGTATTTCTATTAAAATGATTACTTGTTTTTATAAAGTTAATTCAAATTTTATTATAACTGGTGAAAAATATGGTGAAATTAAAAAATATGAAATTTTTAAAGATGATTTAATTTTAAGTGATACTAATTTTGAAAATTTAAATGAAGGTATTAATAATTTTATAAATGTAAAAGGAAAATTTTATACAGCATCAAAAGACACAATTTTAGAAATTAAAAAAAATTATAAATAAGAAATATTTAATTAAAAAAATAATAAATTTAAATCTTTCAAAATAATAAATTTTATTTCTTTAAAAAATAAAAAAAAAAATAAATAAAAATAAATAAAAACATAAATAATAATAAAATGAATTTTGAAATAGATTCATATGGATTAAAAGGAGTATTTGATTTATTAGATTTTGATAAAGATGGAAAAGTAGATTTAAATGAAGCAATTGAAGCAATTGATTCATTAGGATATGAACAAGATTATCCAATAATATTTAATTTTATGAAAGAAATGGGAGATGGAATAATTGATTTTGAAAATTTTGAAAATAAAATTAATTTATTATTAAAAGATACAAATGATGATATTGGATTAAAAAGAATTTTTAATATGTTAATTAATAATCCTGATAAAGAATCTATTAATTTAAAAGATCTTCAAAAAATTTGTCATGAATTAGGAAGAAATTTAAGTAATGATGATTTAGAAAATTTAATGAATAATGCTGGTGATGGTAATGAAATTAATTTTGATACTTTTTCTGAATTTATGAAAAGTAAATTTTCTTAAAAAAGTTTTTTTAAAACTTTTATTTTTTAATTTAAGAATTTTTAACTAATTTTTTTTTGGTAATATTATACATTTTTTTTCCTTTTTTTAATATTTAATTAATAAATATAAAATTTTTAATATTATTATACTTAAAATAATATTAAAAATATATATCTTTATTACTAATAATTATAACTCATGAAATTAGCAACTCTAAAAAATAACAATTCAAAATTAATAAAGTTATTAAAAAATTTAATACCAAAAAATATTAATAATTAATATTTATAAATATGGAAAATCTTTTAAAAAATTTAAGAGAACATAAATCTCAAGAAAACTTAGAAGAAATAATAAAATATATGAATGATAATCCTTTAGAATCATATATATCAAAATTAAATGAAATAATAACTTTATTATTATCAGAACGTCAACTTCCAGAAGAACAAAAATTCCAAATCTTTACTCATATAATAAATTTATTCATATCTCAAAAAATTCCAATAGAAAAACTTTTATCTTTATCAATAGAAAGATTATTTTCAACAGATTATTCAATTTTTACATTAAGAGATAATATATCAAGAAATATAAATAAAGAATTTTTAAATGAATATTATCCTCTTGATATGGAATTTATACAAAAAATATTTTCAGATGAAAATATAAATAATGAATATCCAGTTGATTTTTTAATGCAAAATTCAAATAATCAAAATTCTTTTACATTAAATTATTGGGTAAAGGGAATATTTAAAAGAAATAATAATCAAAATTTTACAATTAAATATAAAAATGGAAATTGTATTTGTTCAAGTAATTATTCAATTAAAGGTGATGAAAATATTTTTAGAATTGCTTCTTTTGAAAAATTTACTAATGATTCAGAATGGAAAAATGATTTAAAAGAAGGAGATGAAATTTCTTTTCCTGGAAATAATAATTTTTATAGTGCTATTATTATTGATAGAGATAATGATTTTATTTCTATTAAATTAAAAGATCAAAGAATTTCTGATAATATTAATAAAATTAGTATTTTTACTCCTTTTATTAGAAAAAAAGGAGAATTTCAAAAATTTATGAAAGAAGAAAATAAATATATTGATAATACTGGAAATTTTAATATTGAAAATTTTATTTTGCCTGAAAAATTTTCTGAATATGATAATAGTATTTATGTTATTCCTAGAGAATTACCAAAAAAACAAGGAAATATGTTTTTTATTAAAATTGGGAATTATTTTTTTAGAAAGTTTTTTGAAGAGTTTTCATTTGAAGAAAGTTGGAAATGGTTTAATTTTGAAAAAATTGATTATTTATTAGTTTTTAATGAAATTTTATTTAATTTTAGTAAATATTTAAATTTTAAGGTTGGAAAAAATATTACATTAAAATATTATGATATGGTTCTTAAATTATTATTATCTTGTAGTGAAAATATTAATTCAAAATACTTTTCAAAATCTTTAAATAAAATAAAAATAATTAATTTCTTTAATCAATTATATATTATAATGAGTTATTTTCTAATAAAAGAAGAATATGATTCAATTTTTTGTGATTTTGGTTTTCAATTTGGATTAAATTGTTATAATAATTCTGAAATTTTAGAAGAAAAAATATTAGGATTAAATATAATAACAATATGTCTTAATGAACATTATAATATTGAAGATAATAATGAATGTATTTTATTAAAAAAAGATCCAAATATATTAACATTACTTTTTAAACCAAATGTTCATAGTCAAATTATAAAAATGAGTTATGATATTTTAATGGGATTATTTAAACATAAATTAATATCTGAAAAAGAAATTAAACAAATACTTTCTTATTTTAAAGGTGATAATGAAGAAATAAAAGATATAATAAAAAAGGTTTTTGGAAATTTTGAAAATAAAATAGATAATGAATTATTAGTTTTAACAATAGAAACTTTTTTATCAGAAATAAATGGAAATAATGATAATGATATAGAAATATTAAATGATATGTTAAAAAAATCACCTAAAGAAGTTTTTATATCAGTTTCAGAAAAAGTAATTGATAAATTATATTCAATTATTATTAATAGAAATGAATCTTCAAAATTTTTAAATGATGATTTTAATGATTTAATTAAATTAAATGATGAAAATGAATCAATTAAATATATTTATTTAAAATATATTGATAAATTAATTTCAGATATGATTGAACCAAAAAGAAGTTTATCAGTTTGTGTTCAATTTTTATCATCTTTATTATTACAAACTCCAAATTTTTTAGATAATGATGAAGATTTTAAACAAAAAGTAATTGACTTATTATTAATAAAAAATAGTTTATATGATATTATAATTGATTATTTTGATAAAGGAAATTTTGATAAAACAGTTCTTCAATTTTTATCTTTTGCAATTAATAAAACAATAAAAGGAACAAATGAAGAAATAAATATAGTAAAAAAATTATATAAAATATTTTTAAAAAGTGAATTTTTTAGAGAATATTTAATTTGGATGAATGATTTAATAGAAAAAGATATAATTGAATCATCATCTTTAGATTTTTTATTAGAAGATGAATTTTTTAATTCAATAGATTTACAAAAAGGAATTGATGATGAATTATATTCTTTTTATTGGGGATTATTTCTAAATATAAATAATTTAAATGACCAAAAATATTCTTCAATATCAAATGATGATAAAATTTTAACTTCATATTCATTTAATCAAAAAGTATATAAAGTAAATTTAAAAGAAGATGAAATATATAATCCTTTTCAAATGAAACATTTTGATATAATATGGAAAATGTTAATTCATTTAAAGGAAGATTCATTTAATAAAAATGCAACAAAATTTTTTGAATTATTTTCAGTAGAAGGAATAACAGTAAAAAATAGAAGAGAATTATGGTATAATTTACTAGAAAAATGTATGGAAATATTAGAATTAAATAATGATATTTTAGGAATGAGAAATTCAATAAATGTATTAAAATATTTAATTGAAGAAAGTGAAACAAAAGGAACAGCAGGATTAATAAGTCATATTGGTTCTTTAGAATCACATAATATAAATTTATCTTTTAATAATTCAATTTTTACATTTCATAAAAATTATCAAGATATTAATAATGATGAAAATGAATTTAATTTAGATTTAAAGTCTAATTTAACTATTTGGGATTTAAAAAAAATTTTAGCTAAAAAATTAAATATTATTCCTGAATGTATTAAATTTATTGCTTATGGTGATATTGATGTTACTGATAAAGATAATGGAAAATTATTATCAGAAAAATTTATTGATGGTACTAAAATTAATATTGTTAAAAATAATATTTTAGAAGAAATACCAAAAGTTCCTTTAATTAAAAATAATCAATTAACAGAAAAGGCAAAAAAAACTTTTTCAGAAATTTTTGATATGTATTCTACAAATGGAAAAATGAGTAAAGAACAATCAGGTAATTTTATTTATAAAGTTACTGAATCTCATAATTATATTGGACCAAATAATAGAAAAGTTATTAAATTATTTGAGAAATATGATTATGATAAAGATGATTATTTAGATTTAGAAGGTTTTTATAATTTTTTTTATGATGCCATTATTAATGATAAAATTAATACAGTATGGGACAATATTAAAGTTTTTGATTATAGAAATGATTTAAAAAAATTAAATGATCCTATTGATGATTTTAATAATGATTGTGATTATAAATATATGCCAAGATATATTTTAAGTAATGATCAAAAATTTTTTGATATTATTTTTAATATTCAAAATAATGAAAATATTGATGAAGATTTAAAAAGAGATGCTAATCAATTAATTAATATGATTTGTACTAATGATAAAATTAAAAATATTGTTATTAATTTAGATAAAGGATGGGAAGATTTTTTAAAAGAAGAAAATAATGATTATAAAATATTTTATATGTTACAAATATTAGAAAGTAAAATTGACAATTTTAAAAATGAAAAAATTAAAAATAAAGAAAATAAAAATTGGATAAAAAAATTTTTAGAATCTAAAAATGGATTTGAGTTTTTTGTAAAGGAGAAATTTTTGAAATGGAATTATAACAATAAAAATGTTAATATGAAAAATATGATTTATTGGTGTATGCTAAAAATAGTTTTAAATTGTTTAGAAATTTTATTTGGTATAAGAAGTTTTTTTGAATTTTTTAATACTGGAAGATTTTTTATTGATAAAGAAATGATTAATAAAAAAAATGAAGAACTTATTAATGAAATTTTTGGAAATATTGAATTAAATAATGATATTAATAATGAAAATAATGAAGAAAAAAATAATATTAATAATAATATTGATGATGAAAAAGAAAATATAAATATTGATGATAATAAAGAAAATGAAAAAGAAAATATTGATATTAATATTTTAGAAGAAAATAAAAATGAAATAGAAAAAGAAAATAAAGAAAATGACATTAAAATAGAAAATAAAAATGAAGAAGAGAATAAAAAAGAAAATGAAGAAGAAAATAAAATAGAAAAT
>Ga0256407_10003933_pt1 | contig 25573 bp, 23 predicted proteins | sample RumenRJG_04DNA_FD_193489 | JGI IMG/M metagenome (GOLD analysis project Ga0256407, IMG submission 193489) | Bovine rumen microbial communities from Lethbridge, Alberta, Canada - RJG_04 | ecosystem: Host-associated > Mammals > Digestive system > Stomach > Rumen | place: Canada: Alberta... | reverse complement strand
TGGGAGATTGTATGGCCTCAGGAACGAATTCCAGAAAGTCTCTGTTGTGCCGTAGCCGTTGAAAATATTGGGCGTGAGAATTTCCATGAAGCGGATGCAGTCTGCCTTTGAGAGCGGTGCGCCCATCGTTACCAGGCCTTTGAGGCTTTCGAGGTTGTGCTTTGACTTTTCCTGTGCCCTCGCAAGAATCGCAAGGTTTGAAGGAGAGCCCATGAGATAAGTGATTTTATATTTTTCGACCCATTCCAATGTATTTGTCGGCTGAAATTTTCGCATGACTACAACACATGCACCGGAATAAAAAGACGGACAGACTCCGCCGGAATGGCAGCCTCCGCGATGAAACCACGGTGTCATGTTCATCGTCACGTCATTTGCGTTCATAGGATAGTGCATGATTACGTCGTGGGCCGAAAGAACTTCGTTGATGTCGTTGATTGGAACCAGCTTGGGAAGTGCCGTAGTCCCGCTTGTGCAAAGACGGAGAACTTCATCATAAATGTGCTGTCGGAAAGTGATTTGAGGCTCTTTTGTGCCTGCTGATTTTACAAAATCTTCGTATGAAATATGATTTTCTGGAAGCCCGACCTTTTCAAGATTGTCAGCCATGACAAAAACTTGTGGCTTCCATGTGGAAAGCTTTTCTGCTTCTGCCATGATTTTTGCGATGTTAGCCGAGTAAATTACGACTTCAGGCTTGTTCTGATTGAGAAGAAGTGCGAATTCGCCTGCCGCAAGATTAAAATTTGCCGCCAGAAGAATCGCACCGATTTTGCGCGGCCCGATGTATGAAAAAGCAAATTCCGGGCTGTTTCGGAGAGCGGACATTACGACATCATTTTTGCCGATTCCTCTCGCCTGCAAGGCATTTGCAAGCTTGTTTGATTCTTCATTTAAAGATTTGTAATTCCACTCTCGGTGTGTTTCCGGGTCAATCAGTGCGTTTTTTTGAGAAAAGCGGGCGACATTTCGCATGAATCCGTTAAGCCAAGTGTATTCATGCTCAAATGTGTCGATAAACATCGTGTCGTCATAAGTACGCATTGCTCTATTATAATGAGAAACGAGAAATGAGCAATTAGTAATTAAATTACGTTGGGGGCTGATTCGACTTTTGTTTCTTTGAAGTACAAATACTTGAACGGATGAATGTCGAGTGCGTTTACGTACCAGCCGCCAACTTGCTGCAGATTGACTGCGTGCAGGCTGATTGAGTGCGTAATCGGCATGACTTCACCCTCGTCGAGCAAAAGCTGTTCCGCCTGAGTGAGATATTTGTAGTGCTCGCCGTTGTCTGTGGTTTCGTTTGCTTTTTTGATAAGCTCTTCGAATTTTTCGTTCTGCCATTTTGACGGATTGAGCGTTGAGTTTGCACGGAAAAGCTCCAGAAATGCAATCGGGTCGGCAAAGTCACCAATCCATGAATAGCTGAAAATGTCTGCTCCCCAGCCAGGAATTGAATCGATGTATCGGTCATCGGGCGTGGTCTGGATTTTAAGTTCCACACCGAGAGGTTCCCATGCTTTCTTGAGGATTTCAGCCTGTGACTTCTGACGTTCTGAAATTGCCGAAATTCCGAAAGTGACAGAAAGTTTTTCGTCTTTTGGAATACCGAGCTTTTTGCGGGCTTCTTCCATCATTTCGAGCGCGTCCTCGCCAGAAGTTTCGGTGATTCCGTTGACTCCCTGATAGCCTGCGAGCGGATAAATCAAAGTGCTTGCCTTTACAAGACCGTTTTTGCGCAATTCTTCCCACGGAACTGCTGTGAGCAAAGCGTTTCTGAAATCAGCGTCGTTCCACGGCTTGTTCTTGCAAGAGAAGAAAAGAAATTCTGTGCCGAAAATAGCCGAAATCCGGATTGCGTTTTTGTTGAGAAGCGCGTTTGTGTCAAACATGCCGGAAAGCCAGTCCGCGCTGCCGTCGTTGTAGCTCCATGAGTTTTCCTTGACTTCGTTGGACTGCTTTATCGTGATTTGCGGAAGGTGAACGTTTTTTGCGTCCCAGTATTTTTCGTTTCTTTCGAGGACAAGGGATGTGCCTGTATTTTCCCTGATTTTGAATGCACCTGAGAAGACAGAAGTGTCCGTGCCGCCGTTCTGATTGAGAAAGCAGACTGCAAATGCGTGATGGCACAAAAGTTTTGCGAAATGAGCCGTTGGATTTATGAGCGTTACGACCAGAGTTTTTTCGTTGCGGGCATTGATTCCCACTTCGCTGTCTTTGATTTTGCCTTCGCGGTAATCTGCCGCACCTTTTATGCAGTCGAGCATCGAGGCGTACGGTGCATTTTTTGTAGTGAGGAGTGAAAGCCATGAATTTCTCACCGTGTAAGCATTGATTTTCTCGCCGTTTGAGAATTCCAGATTTTCGCGGAGAGTGAAAGTCCAGCGTTTTTTGTCGCGGGAAATCTTATAGCTTTCGGCAAGGGCCGGCAGGGGGTCAAGAGTTTTTGGGTCGTAAGAAAAAAGCCCTTCGTAAAGCGAATCCAGAATCTGTGCTTCGCTTGAATATGTCGCCGTGTGAATGTCGAGGTTCCAGGGCTGCTGTGCCACTACAATAGTAAAATTGTGTTGCAATGATTCAATTATGTTTTTGTCGTCAGATTTTTCTGATTCGACATCGATTATCGTGTCTGGATTTTCAGCCGGTGATTCTTCTGCTGCCTGTGAAAAAGCAAGTGTTGTAAAGAATAAAGAAAAAAGAATAAAAGAGAATTGACGTGCGTATTTTTTCATAAAAATCATAATACTATTAAAACGAACAAAAGTCGATTTTGTTTCAGCAATTCTTGGATTAACCAGAAATTCCCAGTCGTTTCATCTGCGCTTCTTCTTCTATGTAAGAAGTGTATTCTACGCGCAACTGATTTGCCTTGACAATCGAGTTTTTGAGCGTGGTGATGTCGATTTTGAGACCTTTGATTTTTGTTTTGTTTGCAGGACTCGCCGCATTCTTAAAGAAATCGTCCAGAGAATTCAGCTGAACCATGAGCTTGTTGCATTCTGTGATTTGAGATGATACGAATTCTGCGATTTTGTCCTCTGGAAGAGACGCAATCTTCTTGTATCCCGGTGAATTCGGCTGAGCGACTGAGGCATAACGTCGGGTTTTTGTCGCCAAATCCGTCATGAACATCTGATAATTAACTTTGTCAGCTCGTTTTGCGCCTGTTGTCTGGTCTATAATCAATATCGTATAGAACAAAGGTTTTTCTGGAATTCCGAATGCCTTTCTGAGCGTGCGTTTGAGCTTGTCCATGAACGTATTGTGCTCGCTTTCAAGCACGTCATGGTTGTCCTGAATTTTCTGGGCAATCACGCTGATTTGTGGCGGAGTTGAGCCTAAAACTTGGAGTGCGCCCATAATCAGAGCCTTTGTGTCAACGCGTTTTTCGACTTTCTTGTTATTTTCTGTGACGACGTTGAGCTTTGCGAGAACCTTTTTCTGAAGCTCTGCCTTTTTTGCTCCCTGATCTTCCTGAATAATTTCTTCAATCAGTTCATTGTAGAAGGGAACTTTTCCCATTCCAGAAGCAAAATTCTTTTTGATTTGCTGCAATTCCGAATCATGGTCGGTGTATGCCTTGTTTGCGTCAAAGCCTGCGCTGAGAAGGACTGTCTTTCTGATCTGAGCCTTGTACCATTCCTTCTGGAAGTCAGTGTATTCTTTTAAAGCCGCATTTATGTCGTTGAGAGCCTGCGAAGCTTTTGAAAGATTGTCGTTAATCATGCTTGAAGTGAGCGCATCGCTGTTCTGCCTTGCAGAGAATACTAAAGTTGCGAGGACACGGGTGTTAACCTTGTTTGAATTTGCGGAAAATGCGTTCCATGCGATTGAATTGTTCAAATCGACAAGCTTCTTGATGTTGCCGAGGGAAAGTTGAGAAACGGAAAATTTGTAATAGTTGCACAAGAAATCTAAAGTGCTTTCGTAGTCTGAGAAACGCTGACCCATGACGATTGAACGCTCACTCTCAACAAACTGAACGCTATCAGGAGCCTTGATGTCAGAAATTTTCTTGTCAAGTTTGTAAGGGTCTGGAGTAATCAAGGCTTTTTTGACCAAAAAATCAAATACGACCTTGATACAGGTATGAAGAAGCCTGTACTTGTCGAGAATTCGAGGCAATTCCTCCATGTCGTACCATTGGGCTTTTGTTTCAGCAGCCTGTACTAAAGTTTCATTAAAATTATTTCCGTTTTCCATAATTTGTATATCGGCAAAAAAATATAAAAGATTAGGCGCGAATTTTTTGTGCTTGCGCCCTTCCGCCCTTCGCTCACGCTCATTGCCTGACGGCAACTCCGGGGCTCCACGGCTGGGCGGCTTTTATTTTTGATGTTGAATAATCTCGCTTAAAACATTATTCTATAAAAACTCATTTAAATTTTAAGGAAATCACCTTAGGGTGATTCCGAAAAGAAGGTACAATTATGGCAGTTGATGAAAAACTTCAGATTGTGCGTCACTCTTGCGCACATGTTATGGCGGAAGCCGTCAAGCATTTGTTTCCAGGGACTAAAATCGCAATTGGCCCTGCTATCGACAACGGATTTTATTATGATTTCGATTTTACCACCGCCACTACCAAATTGACCGAAGATGATTTCCCAGCAGTTGAAAAAGAAATGCGAAAGATTCTTGCAACAGGCGCAGAGTTCGTTCGCAAAGAAGTTTCAAAAGAAGAAGCCATCAAGCTCTTCGCAAATGAGCCTTACAAACTTGAGCTTATCAAAGATTTGCCGGAAGGCGAGACAATCTCAACTTACGAGCAGGACGGATATCTGGATTTGTGCCGCGGTCCACATGTTGCTACAACAAAAGAAATCAACGGACAGGCTTTCAAGATTGACAAAATCGCTGGTGCATACTGGCGCGGTGACTCAAACCGCCCCATGCTCACACGAGTTTACGCACTCTGCTTTGCAAAGCCGAACGACCTCAAAGATTATCTTACAATGCTCGCTGAGGCCGAGAAGCGCGACCACCGAAAGCTCGGCACAGAAATGGATTTGTTCCATGTAGACTCAGAAAACCCTGGTCAGGTTTACTGGCACCCGAACGGATGGACAATCTACACAACAATGCAGGATTACATGCGAAAGATGGTTCGCCGCGACGGATATCAGGAAGTCAACACTCCTGCAATCATGCCACGCACACTCTGGGAGCGAAGCGGTCACTGGGATCACTACCAGCGCAACATGTTCATCACAGAATCAGAAAAGCGTTTGTTCGCAATCAAACCGATGAACTGTCCTGGTGCACTTGAAATCTTCAAGAGCCGCCAGCGTTCTTATAAAGACCTTCCTTTGCGTCTGGCAGAGTTCGGCCACGACGTCCGTAACGAAGCAAGCGGAACTTTGCACGGAGTTATGCGTGTTCGCGGATTCGTTCAGGACGACGCACACATTCTTTGTACAGAAGAGCAGGTTGGAGCTGAGGTAGCAAAATTCTGTAAGCTTCTCAAAAATGTTTATCACGACTTCGGCTTTGACGAGCTTGTAGTTAAATTCTCTACAATGCCAGAAGATCACGTCGGGGACCTTGCAACCTGGGAGCGTGCCGAAAAGGCTTTGGCTGATGCATGCCATGAAGCCGGATTGAATTACGAGATTCAGCCGGGCGAAGGCGCATTCTACGGACCAAAACTTGAGTTCAAGCTTTACGATTGCCTTGGTCGAGAATGGCAGTGCGGTACAATTCAGGCCGACTTCCAGCTCCCATCTGCTGAGCGACTGGATGCAACTTACATCGGTGCCGACAACCAGAAGCATCACCCGGTTATGCTCCACCGGGCAATTCTTGGCTCGTTCGAGCGATTCCTTGGTATCTTGATTGAGAACTTTGCCGGAGCCTTCCCAACATGGCTTGCATTCGAGCAGGCAGCAGTTGTCCCGGTCACAAACGACTTCGACGACTACGCAAAGGAAGTCAACGACGTTCTCCTTGCAGCAGACATCCGCTCAAACGCATATCTTTCAACAGACAACATGCGCTCAAAAATCAAGACAATCACAAAGGAGCATAAAACTCCGTACATCCTGATTGTCGGCGAGAACGAAAAGAAAGAGCGAACAGTTTCAGTCCGATTCCGCCAGTCAAGCGGCCTCGAACAGAAGACAATGAAGCTCGAAGAGTTTGTTAGCTATGTACAAGCGAAAGTAAATACACATTTTGTTGGTATTTAAGGATACCCTACGAGCATAGCTCTCCGGGAGACTCGCTAAAAACAGTCCGCCGGACTGTTTTTGCGGCTTCGCCGCCGCTCCCTATGTAGGAATCTAAACTCTTTACATGATTGTTAAAAAACTGATATAATCTGTTCCATTGTGGCGGTTGTTTTCCAGCCGTCACACATGCCGACTTAGCTCATCCGGTAGATACGACCGTAGCGAGCGTGCGGTCGTTCACTCGTAACGCGCAGGTGGTTGAGAACCACCGAAAGTCGGCAAAAAAATAATTTGCCGACTTAGCTCATCCGGTAGAGCAGCGCCCTCGTAACGCGCAGGTGGTTGGTTCAAGTCCGACAGTCGGCTGTAGAATCCTGTGAAAACACAGGATTTTTTTTATTTACAGACAAATTGTATTGACCGTGTTATAATCAACTGAATGACTTTTGTAAAAAAAGAGGTATACTTATGTCATACGAAACTGTTATTCAGCAGATACAGGAAACTCCCGAACAATACTTAGAAGCAATCTCATTCTACATTGAATTTATAAATTATCGCAATCGAAAAGCTGAGACTGAAAAATCTGCCAACACAAAAAAACGTAGACTTGAAATTTTGGCTGGCTTACAAAAATTCAGAGGCCGACTTCCAGATGATTTTGATGCTGATAAAGAATTGGCGGAAGCAAGGGAGCAAAAATATTCATGAATGTTTTGATTGATACAAATATATTGCTTGATTTTATTCAGCATAGGGAAAATTTTTCTGATTCAGAGATTATAATCAAACTTTGTGCTAGTGGGGATATAAATGGATTCATGGCTGCACATTCGGTGCCTAATATGTTCTATATTTTGAGAAAAAACTTTACAGATGAAGAACGGCGTGAAATATTGCTTTCGCTTGTGGAACTTATCCCTGTAGCAAGTATTGATCAGACAAAGATTATTGCGGCTTTGAATCAAAAAATGTTCTTAGATTTTGAGGATTGTTTACAAGCTGAATGTGCAAAAGTTGTGAAGGCAGATTATATAATCACACGAAATGTAAAAGATTATGAAGAGTCAAAAGTAAAAGCAATAACTGCGGCTGATTTTTTAAAATTAAATAATTTTAAGGATTAGTTGAATAATGCGGCTTTTGAACACATGTTATGGGAACAAGTATTCCTTGATTTGGAGGGAGAAAAATGAAAAAACATATTGGATTGATATTATCTGCAGTAATGTTGCTTGCATCTTCTTGTTCGACTATAAAAATATCAACAGTTAAAAATCCTTAAAAAAAGATTGTTGATAATCATGGAGTCGTTATATATTCTAATTCATCAGACATTGAATTTAGAAATACATTGGAAAGCATAATAAAAGACAATTTTACAAAATGCAGAAAAAATTCTATTCAAAGTATTAATTTGTTGGTAAAACTAAAATCGGGGATTTATGTATTTCTAATAGCAAGTTGGAGATAAAATTACCTTCTTCTTTTAATGTTGTTAAAGATATTCGAGGATTAACAGAAACTCTTGTTGAGAATAGGGTTTCATATTGTAGAATCACTACAAATGATGTGAATGATTTGGAATATATTGTAGGTCTATTAAAAGAATATAATGCCACAAAGTAGCACTTATCAGTTATCTGCTAAAAATTCTCACCTCTGCTGACCATCGCCAAAGTTTTTCATACGCCTACTTTCCTGATTGGTAAAAATTCTTTTTTCTTTTATAATAAATCCTGATGAAAAATCAAACATCCCTTCAAAAAATGCTCTCTGAGCCGGTTGGTTCGCTCATAATCAAAAACGCGGTTCCTACGATCATCACTATGATGATCACTGCGATTTACAACACCGCTGACACTTTTTTTGTCTCAAAGCTCGGAACTTCTGCGAGCGGGGCTGTTGGCGTTACTTTCACGCTCATGTTTCTGATGCAGGCCTGTGCTTTTACAATCGGAATGGGAAGCGGCTCAATCACAAGCCGTGCTCTGGGCGCGGAAGATTTTAAAAAGGCGAATACTTACTGTTCCACCGCGATTTTTACCGCATTCACTGTGGGCGTTCTTTTTACTATTTTTGGGAATCTTTTCCGTGAGAGTCTTGTGCGCCATCTTGGTTCCACGCCCACGATTCTTCCTTATGCGCTTGACTATGCACGATACATTCTTTTTGGCGCGCCCTTTATCATCACTTCCTTTGCGATGAACAATCTCATGCGCTTTCAGGGACGGGCTGCTTTTTCGATGATTGGAATGATTTCCGGCGGAATCCTGAACATGCTGCTTGACCCGCTTTTTATTTTTGTCTTCGGGCTGGGCATTTCCGGGGCTGCGATTGCCACTTTAATCAGCCAGATTGTGAGTTTTTCGATTCTGCTTTCAATGTTTGTCCGAAAAAAGTCCCTTGCTGAGCTTTCGCACAGACACATTTCCCGCTCACTCAAAACTTATTCTGACATCATCACGACAGGCCTTCCTTCCTTCTTCCGTCAGGGAATGGGCGCGCTTTCGGGCATTTTTTTGAACAGGCAGGCGGCTTTTTGGGGAGCGGTCACGCTTTCGCTTGCAGCAACATCGACTCTGGCTGCAGATGCGGGAGTAGCGGGCATGGCAATTTGTAACCGCGTGGACAAATTGTTACTTGCGATTGCAATCGGATTGGGGCAGGGATTTCAGCCTGTGTGCGGAATGAATTACGGAGCCAAAAAGTTCGACCGGGTTCGCCAGTCCTATTCCTTCCTCGTAAAAGTGAGCGCGAGTGTGATGACTGTTTCCGCTGTCCTTGTCTTTGTTTTTGCCCCGGAGATTGTGCGCTTCTTCCGCGATGACGATGCCGTGGTTGCCGTGGGAGCTTTGGCTTTGCGTGCCCAGGCCTGTGTCCTTCCTTTCCATTCGCTGATTTTCGGCACGAACATGCTCCTCCAGGTGGCCGGTGAGAAAAAGAGCGCGACATTCCTTTCATCGATGAGACAGGGGCTTTTCTTCATTCCGTGTATTTTTTTGCTTCCTCATCTGGTCAGGCTTTTTGGTGCAGAAGAAATCCTCGGCGTGCAGCTCACGCAGGCTGTCTGTGACATGTTCGCCGCAATCTGTTCTGTGCCGTTTACGGTGAGATTCTTTAGGAAACTGAAAGTGGAAAGATGAAAACGGAAAATTGACCCCAAAAACTCCCCAGTACTAAAAACCTTATCTAAAGCCGCCCCCGTTTTTTCCGAAAATGATATTGGGTGGAATTTTAAAAGTATGCTTTAGTACAAAAAGGAGGCATGATAAAAATTACGTCCATGTAATTTTTATCACGGCCAAGTTTTTGCCGTTGGCAAAAACTTGCGAATTCGTTGCTTCCGTGCAACGCCGCTAACGCGGAGTTTTCATAGGAGTTGTTTATGACAAATGATTTTGATGATTCAAAAATCGTCCAGAAAGTGAAGGGTGTCGCTATTTTCTTGGTTATTGTGGCGGTATTTTCGTTTTTTATCGGGTCGGGAAAAATTGCGCATTTCAGTGAGACAAACCCTGTCATGTATCAGATAAACTATAGTCAGCTTTCAAACACCGGTAAGACCCTTGCATCCTCAATGAAAAAAACTTGTGAAGTACAGTCAAAACTTCTTGGGCCTTCTCGTGGAAACGGAAACGGCGGTTCAAAATTCTTTGATCAGGTCGGTCAAAAGCACAGTTCACGTAGATAAGTATTTTTGGCAAGCGTGACCGTCACGTTCGCCGGATTTGAATCTTTCCGGCAATCGTAGTCATCACGTTCGCAGATTTTGAATATTTTTACTAATCGTGACCATCACGTTCGTCATTTTTGGATATTTCCGACAACGTGATGGTCACTTTTTTTGTTTTTGGATATTCCTGTCATCGTGAGGATTACGTTACCCGGAATTTTATATTGTCAGGCATTTTTGTCCCTCCCGCCATTTACGGATTTTATTTTTTTCCTAAAAGCATCTTTAAATTAAGGCAAATAACTGTTAGTATCTCTTAAAATCTTGGTTAGCTAGGAAAAATTAGCTATCTGGGAGAAAAATTTAAGGAGGCACTATGAAAAAAGTAAATAGTGTTTTGCGTGTTACAGAGGCTGACAGTCTTTCTGTTTCATTGGTCGGATTGTTCGATGAAGATGCGGCTCTTTCGGACGATTCTTTTCTTGCTGCGCTTTTTGGGGAGATAAAGGCTAGCTCGGCGAATCTCACCACTGCAATCAAGCGCACGAAAGTCTCTTCTTCGTTGGACGAGGCGGATTCTGTTCGTGATGAGGCTGTCCGGTCTTTGGGGAATGCCCTTTCGGGCTATGCTTCCCTTCCGATTGCTTCCAAAAAGGATGCGGCGGAAAAGCTTCTTGAGGTCTACAAAAAATACGGCAAGAATATTGTGAATGCGAACTATGCGTCGGAGTCTTCGCTGATTGAGAGCCTTCTTGAAGATATGGAGGCGGAGAAATTTAAAGCCTGCATCGAGCTTCTTGACGGGGTTGCGGAGATTATTCAGAATCTTCGTGATGCGGAGTCGGCCTTCAAGGCTGCGAATGCTGACTACGTTCGGGCGAGTGCGATTTCTTCTGAGCAGGAAAGCGCGTATGCAATCAAAAAATCCCTGATCCTGCTGATTAACGACAGGCTTTTGCCCTATCTTTCTACAATGGTCATGGTGAATGCCGAAAAATATGCGGCTTTTGTCAGGCAGGTGGAAATAGAAATTTCCCGCACTAACGAAACGACAGCCAGGCGCTCCAAAAAAGCCTAGGTGAGTTTAGATCATTTCTGAAAATGCCCTTCGGGAGCCGTTCTGTTCCCGGAGCGGCATTTTTTATGAATGTCCGGGGCTTTTACCCGAACAGGGCGGCGAAGGCGGCTCTGGCCTGGTCGGATTTGCTCTGCCCCTGATTTCCTTCCGGTGCCTCAATTCTGGCGGCCGTAAAATAATCACAGAAATTTGCGCGTTCCTTGTCTTTTACAAGCTCATCGATTGTCTCATGGCAGTCGTAATGGCTCCCCGGAGAATAAAATTTGCAGTTTACGCAGGAATGTAAGTCTGCCCCGCAAACCTCGCAGGTCGAGGTTCGGAAAATTTGCGCCTGAGTGATAGGCTTTCCACATTTTTTACACATGGTTTCAGTATATGGCAGGATGCCAGAAAAAGCGAATGGATTTTGAAATTCTTGATATTATAGTGAATTATGCTATGTTTAACACAGATAGCCCGCCAGAACGTATAAGGGGAACTCGTTGAGTTGATTGGACTGCGCCCTTACCTATCTGTTAAACGCCGTTTTGTTTTTTGTGAAGAGCTAAAGATTCTGCAAAAGCAAGGAAATCAGCGAACTGTCAAGCAATTCGAATGCAAAGCATTTCTTTCCAAGGTCTTTTAGTGAAGCCCCGATGTGATACAATTTTTGTTTATCAATAATCAGAAATCTGTCGTGCATTTTTGTTGTATGGTTTACTGTCAGACTTGGGTATTGTGCATTGAATTTCTGAATGTCTTGTGCTGTCAGTTTGGTTTTTGGGTCGGTGAAAATCGTAACGCTGGCATTCGGCTGCTTCTTGGCAAAGCGTTCCAAGATACTTAAATCCACATAATTGTCAATCAGAATTATTTCTTGTCTCGCCTGTGCAATGAAAGATTCAAACTTTGCGTAGGCATCAAAAATCTGACCTTGAAAGAAAATACCCTGTTTGTCATTTACATTGTATTTATCAAGAATCGTGAAAATTTCCGAAACTTTTTTATCAGTTTCTTTTTGATGAATGTCGGATGCAAGCAGATGATTTTTGATATTGTCGATTTCCACAAAGATATGGGCATTGTTTTGAATGAAATGTTTCATATCTTTGAACATGCGGATTAGCATTTTGCTTTGACTTACGGCAAGTTCGCCTTTCAGGACTGTCATGAGCATATAGATTCCCTGTTCTGTAAATGCGTAAGGTTTATACCGGGAGCCGCCCCAGCTTGAGGTCGAATTTTTCGACCTCAAGCTATCGTCATCTAAACTTGAGGTGAAATTTTTGCACCTCAAGTTTTCATCATTTAAACTTGAGGTCAAAAAATTTGACCTCAAGTTTGCTATTTCTTCGTCTGTTAACTGAAAGCGAAAATCTTCGTCGAATCGTTCTATGTTGTTTTTTACTTGCTGATTAAAGGCTTTTGTTGTGTAACCATAAATTTCAGCCAAATCAAAATCAAGCATTACTTGCAATCCGCGAATTGTGTAAATCTTATCTTTAAGTTTTTCTGTACCATATAAAGAAAGTTCTGCCATCACTCTTCTCCCACGATTCGCAAGATTTCCGCACCGAATTTTTCTACCTTCTTTTCGCCCAGTCCGTTTACGTCAAAGAGGGCTGCTTCTGTCCGCGGCTTTTTTGCGGCTATGTCGTTGAGGGTTCTGTCTCCGAAAATTACATAGGGCGGAACGTTCGTTTCCTCGGCCTTGCGCTTGCGCCATTTTTTGAGTTCTGTCTGGATTCTTTTGGCTTCCTCGTCATCGCCGAAATCGACTTCCTTCTTGTGAAGGACAAAACCTTCTTTCGGGGCGTTGTTTGACTGTGACCAGGTAAGCGAATGCGACGATTTCTTCTTTTCCGGTTTGGGAAACATGACTCCGCCTGCACTTCCTGTGCTTGCATGATATTTTGGAATGAAGCTTCCTTCTGCGTGTAAATCGCCTGATGCACCGGACCTGCTTTTGGGCATGTTGAACGGCAGCGTGATTTTGTCACGGTTTTTCAAGGCCGCAAGTCCGTCGTTTGTGAGCAGGAGGATGTTGTAGTCGCCGTACTTGGTGACAAAATTCTTTTCGATCAGAAGATTCACGACTTCGTGCCACTGATTTTTGTCGAGTTCCCGGCCGATTCCCCATGTCGAGAGCATGTTGTGTCCGTTTTCAAGGATTCGCTTTACGCGCGAGCCGAGCAGGACGTCAATCACATAAGCCGCTCCGAAGCGTGAGCCTGTACGGATGATGCAGCTCATGATTTTCTGGCAGGGAATTGTCATGTCCATTTCCGGGACAGGGCCTGTGTCGCACAAATCACAGCAATGTTCATTTTTGCCTTTAAAAGTTTCGCCAAAATAAGAAAGAAGAAGCTTGCGGCGGCAAGTCCGGCCTGTCGCATACGAAAGCATTCCCTGCAAGAGATTTTCACATCTTGTTTTGTCTGCCGCCTCTTCAAAAAAATAGCGGATTTTACGGATGTCGCCTGCGGAGTAGAGCAGGAGGGCTTCGCTGGGAAGTCCGTCACGACCGGCTCTTCCGATTTCCTGATAGTATTGCTCCAGAGACTTGGGCATGTCGTAGTGAATTACGAAGCGGACGTTGGGCTTATCGATTCCCATTCCGAATGCAAGCGTGGCTACCATAATCTGAACCTGATCGCGGATAAATTTGGTCTGATGGTCTGCGCGCACGCTGTCCAAAAGACCTGCGTGATAATTCGAGACCGAGTAGCCAAGGTCAGAAAGCTGGTCAGTGAGTTCGTCAACCTGCCTTTTTGAAAAGCAGTAGATGATTCCGCTTTCGTCCGCGTGCCGTTTGATGCACTCAACAACCTGGTCGAGCGCGTTTCGATTTTTGGGGCGAACATCAAGGTAAATGTTCGGGCGGTCAAAGCTTGAGACTAGCACGGCCGGATTCTGAAGCCTGAGATTTTTGATGATGTCTTCGCGGACGCTGAGCGTTGCCGTTGCCGTGAGGGCCAGAAAGACGGCATCCTTGAACTGACTTCGGAGCGCGGAAATTTCAAGATAATCCGGGCGGAAGTCATGCCCCCATTCCGAGACACAGTGAGCCTCGTCAACGGTAATGCAGCTGACGGTAACGCGGGAATCATGAAGCAGGTCGTTGATTTTTGGCGTGACCAGAGTTTCCGGGGCAACGTAAACAATCTTCGTTTCTCCCCGGCGGATTGAATTCATTGAATCCTTGTAATCTTCCCACTCTACGGTAGAATTCAAAAAGACTGCATTTACGCCGGCCGCATTGAGTGCGGCGACCTGATCCTGCATGAGAGAGATAAGAGGTGAGACTACGACGGTCAATCCCTCAAAAATCAAAGCGGGAATCTGATAGCAAAGCGACTTTCCGCCGCCTGTCGGCATGATAGCCAGTGTATCTTTTTTTGCAAGCACATTAGAAATAATTTCTTTCTGAAGAAGCCGGAATGAATCATACCCGAACACACTTTTTAGAACGGCTTCCGGTTTTGCGCCAATAAAATTCATGTTTACCTTTTCCTATGTACGATGAAAGAATAGCAAAAACTTCGAAAAGAGTTAATGCAAAATCTGGCGTAGGCTGGGTTGCGACAAAAACTCGCTTGAACTTGTTCACCGCGAGTTTTGTGGCGCGTTCCAGCCGAGAGCCAGATTTTGGTTAAGCCGATTCAATTTTTTAAAACAATTCTATCCAAAGCTCTTGATATTCTCCATGTTTTTTGTTATTCTTTCCTCACTTGCCGGGTTGGTGAAATGGTAGACACTACAGACTCAAAATCTGTTGCCTTCACGGGCGTCTGAGTTCGAGTCTCAGACCCGGTAATCAAAAACTTGTTGAGCGTTAAGTCCAGCAAGTTTTTTTTTATTTTAAACCATAAAATTGACTCGAACTCCGAAGTGAGCGCCGACCAACGGGAGGATGAGCCTGCACGGATGCAGGCGTAAGCGAACGAAGGCGCCGCGGCGGGAGAAAACACGATGTTTTCGACCATAGCGGTTCGAGTCTCAGCCCCTTTTTTTTGCCTTACGCGTCGTTGAACAAATCCAGCGGGCCGGAATCTTGCCTAAATCTGATTGCTTCTGCTAAATGCTCGTTCTTGATTTTTGGCGACTGTTCCATATCAGCAATTGTGCGGGACAGTTTGAGAATTGAGCTTACTGCACGCTGGGACAAATCTTTATTCTGAATCGCGCTGTCCAAAAATGCTTGTTCATCACGATTGAGCTTGCAAAAATCAAGAATTTCTTGCGGTGCAAGATGCGCGTTGCGTTTTCCTTGTCTTTCTCGCTGAATTAGAATCGCGTCTGCAATTTTTTCACGCAGCTGGCTCGTTGAAATTCTTTCTTCGGTGAAATCAATTTCCGTTGTCTGAATTTTCTCGCAATTCTCGCAGGTTGTCTGGTCACAGCAAAGTTCACATGGATGAGGTCGTTCATTTTCTCTGATTGCGATGTTTTCCGTGTCTCCATCGACATGAACGCGAATGTCGATTCTGTCCAGAAGGGGACCCGAAAATTTGCGCCAGTATTGCTCGACGCTTTTCATCGAGCAAAGGCACAGTTTGCTGGTCGAACCGTAATTCCCGCAAGGACAGGGATTTGTAGCCACCAAAAGCTGGAATCTTGCTGGATATATCGTTGTTCTTCCTGCCCGGCTGAGCGTTATCATCTCGGATTCAAGCGGAACTCTCAGCATTTGTAAAACTGAGCTTCTGAATTCTGCAGCTTCGTCAAGGAAGAGAACTCCGTTGTGTGCAAGTGAAATCTCGCCTGGTCTGGCTTGAACTCCGCCGCCACAAATGCCTTCTATCGAAGCTGTCTGATGTGGCATTCTGAATGGCGGAATGCGCATAAGAGGCTCATCTGGGCGTAAAAGTCCTGCTAGAGAATGGATTCTGGTTGTGCTTTGAGCTTCTTCAACCGTCAGCAAAGGAAGGAGCGCCGGAAATCTTGACATTGCGAGAGTTTTTCCGCATCCTGGCGGCCCGTAAGCCAAAACGTTGTGACCTCCTGCAGCTGCAATCTGAAGCGCACGGATTAAATTTTTCTGATTCACGATGTCCGCAAATTCCATGCACCTGTCCTCTGCCGGGAAAAGCACTCCATTGATATTGACGCTGCCGGCTGGTACAAAAGATTTTTCTTCACTGTCGCTCATTCCTATGAATAATTCAGGCTTTGTAAGCGCGTCGTAGGCTTCTGACAGATTCATTGCGCCAAACACTTTCATGCCTGAGACTTCCCGTGCTTCTGCGGCATTTGCCGAGGCTACTATACATTTTGTGATTCCTGCTTGAATTGCCGTGCTTGCTGCTGCATGAACTGCCCGTACTGGCCGAATTGCACCGGAAAGTTCCAGTTCCCCCATGACTAGAATAGGTTCGTTTTCTGAAAATGAAGTATTCTTGTCAGTTTGGGAATTTTCTTCTTGATTCGCTGCGAGTACTGCAAGCGCAAGCGGCAAATCAAAACCAGCACCTTCTTTTTTTAAGTCTGCGGGAGCAAGTGAAATCAGAACTCTCTCCAATGGAAAGTCAAAGCCTGAATTCCTGATTGCGGCTTTCATTCTTTCGCGAGATTCTTTTACGGCATTGTCCGCCAATCCTACGATGTCGATTGCGGGGATTCCTCGGCGCAAATCGACTTCAACTGTTACCAAATTTCCTTCATATCCGAAGGGAGAAAATGAATAAATTGTCATAAAAACTCCTTTTAGTTTTCTTTAACTAGTTATTGCAAAAAAAAATCGATTTTCGGCAACGCAAACTGAAAAAAATTGAATTTTTTTGTAAAAAATTTGGAGATTTTTGAAATTCCGTTGTATAATTAACTTGTTGGGGCAAAACTCCACTCGCCATTGGAAGAACTTCGTCGCAAGTTTTATGGCAAAAATTTCTCTGAAAAGGAGTACTAAAATGACTAAATCAGTTTCAGCCGTTGGCTTTGTATTTGAAGAAAAACAATCTGACATGATTGAGAAAAAACTTTCACGCATCAGTTATGCAGAAGATTTGATCGTCGATTTGATTCTTCGTGTAAAGCATGATAAGGCTTATAACTTTGACTGCACTGTGAACTTCAAATGGGGAGCACAAGGTCATGTCGCTTCTGAGGACTTTGATTTTGGTGCTGGCTTGAATAAGCTTATGGATGTTCTTGATACAAAAGTCAAGAAAGAAAAAGACAAAGTTCAAGAAAAGAAATAATTCTAGCTTTTTCTATAAAGGCCCCACATTTGTGGGGCTTTTTTTTATGCTCATTTTGTAATATTATCGGCTTGCTTTTTGTGCTTGCAAAGTGTATAGTGTTTGTATGGCGGATAAACTTTTTACCGTATTGGATTTGCTCGACATGGAGCTTCCTGAGCACAGTCAGTTGCATCTCAAATGTATTGGTGGGCGCATGAGCCTGTCAAATGTCATTTCTGTGCCTGAGATTAATCGTCCGGGGCTTGCTCTTACTGGTTTTTATGATTCGTTTGCCAGAGGGTGCGTCCAGCTTTTAGGGAGTGCAGAGAGCGCGTATTTAAAAAAGCTTTACGATGAAGATAACACTCAGTCACTTTCGAAAATGTTTGAATATAATATTCCGTGCTTGATTTTTGCAAAAGATTTGACACCACCAGACAAGTTTGTGTTATTGGCCGAGTCTTCTGGGTGTTCAGTGCTAAAAACAGGCCTTGATTTGACTGAGTTTTCTATGCGCCTCATGCGTGTTTTTTCAAATGTATTTGCTCCCAAAAAAACTCTTCACGGTGTCTTGGTTGAAGTTTACGGCATCGGTATTTTGCTTACGGGGCATTCTGGCGTTGGTAAGTCAGAATGTGCGCTGGAGCTTGTCGAGCGTGGTCATCGTCTTGTTGCCGATGACATTGTTGAGATTCGTTCCGTAAATGGCAATTCAATTTTGGGGCAGGGCGCGAACAAGCTTATTTCCCATCACATGGAAATCCGAGGTCTTGGCATCATAAATATTTCACAGATGTATGGTGTGGGTTCAATTCGCGAGCAAAAAGAGATTCAGCTTGTCATTCGTCTTGAGGAATGGGACAATTCAAAAATCTATGACAGGGTCGGAAATAACATGGAAACCCTTGATTTTTTGGGGGTCAAAATTCCTACAATCGAAATTCCTGTAAAACCTGGTCGAAACTTGCCTATCATCATTGAGGCCGCCGCAATGAATGAGCGTCTTAAAGCTCGAGGTTACAATTCGGCACGAGATTTCAATCAGAATATTCTTAAATGGATTGAAACAGGTGAAGTTCAAAATGCTTACTACGGCATGGATGATTCTTATTAAAGTAACGTCCGCATAGCGGATTCTTAAATATAAATAGGAGAATATTTTATGACAGAGAAAATTTTAACAGTTCCCAACCGAGCCGGAATTCATGCTCGCCCGGCGGCCCTTATCGCTCAGACCGCAAACAAATTTTCTTCAGAAATCACTATCGAGAAGGATTCTGCTGCGGTAAATGCAAAGTCTATTATGGGTGTAATCACAATGGCCGCAGGATATAATACGCAGCTTGTTCTTCGTGCTGAAGGTGAGGATGAAAAGCAGGCTGTTGAAGCAATTGTTCAGCTCTTTGAAAGCAAGTTTGAAGAGGATTAATCAGTTTGATTATTTTTTAAGGAGATTCTGATGAAACAGATAACAGGACGTCAGCAAGAAGTTTTGGACTTTATCTCAAATTTTACCAAAGAAAATAATTATCCGCCTACTGTCCGCGAAATTGGCGAGTATTTCGGAATTTCATTGCGTGCGGTGCAAGACCATATAGCTGCATTGCAGAAGAAAGGCTATCTTTCACAAACTCAAAAACGTGCCCGTTCCCTCAATGTTATTTCCCGGGCAAATCTTGAGCCTCATGCTTTTGTAAGAAAAGTTCCTCTTTTGGGGACTGTTGCTGCCGGCAAACCTCTTTTGAGCGAGGAAAATCTTGATGGCTATGTGAATCTTACGGAGCCGTTTGTACGTCCTGGCAAAAGTTACTTTGCTCTTCGTGTGCGCGGGCAGAGCATGATTGAGGCCGGTATTCTTGAGGGGGATTTGGCTGTCATTGAGCAGGCTCAGACAGCTGTTGACGGTCAGATTGTAGTTGCTGTAATCGACAATGCAATTACTCTCAAACGCTTTTACAAAGAGGCCGACAGAATCCGATTGCAACCAGAAAATTCTTCTTTTCAGCCTATATATGCCACTGACGTTACGATTGTAGGAATCCTTTCAAATATCGTTCGGACATACTAGAACTTTTTGAGTTTTATGGCTGCTCCAATCTATCTTTACACAGGACCTGAAATTGGTAATCGAAACGATCAGGTCGAGACAGTAAAAGCTTCTCTTGTCAAAAAGTTTGGCGATGTGGACAATTATCTCCTTTATGCATCTGACTCCAAAATCGAGGACATAATAGCCAAGCTTCAAACAGAATCTTTGTTTGTTCCTGCAACATGCATTGTTCTTCGTGAGGCAGAACTTATCAAAAAGAAAGAGGATGTTGAGCTTATTGCATCATGGCTAAAGAATGCCAAGGATTCTTCGACTCTCATCCTTGTTTCCGATGAAATTTCTGTTGATTCAAAACTTGAAAAGATTATTCCAAAAGAAAACAAGACTGTGTTTTGGGCTATGGATGAAAGTCGGCTAGGCTCATGGCTTGCGGGCTATTTCCGCAAAAACGGCTATTCAATTGAGCCTGATGCAGTCGATTCAATTCTTGAGCTTACAGAGAATAATACCGAGGCTTTGCGCTCTGAATGCAACCGTTTTTTCCTGTGCTTTCCAAAAGGGCATCAGGTTACAGATGATGACGTTGAGCAAATACTTGCTCATAATCGAGAGGAGTCTGCATTCACTTTGTTTGATGCCATGGCGAATCCTTCTGTGTCCCCTTCAGTCAGGTTCGAGACGGCACTTTCTATTATTCAAAAAATTTTACTTACTAAAAACAGCAGCCCGGTAATGATTCTGGCAGGCTTGTCTTCTTGTTTCCGGCGCCTTGAGCTTTGGCATTCTCTTCATGCTGGCGGAGCATATATTGATGAATTTACGCTCAAAACCAAAGGCTTTGCAAGCAAAACGGCGCGTAATCAATATTCTAGAGCTTCAAGAGTCTGGACTTTTGGTCAATGTGCCGCTATTTTGGCCTCAATTGCTGGTGCCGATATGGAAATACGTTCGTCTGGAACAACTTTGCAGGATACGCAACTTTTTCTTTTGCTTTACGAGATCATCATGAAAAATGGTGCTAGAACTGCAAAATACGATATTGCTTGATTTTATGCTAGTTTATTTCTATCGAATTGAGCAAATTCTTTAGTTTTGTAAGTTCCTCTGGTGTGAGTGTTATTCCTTTTCCCATTTTCTGATGATCAGCGGACCAGCTTCTTAGGTCGTATTTAGCCGGTTTTTTGTTCCATGAAATCTTATTGAGTTCAAGGTTCCAGCCGCTGCTTCCCTCTGCAATTACGATATGTTCCCCGATAAAATCATACGAAAAGTTTTCTGACATGAAAATGCCTCCTGTTTGGTATTTCATTATACCACGAATTTAAGATTGTGGATAAAAAAGCTTGCTTTGTTGCGAATCATTTGTTTCTGCTTTATAATTAGTCGAAAACATACCGATATCTTAAAAAAATTAGGTAAAAATATGGGGGCCTTAAGTGAAAAAATGCTTATTTATGTTATTAAGTGTCGCTGCAATTCTTTCCTTTGCTTCTTGTGGTTCAACTCCAACGGTCGAGCCTCAAAAAAAGCCTGAGCCTGTTCAGACAGAAGAGCCGGCTCAAACAGAAGAAGAACCAGCTGCCGTTGTTGAAGAATCTTCACCTGACGATTTTTCAAAAGAAAATGAAACTTTGTTGGCAAAAGCTGATGCCGCAAGGCAGCGTGCGATTGACGCAGGTGCGGAAAAGTATTTCCCTAATGTCCTTGCTGCTGATGATAAATTTTACGATGGAGTAAAAGCAGAGGTTAGCGCTGCCCCTGCTGCAAATCATTCTGAGCAAATAAACGAAGTCATTGCTCGTTATGAGGCTCTTGCAACCGCATGTATGGCAAAAGAACTGAAAGAAAAAGCTGATGAGTTTGGTCTTTCGGATGCTGATGCCGAAAAAGCTCTTGCAGATTTTGAATCTTCTGACAATGGCACTGATATGCGCACGAATGCGGAAAAGGCCCTTAATGCATATTCTGCGCTCCTTCTGCAGCATCTTGGTGCAATGGCAAAGACCGAAAGAAAGGCTGCTCTTGAGGCGAAGAAAAATGCCGACAGTGTAAAAGCGGGTGTTGCAAAAAAAGCCGAATATACAGAGGCCTCAAATACTTTCAAGAAAGCTGATGCAGATTTCGTTACGAAAAATCTTGAGGGGGCATACAAGGGCTACCGTACTGCAAAAAATACGTTTACAAATCTTTATGAAACAATCGCAGAAAAACGTGCCGCAGCCCAAGCCGCAATCGAGCGTGCGAAACAGCGTGTTGCAGAGGCCGAAACTTACACAATCGAAGCAGATTCAATTGCCCCTCTTCAGGGGGAAGTTGCTGGAATTGAAAAAGAAGATGCTGTTTTGCTTGAGGCTGACAACTTTGCAAATCCTGATGATGCAATAATTAACGTGGAAGAGAGCGAAGATGCAAAAAATGCAGCGGCTATTGATGATGCCATTGATTCTGCTGCGGATGAGCCGAAAGGAGAGACAAAATGAAAAAAGTTTTAGCTGTTGTTTCGTTGTTTATCACTTGCTCATTGCTGTTTGCAATAAGCTATAAAAATAATACATATCAGAAACTTGCAGATGAGTACACCCGCAAGGCGCAGTACGCTCTTGACGCAGGAGAATATGTACTTGCTGAGGAATATGCTGCCAAAGCCGAAGAAAATGCTCGTCTTTCAGAAGAATTTGTCAAAAAAATGCTTGCGAAGTCTGAGTGTGATGCAGTTATGAAACAGGCTTCAAAAAAAATAGAATATGCAAAAAGCATAAATGCCGAAAGAAACTTCCCTATGGCATTCTCGTCTGCCCAAAAATCTTTTGCAAGTGCGCAAGATGCCTACAGTGGTGAAGATTATCCGACGGCGACCGCATTTGCAAAGCAGGTTTTGGAAGCTCTTGCTGACATCAAAGAAATTACTCCTCTTCCTGAGTTTTATGTCGTTCGACCATGGGCAGAGACAAAGGATTGCTATTGGAATATTTCGGGGCGTCCGTATGTTTATGACAACCCTCTTTTGTGGGAAAATCTTTATCAGGCAAATAAATCCAACATGCCGAAACCGAATGACCCGAATCTCATTCTTCCTGGCATGAAAATGAAGATTCCGAGCATCACCGGTGAGTACAGGGAAGGAGTTTATAATCCTTCAAAGAAGTACGATCCTTATTCTGCTAATCGGTAATTTGTCGGGGCTGTCCAAGCGGGCAGCCCTTGTTTTTTACATGACGGCAAGTTTAATTGCTGCCATTTTTATATATTGTGTATTTTAGTAAAGCGGCCATCATAAGGGCATGGGGATATTCTTTGCTTCCGATTTTGTCATAAACCTCACTTACAGGAATTTGCATATAATCGACATATTCATCCTCATCAAGATTCTGTTTGCCGCTTCCTTGTAAGTCTTCTGCCGCAAAAAAATGAACCCGGTTTTTCATCAGGGCAGGGTTCGGATTTGCACATCCTAAATAAGTGAGCTTCCCGGCCCTGTATCCGGTTTCTTCTTCCATTTCCCTTGCTGCGGCCAATTCTGGCTTTTCTCCAGGATTAATTACACCGCCTGGAAATTCTATGCTCAAAGAATTGTTTCCGTGCCGCCATTGCTTTACCATTAAAAAAGTTCCGTTTATTTCTGGAACCACTATTACCCAGTCCGGTGCATCCATTATTACATAGTGGCCTTCGGTTCCATCCGGCGAAATGGAGCTTGTTTCGTTCACCGTGAAAACAACTGTCTTTAAAAGCTCACGCTCGCTTTTTACATTCCATTCAAGATTTTTCTTGTCCATGTCCGGCCTCCTTAAAATTTCATCTTGCTTTTACCGATACTTATTATACAATAGGTGTGGATTATGGCAATTATTACAGTATCAAGACAGATTGCATCTCTTGGCGATGAGGCTAGCCGGAAAATTGCCGAAAAGTTGAACTATAAGTTTTTTGGCAAGAAAGAATTGGAAAAACGCATCGTTGAGCTTGGCTTCCCTGCCTCAAAACTTTCAAAATTCGATGAAAAAAAGCTTGGTTTTTTAGCTGGACTCACCAGAAGTCGTGATGAATATCTTAATTATCTCATGACTGCAATTCTCGAAGCTGCTTCAGAGAATAATTGCGTAATCGTAGGGCGAGGTTCCTTTATTATTCTGAAGGAATTAGAGAATCATATTTCCTGCCGTTTTATTGCGGATGAAAATTTGCGAGCCGAGCGTTTGCAGTCCGAGCTAAAATGCAATAGGAAGGCTGCTTTAAAAAAAATCTCGGATTCAGAAAATCAGCAGAAGAATTTTCATAAAAGTTTTTTTAATTTTGATATTCATGATCCCGCAATGTTTGACGTCCTCATAAATACTTGCAAAATTGATGTGGATTCTATAGCCGAGTCCATAGCATCGCTTGTAAAAAAGCATGTGACTGAGCAAAAGGATGTCGCCGGCCAAGCAAAAATCGATGAGCTTTTGATAGGTCAGCGTATCGTTGATATTCTTATTTTCTTGTATAATCTGGATATTACGTATCTTCGTACTTCAATTGACGGTAAAAAACTCACTCTTCATGGAATAGCTGGAAATCAAGCCGTAGTTGACAGTGCGGTTACAATTGTCGAGGCGGAACTCCCAAATTTCGAGGTTAAATCGGCAATCAGCGTAACGCAAGATTTTAAGGCTTACAGATGATGCTTTCGCTGGCAGAAAATTTCCTTTCTTCGTTTGATTATATTTTCGTGTCCCAGTGCATTTTCTCGCTCTTTTCTTTGATTTCAGGCCTTTTTTTCGGCTCAGTTATTAGGATTTTTGTTCCTGTCAAGAAAAAATCTGCTCGGCTTTCCGCGTTTTCCGCAATGTGCATTTTTCTCACGCTTATGGTTTTGCTTTACACAGCTTTTATTTTCATTGCGCATTCTATTTCTCCGTTTCCCCAATTTCAAAAAATAATTTCGTCGCAAGAAATTTCCGAACGTTTTTATTACATTTTTTTGTCTTCCATTTTTGTTTTTGGAACTTTGCTTTTCTTGTTTCTGAAAGTTCTCTTGCCTTTTTCTTTGTTTTTTTATTTCACGCTGAGTTTTTTTACAAATTTCTTGCTAGAAAAGTCTTTCGGCGAACAGCTTCCGATAATTCCTGTTCGTGTCGAGAAAAACGCTCCTTCTGAAATAAAGATTTTTTCCTACGACTTGTCAGATTTAGCAATTTTCCCGGTGCGGAGAAACTGGTACACAATGAATGAAAATTTCGTGGAAGAAGCTTCACCGCTTTTGAAAAACAATGTGATAAAAATTTATCTGCATAAGTTTATTCTTACAAAGAAAAATGAAACTCATGTTTTGACATTGCCCGAAGAGAAAATCTACCCAAGTCTTTATTCAATCCGAATTGATTTCAAAAAAGGAAGACACATTTATTCACTGGAAAAGGATTTGTAAAGGTTAAAATCTCAAAAAACATATCCATTTACTTTTTCTGCTTAAAAAACTATACTTACCCCAATGACACTTTCTAATCGTTTTACGCTTGCGCGGGTTTTGTTCGCGCCTGTTTTTTATTTGATATTTAACATCCCTGTTTGGACGAATTCCCGCATTCTTGCCATTATTTCGGCATGTGTGATGATTCCTTTGCTTGCGCTCGCCGAAATTACCGATTATTGGGATGGGCATTATGCCCGCAAATACAACGAAGTTAGTGATTTTGGAAAGCTTTTCGATCCTTTTGCCGATGTCATTCTTAATCTTACAGTTTTTTTATGTGCGGTTTCCGCAGGCTACATGCCAATTATTCTTTTTGTTCTGATTTTTTACCGAGAGTTTTGCCAGAGTTTCTTAAGAATGGTGGCCTTAAAAAAAGGAATTGCAATCGCGGCTCGCATGGGCGGCAAGTTAAAGACCGTTTTTTATATCATATCGGGATTTTTTTTCCTTACCCTTGAAAGTTACAAAAGGTTTAATTTTACCTTCATTCCTGAGAATATCGATTCAATCATAAAAAATATACTGCACTATTCTACAATTTCGTTGTTTATAATTTGTGTGTTGCTGAGCTGGGGCTCTTTCATTGATTATATAAAATCATTTCGGTCGGTTCTAAAAACTTCCGACTAATCTAAAAAAAGGGGCTGTCCTAGAAGTTATCAAAAAACTTCGTAACGGACAGCCCTTTTTTTGTCTTAGCAGTAATTCAATTGGGTCAAAATGATACGTTTTTCGGAGAGGGACCTTAACAGCAAGCTAGGAGAGGGTGCTTAACATAGCTGGGAGAACGAGGAAGCAAAACTAGGAGAATGAAAGCTGATAGTGCTGATGAGTTTTTTACGGCGCGAATCCACCGGCTGCCCACTCCGCGAGACGCTGACTGCCAACACCGCGTGGCGCTGACTGAGGGAAATAACCCCCGCGAAAAAAAACAAAAAAAAACGAAAAAAAATTTTAAAAAGTGTTGACACAAAATATAAGCC
>Ga0256407_10003931_pt1 | contig 25578 bp, 23 predicted proteins | sample RumenRJG_04DNA_FD_193489 | JGI IMG/M metagenome (GOLD analysis project Ga0256407, IMG submission 193489) | Bovine rumen microbial communities from Lethbridge, Alberta, Canada - RJG_04 | ecosystem: Host-associated > Mammals > Digestive system > Stomach > Rumen | place: Canada: Alberta... | reverse complement strand
ATCGTTACCAAAAATTCTCAAACGGAGCATGAAGACCACTCCGGAGGCGATTTTACCTCTGATAGAGAAATTATCTACAAGATACTTTTTGATATTAAAAACGATATTGCAGATCTTAGAAAAGACATTCAGCACCTATTGAACGGAGAAATCCGTCCGATGGGAAAAGTTCACGAAGACTCTTACAATATCGGCGAAATGCAATACGGAACGGATATAACGGTAAACCGTCCGATAGTAACACCCGCTGCGCACAAAGAGTCTGAAATAAGGCATACGGCAGATTTTCATGACGAAAGCAATTTTATTGACACCGAAGAATATGTCGATGACAATCTCTCGCTCGTGGAATCTGAATTTGCGTTAATAAAAAAAGCCTTGGACAAACACGAAGGAAAACGCAAAGCAGCCGCAAAAGAACTCGGTATTTCGGAGCGCACGTTGTACCGCAAACTTAAAGAATATAGTTTCAGCAAATGAACAAATTAAAAAAAATATACACTTTAATAATATTGTCGTTGCTGTTTTTGGTTACGGACTGCGGAATTTATTCTTTTACAGGTGCTTCTTACGGAACGGCAAAAACGGTTTCGATAGATTATTTTCAAAACCGTTCGACATACGTTAATGCAACGCTGAGCAACACTATTACGGAGAATTTAAAGGACAGATTTATGAGTCAGACGCCTTTAAGTCTTGTAAAATCGGGCGGCGATTTGCATTTTGAAGGTACGATAACAGGTTATACGATAACTTCAGTCGGCATTAAATCGGGCGAAACTGCAAGTTACAACCGCTTGACAATCACCTTAAAGGTCGCCTTTACTAACGAAACCGCTCCCGAAAACGATTTCGACAAATCGTATTCAAGATATGCGGATTATGACGTTACAAGCTCGTTTGCATCCGTAGAATCCTCTTTAGTAGAGGAAATCGTTGAACAATTAATTGACGATATTTTCAACGATTCAGTAGTGAATTGGTAAACTTTTTTTACAAAAAACAACAAATACAAGGAAGGAAACAAACAAAAAAACTTTAGTAATTATGATAAATTCAAAACAGTTTTTTAAATACCTGCAAGACCCCGGACAACTCACAGAAAGTTCGGTTGTGGAGATAGAACAGTTGATAAAACAATTTCCGTTTTTTCAAACTGCACATCTTTTGTATTTAAAGTCGCTCAAAAAGATTAACAAAAAACTCGTATCGGAAAAACTTCCGGTTGAGTCATTATATATTGCTGATAGAAAAAAACTTTACGGAATACTTGAAGAAGACGATTCTTACAAGAGTCAGTTGATTTCTAAAGCAACCAACACAAAAGAAGACACTGAAAACAAAGCTTCAAACGGAAAGACATTCAAAGTCGTTACGCCTGAGAGTGTTACAACTCAAACAAAGGAAACTAAAGATTCTACTCAAGGCGGAACTACCGTTACAAAGGAGACTAAAACTGTTACCGTTAGCGAAGGAAAAACGGAAAACGCTCCGAATATCAAAAAGAAAAATCTTACAGCAGAGGAACGCAAAAATAATCACGACAATTTGGTAAAAGACTTTTTTGACGAAAGACAAGAAAGTAATTATCAGACTGTTGCAACTAATATTGCGGAAGACGGTTCGATAAAATCAGCGGCTGCCGATTTTGCAAAAGAAGAAAACGTAAGTCAAGCGGTAATACGCCACGAGTCTAAAGCTTCAGAAAACAAACCCTCTGAAACACCAAAACCGCAAGTTGAAACAAAAACTCAAGTCGTTGAAACTAAGACAGTAGAAACCAAAACAATAGAAACTAAGGTTGAAGAAAAACCAAAAGTTGTAGAAACCAAAACGGTAGAAACCAAAATTGAAGTAAAACCGAAAGTTGAAGAAACCAAAACGGTAGAAACTAAGGTTGAAGAAAAACCAAAAGTTGTAGAAACCAAAACGGTAGAAACTAAGGTTGAAGAAAAACCAAAAGACAACATTTTAGACAAAATAGCATCTCTTAGAAAAGAGAAAGACGAAGTAAATAAGAAACTTCAAGAAGAAGAATTAGCAGCTAAAAAAGCAAAAGAAGAGGCTGAAAAAGCTGCGGCGGCTGCTGCTGTTGTAACTACGACTACGACCGTTGTTAAGGAAACCGTTACAACCGTTACTGAAGAAAAACCAGCAGACAAAGAAACTGAATTGTTAGAATTGGAAAAACCGGTGGAGAAACCTGCCGAAAAATCTGCAGCTGAAAAACTTTTAGCACGTTTAGAGAGGTTCAAAGACAACAAAAACCCGGAAACTTCAGAAAATAAGATTGAAAGCAGCGATAGTTTGATAGATAAATTTTTGAAAGAAGATCCGCATATTGACCGCAACAAAGAGGTTGTTCAAGGTGATATGGGTGAGGATTCCGTTAAACAGCCGGAACTTTATTCTGAAAAACTTGCAAAACTTTACATCACACAAAAACTTTATGACAAAGCCCTTGCAAGTTATGAAAAATTAAAAGCAAAATACCCTGAGAAGGAAAGTTATTTTGCAGAAAAAATTGAAGAAATCCAACAATTGAAAAAAAATAATCAATAATTAAATCATGTATACAACTTTATTAGTACTAATCGTAATTGCAGCCGTATTGTTAATACTCATCGTATTGGTTCAAAACAGCAAAGGCGGCGGTTTGGCAACTGATTTGAGCGGCGGCTCTCAGTTCGGCGGGGTAGCCGAGCAAAAAAGTAAACTTGAAAAATACACTTGGGGCTTAGTAATCGTAATTACTGTTTTAAGCATTATAGCAAGTGTAAGCGGCGGAAACGTAAAAAAACAAGGTGATAAGGAATCTGGCGTTAAACAGATTATGATAAATCAAAACGCAACACCTTCTATTCCTACTGTACCTTCTATTCAGAACGCTCCGGCTGATAACAAATAAAACAGTACGGAAAAAATAGAAAAAACAAGAAAAAACTCCGTCCTTTTTCTAAAAAAGAAGACGGAGTTTTTTTTAAAATACAGATACATTTTTTATACGGTTAAACAATTTAATTTGTAAATTTAATGAAAAAGATTTTGGTAACCGGCGGTACGGGATTTATCGGCTCCCACACCACGGTAGAACTTCAACAAAAAGGTTATCAAGTAGTTATCGTTGATAATTTGAGCAATTCCTCTGCCGATGTTATTGATAATATCACCAAAATTACGGGACAAAAACCTATTTTCGGTAAAGTTGACGTTTCTAACAAAGAACAACTTTTCGACTTCTTAAAACAAAACCAAGGCATTGAATCCATAATTCATTTTGCAGCTTCAAAAGCAGTCGGAGAATCGGTTCAAGTTCCGCTCAAATATTACCGCAACAATATCAACGGACTTATTAACATTTTGGAAGCGATGAAAGAATTTAAGATTTCAAATCTTGTTTTCTCCTCATCATGTACGGTTTACGGTCAGCCAGAAAAACTCCCCGTAACGGAACAATCTCCTATTCAACCTGCTCTCTCGCCTTACGGCAATACCAAACAAATTAACGAAGAAATTATCCGCGATTTCGTGAAAGTAAATCCGGAAATTCACGCTATCGCTTTAAGATATTTTAATCCCGTAGGAGCGCATCCTTCGTCTTTGATTGGCGAACTTCCGCTCGGGGTTCCCGCTAATTTGATACCATACATCACACAGACTGCTGCCGGAATTCGAGAATGTTTAAGTGTTTTCGGTAACGATTACGATACTCCAGACGGCACTCCTATCCGCGATTATATTGACATTATCGACCTTGCAAATGCTCACATTGCTGCTATCAAACGCATGGAAGATAACAAACAAAAACAATCGTTGGAATTTTTCAATATCGGTACGGGCAATGGTTTGTCGGTTTTGGAATTAATTAAAGCTTTTGAAGAGGCAACAGGAGTAAAACTCAATTACAAAATCGTAGGACGCCGAGAAGGCGACATCGAAAAAGTTTGGGCTGATACTTCATTTGCTAACAAAGAACTCGGCTGGAAAGCTGTCGTTCCCCTCAAAGAAACGATGTTAAACGCTTGGAATTGGCAGAAAAAAGTTTCAGGAATAAAATAATATTTTTTCTTTTAAAAAATAAAAGAGCCGCAACGTATTTTTTATTGCGACTCTTTTATTTTTTTATTATTTACAATTTCGGACCTTTTAAAATTCCGTGCTGACTATTTGCTATAAAATCCAAAATCATATTTCTTTCTTCACAATCAGGAATCTCTGATTTTATTTTTTCCAAAGCCTTGGAAAGATTCAATTCTGATTGATAAATAAATCTGTAACAATTTTTGATGTTAGCGATTTGTTCCTCGGTAAAACCTCTGCGCTGCATTCCCACGATATTGATTCCACAGTACTGAATCGGCGTTCTGCCCGCATACGAAAACGGCGGAATATCTTTGTTAACACCAGACATACCCGATGTCATGGAATGTGCACCGATTTTTGAAAACTGAACTATCGCCGAACCACCACCGATTACTGCCCAATCGTTGATTTCTACTTCACCCGCAATCTGCGTTGCATTGCTGATAACCAAGTGATTTCCCAAAACACAATCGTGTCCAACATGACAATAAGCCATTATCAAATTGTTAGAACCGATAACTGTTTTGCCGCGCGAAGCCGTTCCGCGATTCAAGGTTACTGACTCCCTAAAAGTATTGTTGTCGCCGATTTCAAGAGTGGTATATTCACCCTTAAACTTCAAATCCTGAGGCACTGCCCCGATTGAAGCACCCGGAAAAATTCTGTTGTTTTTGCCGAGTCTCGTGCCCGAAAAAACATGAACATTAGAAATCAACGTACAACCATCGCCTATTTCAACATCATCATCGATAACGCAAAAAGGACCTATCGTAACATTTTCTCCGATTTTGGCATTCGGGTTTATTTCGGTTAATTTGTGTATCATAATTCTATTTATTTTTTGTTACCAAAGCCATAAATTCACCTTCCGAAATAACTTGTCCGTTTACGAAAGTCTGACCTTTCATCGTTACAACACCTCTGCGGATAGGTTCTGTCATCTCAAGTCTGAAGACCAAAACATCTCCCGGAACGGCTTTGGATTTAAATTTCACTTTATCTATTTTCAAAAAGTAAGTTGAGTATTTTTCGGGTTCGTCCACGTTGTTAAGCACCAAAATACCGCCGGTCTGAGCCATTGCTTCTATCTGCAAAACGCCCGGCATAACGGGTTCTGTCGGGAAATGACCTTGGAAAAACGCCTCGTTGAAAGTCAAATTCTTAACACCAACTATAACAGTTTTTGACATCTCGATAATCTTATCAACCAAAAGGAACGGATAACGGTGCGGCATCAACTGTTTGATTTTGTTTACATCCATTACCGGCTCTTTGAAAATATCAAAATCTACGCGGTTTTCTTTTTGTTTGGCTTTGATATGCTGACGGATAATTTTTGCAAATTCTACATTTGAAAAATGTCCCGGTCTTGTAGCAAAAACTTTTCCTTTGAACGGTATTCCAACTAACGCCAAATCTCCGGCTAAATCCAAAAGTTTGTGTCTTGCGGGTTCGTTAGCAAAAATCAAATCTTTCTCGTTGAGAATGCCTTTCCTTCCTGAAAAATCAACACTCGGTTTACCCAAAAGTTTTGCCAATTCATCGATTTTTTCTTGTGACATTTCCTCTTCCATGATAACGAGAGCACTATCAAGACTACCACCTTTTATAAGGTTGTTTTTCGCTAAAAATTCCAACTCTTTTGTAAAGACAAACGTTTTTGAAGGTGCTATTTCCTTATCATAATCCTTAAATTCAACCGTTGAGGCAAATTGCGAACCCAATACCTTAGAATTATAATCAATCATCACATTGATTGAATAATTCTCTTGAGGAATCAAAGTAAGCTCGATGCCTTTTTCAGGATTTGAATATGTTAAATTCTCTTTTATCCTAAAGAAGTTTTTTTCAGCCTCCTGCTCCACAATACCAGCCTGTTGAAGTGCCTGAACAAAAGGTTTTGCACTACCGTCAAGAATCGGGGTTTCAGCATTGTTAATTTCAATCAACACGTTGTCGATACCTAAACCGGCAAGGGCTGACATAACGTGTTCGATAGTTCCTATCTTTGCGCCTTTTTCTTCGATAGTGGTAGAACGTGAAGTGTCCGTTACATTATCCGCAATAGCGCGAACCTCAGGCTGATTCTCCAAATCAACCCTCTTGAATCTTATACCAAAATTCTCGGCTGCGGGTTTAAAACACATTTCAACCTCAACACCGGTATGCAAACCGTTGCCTTTTAACGTTATGCTTTGCTCCTTAATTGTCTTTTGTTTCTCTGACATTTTATTTATGCTTTTTCAATTCTTCGATTTCGTTTTGTAAGTTTTGAAGTTCTTTTTCCATATCAGGCAGTTTTTTCAATGAAATATGTGATTTAAAAAACTGCATCTGCGGTACGGCAGGATAACCGATATAAACTCCCGTCTCATTCAATTTGTGGCTGACACCTGTTTTGCCACCGAATTTACAATTATCGGGAAGAGTCATGTGCCCTGCAAAACCGCACTGACCGCCCGCCATAGTATTTTTACCAATAACGGTGCTGCCTGCCAATCCGCATTGAGCCGCCATAACAGTATTTTCGCCGATCTCACAATTGTGCGCGACATGACAAAGATTATCAAGTTTAACGCCTTTATGAATAATTGTGCTGCCCATTGTTGAGCGGTCTATCGTAACATTAGCACCAAGCTCCACATCGTCTTCGATTATAACATTTCCGATTTGAGGAATCTTGTAATATGCACCGCTTGCTTGAGGTGCAAAACCAAAACCGTCAGAACCTATTATAGTGCCGGCATGAACGATTATGTTATTGCCCAAAACACAACCCTGATAAATCTTTACACCGGGATAAAGCATTACATTGTCACCAATTTCAACATTATCTCCGATATAACATTGAGGATAAATTTTGACGTTTTTGCCCAATTTAACACCCTTTCCGATGTAAGAAAATGCGCCTAAATAAATATCTTGAGGAATTTCAACACCTTGAGAAACGTATGAAGGCTGTTCTATGCCTTGAGGCTGAGGTATTGACTGCTGATAAAGTTGCAAAAGTTTCGCTAAACATTCGTAGGCATTATCAACCCTAATCAAAGTCGGCTTAACGGGCTTTTCGGGCTTAAAATCCTTATTCACCAAAACGATAGAAGCCTCGGTATCATAAATATACTGAGTATATTTGAGATTGGAAAGAAAAGTAAGCGTACCTTTTTTTCCGCTTTCAATTTTAGAAACTGACGAAACTGTTACGTTTTCGTCGCCTTCTACCTGACCGTTCAAGTATTGGGCTATTATTTTTGCTGAAAATTCCATATATGATAATTTTGTACAAAGTTAGTAATTCTATTTGAAACTAAAAAAGTTTTTTAATTTTTTTTATCAATAGTTTTTGAAATTTCATTTTTTTTGGTTATGTTTGCGCTGAAACTTTAATTAATAACTTTTAATTTTTACTAATATTATGAAATTAACAGCACCTAAAAACTCAGTATGGGGCGTAGCCGTAGGTCTCGGCGTCCTTGGACTCATCAGTCATTTTGTTAACATTCCTCATGTATCTCCCTACGCATTTTGGCTTTTAGGAGCAGGATTTGTAATCCTTGCCGTTGCCTGCTTGTTGAAAGGTGTATAACAAGGAAAGTAAAAAAAATGCAAATTGTTTCAATTTCAGAAAATACTACTTTAAAAGAAGGGCTTTTACCGGAACACGGTTTAAGCCTTTTTATTAAAACAGAAAATTCCCAAAAAATTCTTTTTGATACCGGACAAAGCGGAAATTTCGTTTTCAACGCCGAAAAACTCGGGTTGAAAATAAGCGGAATCGACTTTGCCGTTATCTCGCACGGACATTACGACCACGGTGGAGGATTGGAATTTTTTCTGAAAGAAAACCATAAAGCCCCAGTTTTTATCAATCAATTGGCTTTTCTTGAGCGTTATTCGTTGAAAACAACAGGTTTTAAATTTATCGGACTTAATCCGCACTTGAAAGATAATCCAAGATTTATAAAATGCGGTGATTTAAGAAAAATTTCCGATGAAATATTTTTGTTTTCCAACGTCAGCGGCAGTTTCCCGCTATCAGAAGGCAGCAAATTGCTTTTTAGTGCTGACAAACAAACGCTTGACAAATTTTCTGACGAACAAAATCTTGTTATAACCGAAAATTCAAAAACTTTTCTTTTTGCAGGCTGTGCTCATTGCGGCATTATTAACATTATCGAAAAACTTTTCTACATTTCGGGCAAATATCCCGATTATGTTTTCGGCGGTTTTCACCTTATGAAAAGCGACAAAAAAGAAGTCGAATTTTTAGCCGAAAAATTATTAACTTACCCAAACACAATTTTTTACACAATGCACTGCACAGGTAAAGAACAATTTGAAATAATGAAAAAAATTTTAGGCGCAAGAATTGAATATTTTTCTTGCGGCAGTATTTTTTCACGATAAAAAAAATTACACTGCGTAACACACAAAATTTTTCTTAACCGTTTTGCTGAGCGCCGAAACGTTTGAAATATCAGAAGCAGAGGCAATATCTTTGACAAGAGAATCTTTCATAACGATTTTTATAGTTTCGTCCTTGCCCCTTGAATACGCCTTATTATAAAGTGTACCCTCTATAACAAAATAATCCAAAAATTCTTCAGGACAAAGTTTCTTCTTTAAAACATCTTTTTTAATTTCTGAAATTTTCTCTTGAGAAATTTCGTTAGGGAAAACCATAATTTTGAATAATTTCCTATTAATCAATCTATTACAAAGACTTTTTAATACAAAATCGTCGGAATTTTGCCAAACTTTTATCGCTGAAATTATATCAGAATCGTCCAATTGAGCGAAATATTCAAGCGGTGTTAAACCATCAAAATTCTGATACAATGCGCTTTGAGTTATGGTGTTAGTTAAAAAGAATTTCAAGGACGGGGGAGCAAAAATATCTTTTCCCGAACGTAAAAGTTCTTTTGCTCGTTTTATAATCAGCTTAAGGATTTCTTCGGCAACGACTACCGTCTTATGAAGATAAACCTGCCAATACATCAAACGCCTTGCGATTAAAAACTTTTCGACGGAATAAATTCCTTTTGCCTCCACAACAAGGTCATCGCCTACAAAATTCAGCATTTTTATAATTCTGTCGCTGCCGACAATTCCCTCGCTCACACCCGTAAAAAAACTGTCCCGGTTAAGATAATCGAGTCTGTCCATATCAAGCTGACTTGACACAAACTTATGAAGGATTTTTTTAGGATAAGTATTAACAAAGACATCTATTCCGCTTTGAATTTTTCCGCCTAAATCTTTGTTAATCACTTTCATAAACTCTTCAGAAATTTTTTCGTGCGAAATATTTTCAAAAAAACTGTTTTCCAAGGTGTGTGAAAAAGGTCCGTGCCCTAAATCGTGGAGCAAAATAGCAGTCAAAGCCCCTTCCCTATCCTCATCACTGAGAATGTACCCTTTTTCGGAAATAACTTTCAAAGCATTTTGCATCAAAAAAGTTGCACCAAGACAATGCTGAAATCTTGTGTGCATAGCTCCCGGATAAACTAAATAACTGAGACCCAACTGTTTAATACGTCTTTGACGTTGAAACAGCGGATGTTCGATAATATCGAAAATAAGTTCGTTTTCGATATTTATCAACCCGTAAACCGGGTCGTTTATAACTTTCAATTTGTTTGTAGCCATAATTACTATTGATGTCTAAAACGCCAAAATCAAAATACCTATTACACAAAAATAAAAAAGTTTTTTCAAGAAAACAAACAATGGTGTTTTTTTTTAAACTTTAGTCATAAATCAAATATTTTTTCCGTTTCTCTTTGAATTCATCAAGTTTAGGCTGCCATGTTTTACGGATTTCCTCTTCTGAAAGACCACTGTCAAGCTGTGATTTCAAACGGGTATTGCCCAAAAGCAAAGACAACCATTTTTCTCTCGTTAACATTTTCCCAGATGATAATTTATACATTTCGATAAAATATTTCAATGTAAAACGCTGCTCATCAGGATTTAAACCCGAAAAATCCAATCCATAACATTTTTGTCCCTCGTGCAAAGGATTGGTCTGCATTCCGGGAATATCTTTGGGCGTAAAAACATATTCACCGTATTTCGGATCAGGATAACCTATTGAACTGAAAGGTTTTAACGTTCCTCTACCGACACTTATATTCGTTGCCTCAAAAAAACATAACGAAGGATACATTCTAACAGAAAGATAATCAGGAAGATTAGGCGAAGGTTTCACCGGCAAAACATATTTCGTCTTCCTCGTATAATTTTTAACGGGAATTACCTGCAAATCACATTTTACGCCACCTTTTAGCCACCCCTCTAAATTCATCATAAAAGCAAGCTCACCGACCGTCATGCCGTAAACTACCGGCAAAGGGTCAAGACCAACAAACGATACGCAATTGTCCTCCCTTATAGGCCCGTCAACATAGTCAATGTTAGGATTAGGACGGTCAAGAACAAGCACTTTAACATTATTTTCAGCACAAGCCTCCATGACATTATGTAAAGTGCTGATATAAGTAAAAAATCTACATCCCACATCTTGAATGTCATAAACCACAACATCAAGTCCGCGCATTTGCTCAGAAGAGGGTTTTAAATTTTTGCCGAAAAGCGAAACGATTTTAACGCCCGTTTTATCGTCAATACCGCTTTGAATTTTTTCACCAGCCTCTCCGCTGCCCCTAAAACCATGTTCAGGCGCAAAAACTTTTTCAACCGTTAATGAATTTTCAAGAAAAAAATCCAAAAGATGCTTGCCGAATGCCCGTGAAGTAGGATTTGCAACCAAAGCAATTTTTTTGCCACGCAAAAGTTTCATATAATTAGCAGTGTCTTCGGCAGCAACAATAAGTTCTTTTATAACGGAATCTTTTTCCTTTTTTACAACAAGCGGCGTTTCTTTCGGCTCGGCACTTTGAGTTGTATTACAAGACGAAAAAAATATCAAACCTAAAACAAAAAATAAAAGTCGCTTCATAAGTCTATTTTTTAAAAAAAAAGTCTTTTCATTATGGCAAAATTATAAAACAAAAAACGTCCTGCAAAAAAAATACATTTTCTTGCAGGACGTTTTTGCCTTACCAAAGGTAAACATAAAAAAACTTAATCGTTTTCTTCAAGTTTGAAAATATCTTCAAGCCTTACTTTGAAATATCTCGCTATCTTGAGTGCTAAAACAGTAGAGGGAATAAATTTTCCCGTCTCAATAGCGTGAATCGTTTGTCTTGAAACATCAACCCTTTCTGCAAGTTCTGCTTGAGTGATTTTTTTCTTAGCCCTTTCAACTCTGATTGTATTCTCCATAATTTTTTTCTATTTAATAATGTTTAATAATTTTCTTTCCTTTTAATTTCGTATAAACAGAAAATTGTTTATATCTATGCGAATTTTTTACAAAATGTATACCATTTTTAAAATTTTCGATGTTATTTTTTCAACTTTAGTGTAACTTTTGTTTAGGGTGAAATGAAAAAAAAAGTTTTTCTATGTTAATTTTTTGTATTAATTTTATCCCTCAAAAAATACATTAATTACATATTAATTTCCACACTTTATTTTAAAAAAAAAACAAACGAGTAAATGAAAAAAACATTATTTTTAGCCTCGGCATTAGCCTTGACATTGTCAGCCTCGGCTCAGACCGAACTGAGAACCTCGAGTAAAGATTCATACGTAATTCCTGCCGAAATTTACGGACAATTTGCAGAACATCTCGGACGCTGTATTTACAACGGTATTTGGGTTGGTAAAGACAGCAAAATTCCTAATCAAGATGGTTACAGAACTGATGTTTTCAATGCGTTAAAAGATCTTCAAATTCCTGTTTTAAGATGGCCGGGCGGCTGTTTTGCCGATACTTATCATTGGAGAGACGGCGTTGGACCTACAAAAGACAGACCCGCTATCAAAAACGTTTTTTGGGGCGGAACAATGGAAGACAATTCTTTCGGTACTGACGAATTTTTCACCCTTTGCGAAAAACTCGGTTGCAAAACTTATCTTTCCGTAAACGTAGGCTCAGGCACTGTTAAAGATATGAACGACTGGCTTGAATACATCACCGGTACTCAAGATTGTCCAAATGTTAATTACCGTAAACAAAACGGTAGAGAAAAACCTTACAAAATTGATTATATCGGTATCGGCAACGAGAGTTGGGGTTGCGGCGGAAATATGCGTCCTGAATTTTATGCAGACCTTTACCGTCAATATTCCGGCTATGCACACCTTTACAGCAACAACACTTATCCCAAAAGAGTTGCCTCAGGTTCTAACGACTTCGATTACAACTGGACTGAAACCTTAATGAAAAGAGCCGGCAACAATATGGAACATATTTCGCTCCATTATTACGTACTTCCTATCAGAGATTGGAACGGTTCTAAAGGACCCGACAGAGGTTTCGCTGAAGATCAATATTTCGGTGTTATCCGCGACGGTTACAAAATGGACGAATTAGTAAAAGGTCATATTGACATTATTGCTAAATACAACAAAAACGTAAAACTTGACGTTGATGAATGGGGTATTTGGACAGACCAAGAGCAAGGTTCAATACCGGGACACCTTTATCAGCAAAACACTTTGAGAGATGCTATTTTAGCAAGTACGACTTTTGATATTTTCCACAAATATGCTGACAGACTCGGAATGTGTAATATAGCTCAAGTAGTAAACGTTCTCCAAGCAATGGTTTTGACCAAAGACGACAAAATGGTTTTAACACCGACATATCACGTGTTTAAAATGTATGCCGTTCATCAAAACGCAGAATATATTCCTATGGATTTCAAATCCCCGAAATACACTTTCAACGGTGAATCTATCAACGCTTTGAGCAGTACTTTGTCGAAAAAAGACGGCGTTTATCATTTAACATTAACAAACGTTGATCCCAAAAATAAACAAACCATAACGCTTAATCTCTCAGAAATTAAAGCAACTGCTATGAACAAAGCAGAAATCATCACATCGGCAAAATTCAACGATTACAACTCGTTTGAAAATCCTGAAACCATAAAAATAAAACCTTTTAACGGAGCATCTGTTAAAAAAGGCGTTTTAACGGTTGAACTTCCGCCGATGAGTATCGTTACGGTAGAAATGAAATAATTTTTATTTCTTTTTTTTAATAAAAAACGGGGACTGAAAATCAGTCCCCGTTTTTTATTTTATTTATTTTTATACTGTTAATTAATGACTCATATTCATTAAAAAATTTACCAAATCAATCAACGGAGTCGTGTAATCGTCAGCAATGTAGGTTAAATATTCCATCGTTTCCAAATCAAGCAATTGCTTTATCGGAGTGTAATTTTCTGTTCCATCCAATTGAACAGCCGGCATAATAGTCTTTCCTGCGCCGAACTCAACTGTCTGCATACGCACGGGAACAGGCATGTTAAGACCTTTCATTGTAAGAGACATCGTAATATTATCGTTCAATTCTTTTGCATAAGAATCCATTGTTGTTTGGTCTGCCCAATTATGACGAGCGTCGATCGATTTAAGACGGGTTGCCAAATAAGCAGCGCAATCAGGCATTTTTACCTCAGCTGTCAAATCGTCAAGAACTGTTACCGTCAAATCATCAATAGAAAGACCTTCTATAAAGGAACCTGGCGCCATTTTCAACAAATCCGCAAATTTGAATTGCTCCATTTTCATAGGAACGATTTGTTCTTTTACTTCAGCTTCAGTTTTTTCCCCTTCGCCGCTGTTAGTCTCCTCTTCGCCAAATTTTCTTGATATTTTCAATTTGGTATCAATAATATCCATGCCGTTCTGAGAAAAAGCAAATTCAAGATTGCCTGATTCAGTGTTATCGGTACTAAGATCTTTATAATTACATACCAATTTGCTTTCATCATCACGGATACCGTACTGAGAATAACCATTTAAATGTGAATTAATGGTTATGGAAAAATCATGAGAAGGCAACGTTCCTGTTTTAGAAATCGACTTTTTGCTACCAGCTACAAATTCCCCGTCAAAAGCCGGTTTGTATTCGCCGTCTGACAACAAACTGATTTCAAAATTGTATGATTCCGGAATTTTAATTACAACTGCATATTCTCCTTTAGAATCTTCTTTTCCTGTAACAGCTTTAGTTACATCAAAAAATTTTTCTTCGTAAGTAGTTCCGGCATCAGTTAAAACTACTTTACACTTTTCAGCCATGCCGTCCAAATCAAGCGGGAAAACTAAAGTCAATTTCTCTGCAGGTGTGATATTTTTAGGTTCATCCTGTTTCGTACCTGTTTCTTTAGCACTTTTCATAACAAACTCATAACAACACCCCATATCCGTTGCCGTTACTTCCAAATATTTTGTGTAACCTTCTTTCGCTAAGTCTGATTTTTCATCTACAGCCTTAAAATTCTCCGCTTTAATTCCTTTCAAAAAATATTCCTGAATTTCAGTTATAAATTTTCTATTATACCCGGTCCACGCAAATACCTGCGAACCACCGTAAACCATGGTTTTAAGCGCACCGTTGCTGTAATTTTCAGCCAAACTTTTTACGTTGTTTCTGATATGTTCAACCATAACTTTTGAAACAATTTCCGACATAGGACGTTCATCTTTTTGTTCCTGAGGTTGTTCCAAAGGTGCGGGTTCATCCTCTTTATCATCTTTATGACAAGATGTCATTGTCAATGTAGAACCGCCTAAAAATGCTGCGGCAAGCATCCAAGAATAAATCTTCTTCATTTCTTATTTTTTTTAAAACTTTTTGAATTATTATTTATTTTTAACTACACCAATAAGATATAAAAGAAGAAAAATTCCACAAAAAAAAATTATTTTTTTAAAATTAAAAAAATCGCGGGACGTTTATCAATATTGATTTTTTGTTTTTTCCAATTAGCAACACTCTGAGTTTTTATAAATTCCTCCGGCATGGTAATATCACAGGCAACCGTAAGTAAAGTGTTAGGATTCAATACATTACAAAGAGTTTCCAAAAATGTATTGTTGCGATAAGGCGTTTCAATAAAAACCTGTGTCTGATTCAATTCCTTTGAACGGTCTTCAAGTTTTTTAATAGCTTTTTGACGTTCGGGATTTTTTACGGGTAAATAACCGTTGAAAGCGAAACTTTGACCATTAAGACCACTTGCCATCACCGAAAGCAAAATTGAGGAAGGACCAACAAGCGGAACAACCTGAAAACCGGCTCTATGCGCACTCAAAGCCACACTTGCGCCCGGGTCTGCAACACCGGGACAGCCCGCCTCTGAAATTACGCCCAAATCTTGAGAGTTTTTCAAAACGTCAAAATAAACCGAATAATCAAAATCCTTGTTATGTTTATCCATTTCATAAACGGTAATCTGTGGCAAAAACGCCCTCATTCCCAAAAGAATAAAATAATGACGTGCCGTTTTAGCATTTTCGGCTATAAAAAATCTAATGCTGCGGATTTTTTCTAAAACATCCTCAGGCAAATAATATTTGAAATTTTCCGAGCCCAACGACATCGGAACCATATAAACTTTTCCGTTTTCCATTTTTTACTCCTCATCAAAACGTTTTTCCCAATCCAAATCCTCTTCGGTAGGTGCGTTTTTATCTTTTTCGTCTTCTATTTTTTCTTCAACCTCCTCCTTAACCTCTTCTTGAGGCGTTACAGAGATGTCTTCAAGCGGTTCTTCATCTTTGATTTTTTCTTTCTTCGTATAATAAGGCTCTTTGCCGAAAGGTTTATAATACGAAACGCCTAAACCACAAGTTCTTTCCGTAACATAATTCAGAAGGGCAATATCGTCCATTCTTATCATTTTTGACATTCCGATACAACCGCGTGCCATGATTTGAAAAACACCGACTTTAGTACAAAAAGCAATTCCCGCCTGACCTGTCAGACCGTATGTAAATTTGTTGTACTCTCCAAATGCTATTCTGTCAATTCCCGTAGAATCAAAATTGGTGATATTGGTTTCGGGTTTTGATTTTTCCAAAAGAATATTGGCGTATGTACCGACAGCAAACAATGCTTTAACACTATGCTGACCGAAATCAATGTGCATAAAAAGCGGAATATGAACGTATTTTAAATTCTGTTTGAAATATTCATTGTCCGAAGGCTCGGCTCTAAAAGTCATGCTTTGATAATTGATTTCGCCTTGAAAACCAATTATATTCCTCAATTCCATGTGTTTGTAAGCGATTCCGAAACCGTAACCCGGTGCTGCAAACATTTTTTTGTTGAGACCCGCAGAATCGCAACTGATTTTCGATTGAATATAATAAGTGTTCAACCCTATTAAATGTTGGGCAGAACAAATACTTGAAAAACCAAATATCAGTATTGCAAAAACTTTTAAAAATTTAATCATTTCTTTTATAAAAAATTTGGCACAAAGTTAGAATTTTTTGAATATTTTTGCAACAAAATTTTTATTTCGACCATGCGCTACAAAATCACGCTGTCTTATAACGGCAAAAATTATCACGGGTGGCAGTTACAGCCTAACGCCTTGACAGTCCAAGAGGTTTTGGACAAGGCATTATCCATGCTTTTGAAAGAGAAAATTTCCACGCTTGGGGCAGGCAGAACGGATACTGGCGTTCATGCAGCGTTTTTTGTTGCACATTTCGACACTCAAAACGAGATTTCTGATTTAGAATATTTAGTTTACAAACTTAATAGATTTTTACCCGATGACATCGCGATTTTCTCAATCGAAAAGGTTTCAAAAGATTTTAATGCGAGGTTTTCCGCCAAAAGCCGCACTTATAAATATTTAATACATTTAAAAAAAGACGTCTTCTTAAAAGAAAGTTCGTGGTTTTTTCCGCAAGATTTGGATTTGGATTTAATGCAAAAAGGTTGCGAAATTCTAAAACAAACCGAAGATTTTGCATCTTTTTGTAAGGCGGGTGCTGACAACAAAACCACAATTTGCAAACTTTATCAAGCCGATTTCGTAAAAGAGGGGCATAAAATAGTTTTTACAGTAAAAGCGGACAGATTTTTAAGAAATATGGTACGCGCTTTGGTCGGCACATTAACGGATTTAGGGGCAAAAAAAATATCGTTAGAAAAATTTCAGGAAATAATAAACGCTAAAAGCCGCACTTGTGCAGGTCAATCCGTCCCCGCTCACGCCCTGAGCCTTACGGATATTGAGTACTAATGCGATAACCCGTTATTTATTCCAATTTTTCCTTTATTTTTCCTTTGACGGATATATTTTTTGAAGTAATTTTGCACAAAAATATTAAGAGATGAAAAAGTTACTGATATTGGCGTTGCCGATGTTGCTTTGCATGAAAGGTCTTTCACAAACAACCGTCTTAACCTTAGATAGTTGCAGAGCTATGGCAATCAGCAACAACAAAGACGTTAGGATGTCGGCTATCGACAAGGAAATTGCAGAAAACAACAAAAAAACGGCATTTTCAAAATATTTGCCACGCGTTAACGCCATAGGCGCATACGTTTACACAAGCAAAAACATCAACCTAATCAGCGAAGAACAAGAACAAAAACTCCGCGGTGTAGGTAACGGACTTACCTCTCAAATCGGTGAAGCAAAAAACGGTATTTTGCAACAAATTCAACAACTTCAGCAAAATCCTCAATTTTTGCAATACCTTCAGGCCAACCCTCAAATGGCAATAGCCGTTGAAAAGTATTTACCACAACTTGTCCAAACACTTCAGAGTCCGGGACGTATAGAATCGGCTCTCGGTGCGGTTTCAGGAGTGGGCAACGAAATTGCAGACGCTCTGACTCTCAACACACATAATATTTTTCTTGCAAGCATAATGCTGACACAACCTATTTACATGGGCGGCAAAATTATTGCTTACAACAAAATCACCGATTATCTCAATCAGGTGGAAGAATCGAAATACGATCTTCAAAATCAAGAACTTATCGTAAAAGTAGACGAGGCTTATTGGCAAATCGTATCACTCGAAAGTAAAAAGAAACTTGCTGAAAGTTATCTTAACTTGTTAAGAACTCTTGATGCAAACGTTGAAAAACTCGTAGAAAACGGTTTTGCAACCAAAGCTGACGGTTTGAGCGTAAAAGTAAAACTCAACGAAGCCGAAGTTACTGTTATTCAGGTTGATAACGGTCTTTCACTTTGCAAAATGCTTTTGTGTCAGATATGTGGAATGCCGCTTGAAAGCGATTTTACGTTAGCCGATGCAACTCAAGACGACATTTTACTTTTAGCTGACATTTCAGAGGCTGAAAACATTGACACGACAAATATTGACGCAAAAAACGTAAACCGTCCTGAGCTCAACGCATTAGAACTTGCAACCAAAATTTACGAGCAGAAAGTAAACGTTGTCCGTGCGGAATTTTTGCCGAACGTGGCTTTAACCGGCGGTTACACATGGACAAATCCATCATGTTTCAACGGTTTTGAAAACAAAATGAAAGGAATGTGGACAGTAGGCGTAGGCGTTAAAATTCCTATCATAACAAGCGGTGAACGTATCTATAAAACACGTGTTGCAAAACTTGAGGCAGAAAAAGCCGAATGTAAATTGGAAGAAACCCGCGAAAAAATTGAACTTCAAGTAAAACAATCTTCACAACGTGTTATAGAGGCTGCAAAACGACTTTCAACGGCACAAAAAAGCCTTCAATCGGCAACAGAAAATTTGCGGTATGCAAATGTCGGTTTAAAAGAGGGCGTAATCCCTGTTTCTAACGTTTTGGAGGCGCAGACCGGCTGGCTGAAAGCACAATCCACTATGGTTCAGGCAAAAATCGACCTCAAACTCGCACAACTTTATTTGAACAAAGCGACAGGAAGATTAAATTACTAATTTATAATTCATAATTCGTAATTCTTAATTTATTAGAAAAATGAACAGAAAAGTAACGGCAAATTTATTATTTGCGGCGGTAATTTTAACCGTAATAGCAGTAGTTATAATAGTGGGTCTGACCAAGACCGACCCTGAAGAAGTTATTCAAGGCGAAACCGATGCTACCGATTACAGAGTATCGTCAAAAGTACCGGGCAGAATCGCCGAAATACGTTTTCAAGAAGGCGACCGTGTTAAAAAAGGCGATACGTTAGCAATCCTTGAAGCACCGGACATCATGGCAAAACTTTCACAAGCCAACGCAGCATATTCCGCAGCCAAAGCCATTGAAGAAAAAGCTCAAAACGGTGCACGTCAAGAGCAAAAACAAGCCGCATTCGAGATGTGGCAAAAAGCAAAAGCCGGTCTTGAAGTTGCTAAAAAAACTTACGAACGAGCCGAAAACCTTTTCAAAGAGGGTGTTATAGCCGCTCAAAAACGTGATGAAGCCAAAGCTCAATACGACGCCATGGCAGCAACCGAAAAAGCAGCAAAAGCTCAATACGATATGGCTGAAAACGGTGCTCAAAAAGAAGACAAAGCCGCAGCACGCGCTCAAGTAGAAAGAGCTAAAGGTGCAGTTTCAGAGGTTTCTTCATACATCGACGAAATGGTTTTGATTGCCTCAGCCGACGGCGAAATCACTGAAATTTATCCCGAAATCGGCGAACTCGTCGGCACAGGCTCACCTATCATGAACATCTCAAAAACAGATGATTATTGGTTCGTATTCTCAGTAAGAGAAGATTATTTGCCGGGCATAAAAATCAATGACCAAAAGAAAGTTTTCATTCCCGCCCTCAACAAAGAGGTTGATGTAAAAATCACAAGAATGAAAAACGTCGGCAATTTCGCCGCTTGGAAAGCCACTAAAGCATTAGACAAATACGATTTAAAAACGTTTGAAATTCAAGCTAAACCATTGAATCAAAACGAAGTAGACGGACTTTGTATCGGAATGTCAGCGATACTAAAATAATGAACAATGCATAATTCATAATTCACAATGCATAATTCACAATGCATAATTCATAATTCACAATGCATAATTCATAATGCATAATTTTTAATGCACAATTCATAATGCATAATTCATAATGCATAATTTTTAATGCACAATTCATAATGCATAATTAATATAATGAAAGAAGTTATTACACGGATATTTAAAATCGGTCTGAGAGAAATAGAAATATTTTCTCACAGACCTATGTATCTGTTTGTCATTATAATAGCACCACTTTTTTGTCTGATATATTTTACACAGATAATGCGCTCCGGTACGCCCGACAAAATGCCTTGCGGTGTAGTTGATGAAGACAATACAACCACAACCCGCAGCATTGTCAGAATCTTGGGGGCAATGCAAAATACAGACATCAAAGCCCATTACGGTTCGTTCTCAGAGGCTCGCAAAGCCATGCAACGCGGTGAAATTTATGCGTTTTTTTACATTCCGCGCAACACCACCGACAAAGCATTAGCAAGCAAAAGACCGCAAATCTCCTTTTACACCTCCGACACTTGGTACGCTGCGGGCAGCCTTTTGATGAAAGACCTTCAAATGACGTCAGAACTTGCAGGATTAGCAGTTACAAGAGCAACCCTAACGGCTAAAGGTGTTCCGCCAAGTCTGATGATGGGTATTCTGCAACCTATCTCAATCGAAACGCATCCTATCGGAAATCCGGGTCTTAATTATTCCGTTTATCTGAATAATATATTAGTTCCGGGACTTTTCTTCCTGATAATCATGCTGTTTACGGCATACACCATCGGCTACGAATGGAAAATGGGAACGCAAAAAGAACTTTTTTCAATCGCAGGCGGTAGCTCTACAATCGCCCTTGCCGGAAAACTTTGGCCTCAAACACTCTTATATTGCTTTTTAATGGTTCTCATTGATGTTTATTTTTATAAATATCAAGGTTTTCCGCTCAATGTCAGCATGATAAGAATCATTTGCGCCGGTTGGTTGTGTATTTTTGCATCGCAAGCCTTAGCAGTATTCTTCTTCGGAATATTTTTAACGTTAAGAATGAGTATGAGTGCTTGTTCACTATTCGGTGTCTTGCAAATTTCGGTTTGCGGTTTTACTTTTCCGCTGACGGCAATGAAACCCATTTTCCAATATTTGGCATGGATAAGCCCGTTAAGACATTATTATATGCTTTACGTTAATCAAGCTCTAAACGGTTTCAAATTGGTTTACGCATGGCCGTCAATAGTTGCACTGCTGTTGATATGCCTTTTGCCGCTGACAATGCTTTTCAGAATCGCAAACGCTTTCAAAACATTGGATTATAAACCGTAAAAAAATAACTTTAATTATGATTTTTGTAATTGAAACTTTTTTTTTTAACAGTTACAAAAATCATAATTTTTCCACAAAAAATTTCCTTTCTAATCTATAAATTAATTTATTCAGTTCATTCAGTGCTAAATAAAATTGCCAAGTTTTTTTATTAAAATAACTGTTAATTATAAAAAAAATAGTACATTTGTAAAAAAATCAATTACACTTATTTTTTTACAATGAAAAAAATTCTTATAACTACAGCATTTTCTGCAGCGTTCTTTTTAGCGGCAAATGCACAAATCACTATGCCGAAACTTTTTACCGACGGCATGGTTTTACAACAAAAAACTTCCGTCCCCGTTTGGGGTAAAGCCTCTGCTAACGAAGAAGTTACGGTTTCTAATTCTTGGAATTCCGAAGAAAAAAAAGTTAAAGCCTCTCAAGACGGTTTTTGGAAAGTAAACATCACAACTCCATGTTACGGAGGTCCTTTCTCGCTTACCGTTAAAGGCAAAAACACTGTTCACATCAACGATGTTTTTATCGGTGAAGTTTGGCTTGCATCGGGTCAGAGCAATATGGAAATGCCAATGGAAGGCTGGTTGCCGGAATGTCCCGTTGAAAACGGTCCTCAAGACATTGCAAATAGTTTCAACAATGAAATCCGCGTTTTCATGGTAGAGAGAGCCGTCAGTTTCAATGAAGAAAAAGATTTGAAAGGCTCTTGGAAAATTGCCTCACCGCTCAACACTCCTAAATTCGGTGCAACGTGTTATTATTTCGCAAGAAAACTCAATTCAGAACTCGGTGTGCCGGTAGGCATTATCAACACCTCTTGGGGCGGAACCCCCGATGAAAGTTGGATTCCTCAAGATTTTGTTAAAACCCTTCCCGAATACACTGCAAAATGCACGTTAATAGACAATTCCAGAGGAAAAGCTGACGAGGCAAAAACATGGGTTTTAAGTCATAAATCCATCGACAAACCTTCAACTTGGGAAAATCTTGAACTCAACGATATAGCATTAAAAGACAAAACGTTAGACGATTCTAAATGGCAGACGACAACCGTCGGAAAACTTTGGGAAACTGATGACAAAATCCGCACCTTTGACGGCGTTATTTGGTTTAGAAAAACAATTGAAATTCCCCCGTCAATGGAAGGCAAAGACCTTACAATCTCGTTAGGTCCTATTGACGATATGGACATCACATATTTTAACGGCGAAGAAATCGGACGTTATATGCAAGATGGTTTTTATAACATTGACAGAGTTTATACCATTGACAAAAAACTCGTCAAAGCAGGAAAAGCCGTTATTGCGATAAGAGTTCTTGACACTCAGGGCGGCGGCGGAATTTTCGGCAACCCTTCAAAACTGAAATTTTATGTTAAAGGCGACGAAAAATCTGCCGTTAAAATTGATACACAATGGAAATATATGCCTGTTGCAGAGTATTTTAACGGAAAATTTTACCTTTATGACATTCAAAAACAGGATTTTTTCCAAAAACCGCTTTTGCCGATAGATTTAGGCGAGCAAACTCCGACCTGTCTTTACAACGCGATGGTTGCACCGATAGCCGGTTATAAAATTTCAGGCGCAATTTGGTATCAAGGCGAGGCTAATGTCGGACGGGCAGAAGAATATTCAAGGTCGTTTCCGTTAATGATAAAATCGTGGAGAGAAAAATGGTCGCAAGGTGATTTTCCGTTTTATTTCGTACAGATTGCACCGTGGAATTATGGCGAAGGACAATCACAGGAAATACGTGAGGCACAACGTCTTACGTTAGAAAAAGTAAAAAACTCAGGCATGGTTGTAACAATGGACATTGGCAATAACGAAAACATTCACCCCGCTAACAAACACGAAGTAGGCGACCGTTTGGCAAAAATTGCACTCAATAATGTTTACGGCAAAAAAGATGTAAAATTTTCTGGTCCGATGTTCAAATCGCAAAGAATTGAAGGCGGAAAAATCGTTTTAAGTTTCGATTTTTCAGAAGGTTTGACATCCAAAGGCGGTGAATTGGACGGTTTTGAAATTTGTGGTAAAAACAAAAAATATTATCCCGCAAAAGCCGTTATAAAAGGCAACGAAATTGAAGTTTCATCACCAGAGGTTAAAAAGCCGCTATCTGTTCGTTATCTTTGGAAAAACTGCGTTGATAATCATCAGCTTTTCAACGCCGCAGGTTTGCCTTCAAGTTCGTTCCAAACAACGAAATGTTTTTAATTTCTATACAAAATGATAAAAAAAATCACGGCGGTAATTCTGTTTTTGAGTTTTACCGCCATTGTTAATGCTCAAAATTTCAGATTCGATTTTTTAGTGGGCGGTGCAAAACCTATCGGCGAAGATTTCGAGAAATCAACAAGATTCGGTCTCGGCTACTGTATTGACGTTACATACGCCCCCGATATTTTAGACAATCAGCTTTCGTTCGGTTTATCACGGGACGGGAACATTTTGCTCTCGGCAAATGCTTCCGTAAACGACAAAAAAGTCGAATTAAAAGCCTCAAAACTCGGACTCATAGGATTCAAAACCCGCTTTGACTTGAAAACAGACGGAGCTGCAAGACCATACGCAGCAATCACTTTAGGCTGCGGACGTTTGAAATGCGGTTTTGCAAGAGCAGTTTATAACGGCACTGACGAAGAAGGAGTTGATGCTGAAGTAAAGGTTTCATACGAAAACAGCAACGCTTTTGCCGTAAAACCTGAATTAGGAGTCTCGTTCGGTTGGTTTGAAATGAGTTTAGGCTGGATTTTGCCGAGAAAATATGGTAAATATCACGTAATTGCCGGAGCAATGATGTACAATTTAGGCGTCAATTTTTAAAAGAAAAGAAAAAGGCGGACTAAAAAATCCGCCTTTTATCAATAAACAAAAACAAAAAGTGTTAGTATTCCCAAAGGTCTTGTTCAAAGTTGAAAATCGTTTCTTTGATTTTTTCAGCCTCGAGCAATGATTCTTGACCTTGAGTATATTCTGCAATAATACGATTATTATAAATATTAGACTCTGCAAAAATATAACTTGAAAAATATCTCTTTTCAAAAATATCTTCGTAATTCAAACGAGCAGCATCGTTTTTAGCGTTGAAACATTCAGCATTTGAAAGGATTCTGCGCGCTTCGGGGAAATAAATCCAAAATGTCTGTTTCTGTTGCGGGCTTTCTTGGTCTACGTCCTCGTCTTTATAATAAATACGAATAGGACAAATACCGATAATTCTAACCTCCATTACAGAACGTTGTTTATCGAAAAACCATAATTCCTTCAACATGTAAGACATAATTTGGGAACTATTATAAGCATTATCAACGATTTGCTGCTCTGTGCCGCCGTCAAGAGTCTGAACCTCAATCTGAGTGGTACTTGCACCCATGTTTTGATGCACCTCTTTTTCGGTGATAATAGTAGCAAATTCGTCCTGACCGTTAGAGTTATAAGCGGTAAGACCTTGAGTATGGATACCGTCCAAAATAACGTCGATAAGGCTCATTCTGCCGTCCATAGGAACGGTAGGGAAATACAAATGTTGGTTAGCTTTTTCCGACAGCTCAATGCGCCTCCAAATAATTTTAGACCACATAACGTCAGACTCTCTAACGTATTGGTACGGCACGGGCTTGCGGTTGATGGTATGAATTTTTTCATAAGGCAACCCTAACAATACCTGCGCATGAGATTTCGCAGCGCTGAAACACTGCAAAACGGCTGCAACAGCCATCAAAAACAAAACTTTTTTCATAATTATCATCAAATATAAAAATTAACACTACAAAAAAAGAGTTTTAATAAAACTCACTGTATTATTAAAACTCTTTTTATTATAGTTTATTGTCTTAAAACCCTAATATTTTTTTCAAAAAACTATTTAAGTTTAAGACAGATAGGTGACAAATCACGAATAGAACCGTCTGGACCTCTTGCCTTGATTTCCTCGATGTAGATTTTGCTACCAACATTAGCAGAATTTATGATTTGTTTCTGCTGAGCCGAGAATGCAGGACCGTTAGATACAGCGTCTTGAACGAAACCTTTGATAGTAGTTGATACTTTGAAACTCGTTACATTGAATTTCATATCAAATACGAAGTCGCTACCCATATCGGCTTTAACACCTTGCTGTGCTGCAAGAATTGCTTTACCGATAAGACCGCTTGACTGACCATTAACTGTTGCAGTCGGATTCGGAACTCTCATAACACGGAACTGTCTTGTACCGAGGTTTTTGGTTTGTCCGTCTACGGTTGCCGTTACGGTGATGTTAGCTGTACCTTGCTGTTTTACGTTAGCATGATACTGACCGGGTTTGCCGGCGCTCGGGATTGAACCTTGCGAAATCGAAACGTG
>Ga0256407_10003927_pt1 | contig 25586 bp, 21 predicted proteins | sample RumenRJG_04DNA_FD_193489 | JGI IMG/M metagenome (GOLD analysis project Ga0256407, IMG submission 193489) | Bovine rumen microbial communities from Lethbridge, Alberta, Canada - RJG_04 | ecosystem: Host-associated > Mammals > Digestive system > Stomach > Rumen | place: Canada: Alberta... | reverse complement strand
TTCCCCTCGGTGGAGGGTGGGGTATAGGCGAAGTCGTTCAGGTCTACTCCAGAGCCTTTGATATATACGCTGTCGTCCTTCCTGATGATGCCGTGCCGCACGAAGAGGTCCTCGTCCTCATGGTTTTGGAAGATGGCGCGGATATTGGAGCGGTTGTTGGCATATTTCATCAGTGCCATCACCACGCGGGTCTTCAGTCCGGGCTTCCGGTTGCTGAAGAGCACGCCCAGTCCGCTCACGGCGTTCACCACACCGTGGGTATGTGCCCATTTGGCAGCCAGTCCGCCCCAGAGGATGGTTTTCAGTCCCACATGGTGCACGATATCGGGTTGCTCTTTGCGGTAGAGCTGATAGAGAAAGCGCAGTGTTTTCATCTCCTCGCCGATGCTCATGCCAGTGGGGTTGATGGGCAGTTCTATCATTTTCAGTCCGAGAGCCTCCACCCGTTGGCGGTCGCCCGTGTCCTTGCAAACGATGGTCACGTCGTAGCCTTCTTTCTTGGCCCGGAGAGCAATCTCCTTGCGGTGGGAGAGAAAAAAACGGTCTTCGTTAATAACAATAAGCAGTTTTGCCATATTAATTTGCAAAGGTAGTGAAAGCCGAAGACAATGCAAAACAAAAGACAAAGTATTTTGTTTGGCATAGTTGAGGCGCATCCTACCTTCGCCGCGCAGCGGCAAAGTAGTGCAAGCCGAGCGAAAAACAAAAGACAAAGTATTTTGTTTTGCATTGTTGAGGCGCATCCTACCTTCGCGGCGTAGCCGCAAAGGTAGTGCAAGGTGAGCGAAAACAAAATCACCGATTGATTTAAAAAATTGGGCTGTTGCACAATATTAATAATAGGGCAGAGTTATATAGAAGAGGAAACAAATCATTCAAAGAATAATAATGTCTCATTATATTGTCCTTACCTTTATGGCCATGGTCGTCAGCGCGCTCTGCGGCTTGCTGATGATACCTCAGATTCTGGATTTTTGCAAGCGCAAGAATCTCTACGACATTCCCAACGCGCGCAAGGTGCACAAGAACGCTGTTCCCCGTCTGGGCGGCATCAGTTTCATGCCCAGTATGCTGGTGGCCTTTATCCTTGCCGTGGCCATTATGAACAAGATGACCGACACCAATCAGGTGACGGTGAGCACCTGGACCTGCTGCTTCTTCATCAGTCTGCTGCTCATCTATGGTGTGGGCATTGTGGACGACCTGATAGGCCTGAATGCGCAGACCAAGTTCGTGGTGCAGATCATCGCCGCCTCGCTGCTGCCTTTCTCGGGCCTCTACATCAACAACCTCTATGGTTTTCTGGGCATTCAGGAGATACCTTTCTGGTTTGGCGCACCTTTCACGGTGTTCATCATCGTGTTCATCGACAATGCCATCAACCTGATCGACGGCATCGACGGACTGGCCGGCGGATTGTCGTTCCTCGCGCTCTGTGGTTTCCTCTACTGTTTCCTCTACGAGGGCATCTTCACCTATTCCATCTTGATAGCCGGACTGATGGGCGTGCTGCTCTCCTACCTCTATTTCAATATCTGGGGCAACCCGTCGAAGAACCGGAAGATCTTCATGGGCGACTCGGGCAGCCTCACCCTCGGGTTCATCCTCGGCTTCCTCTTCGTGAAGTATGCGATGTATAACCCCGAGGTGATGCCCTATCACAAAGACGGCCTGATGATATCGATCACGATGCTCATCGTCCCGATGTTCGACGTGGTGAGGGTGGTGATCATGCGCCTGCGCAAGCGCCGTCCGCTGTTCGATGCCGACAAGAACCACATCCACCACAAGCTGATGCGCACCGGCCTGAGCCAGCACCATGCATTGGTCTGCATCCTGCTCCTGGCCGTGTCGTACACGCTGCTCAACACGCTCCTCACTATTATCTGCAACTTGGGCATGACCTATACCCTGCTGATAGACGTGGTGCTGTTCTTCTTGTTCAACTACATGGTGAACAAGGCTGTCTTGCAGAACGACCAGTTGCCTTTTGTGGTGTTAGAGAATAACTGATGCCGTTATGAGAATACTTTTGGTGACCAAACAGTTGCTCGAGAAGAGAGATGGAAAGGTGTACTGCGAGTTTGCCCTTTCGTCTACCATAAGGCGTTTTGAGATGATGGGCGAACTGTTTGTGTGCTGTTACAATTACGAGGGGAAGTCGTGCCAGCCCGTCGACTGCCTGACCGATCTGGCCGACGACCACGTGGCTTTCCTCGACAACGAGAGCAACCTGAAGACCCGCTACCTGAAACGAGGCCGCAACCGCGACCTGATAGAGCAGTTCGTCGCCAAGGTTGACCTGGTGATAGGCTATATCCCCGCCACCGTGGGCGACCTGGCGCTGACCATCGCCCACCGGCATCACAAGAAATACATGACTTTTCTCGTGGCTTGCATCTGGGATGGCATGTGGCACCACCGCAACTGGAAAGCCCGTGCGATGGCCCCTATCTTCTTCTACGAGACCAAGCGTACCGTGCTCCATTCCGACTATGTGTGGTATGTCACCGAGCAGTTCCTGCAGCGCCGCTATCCCACTCGCGGACAGTCGTTGGGTTGCACCGACACCAACATCGACCCGCTCAGCGACGCTACGCTCCAGGCCCGTCGGCAGAGAATCGAGACACAAGGCAAAAAGGTGAGACTGCTTACCGTGGGCCATCTCGACGTGGGGTTCAAGGGCCAGCAGTTCGTGATACAGGCCATGCCCGCCTTGTTGGAGAAAGGGCTCGACGTGGAGTATTATATGATAGGTGAGGGTGAGGGCACCCATCTGCGCCAGTTGGCCAGGCATTGTGGAGTGGCAGAGCGCACCTTCTTCCTTGGAAGGAAAACCCGGCAGGAGGTGCTCCAGTGGATGGACGACACCGATATCTATATCCAGCCGAGTCTGCAGGAGGGTCTGCCGCGCGCCGTGGCCGAGGCCATGAGCAGGGCCATGCCCGTGGTGGTGAGCAATACCGGCGGCATGCCCGAGATGGTGGAGCCCGAATTCATCACTCGGCGAAAGAGCGTAGAGGATATCGTGCGCGTGGTGGCGTCGTTCGACCAGGAGAAGATGCTCGGGCAGGCACGGCGCAATTTTGAGAAGGCCGCCGACTACCAGCCCTTTGTGGTGGACGAGAAACTGAAGGCTTTCTTCGCACAGATAGAGCGCGAATTATAATCTCATCATACTATTCCCAAAAGGATTCTCAGGCGTAGCCATAAGTCGTTCGACAGCCGGCCCATTGTATAGCGGCGGTCGAAAAACAGGCTGAGCCGATGGCCTAGGCTTTCGTTGTAATGGGCCATCTTCTCTACGGCTTCACGGTTCTCTGTGCTCATCTCGCTGGCATGGCAGGCAAGCAATTGCTTGGCCAACTCCTCGCGGTCGTGCTGCTGGCGCAGACTGCCCATCGTCTTCATCCTGCGGCCCCACACCTCTCTCCACGAGCGCTTCTCTCCAATCTGGTTGTGGGCATGCTGACGGTAGAGGATGAAGGAGCGTGGGTCGTAGTACACCTGGCCAGTGGCCATGGCCACTTGGTAGACCCAGTAGTCGTGGGCGAAGACCGCCACGGGCGGATGATTGCTGATGGCCTGTTGCAACTGCCTGTTGAAGACCATCGTGCAGCCAGCCGTGATGTTGCGCACCATGGCGGTGTGGATGTCGTGACGGGGCATTTCCTTCTTCACCAGTCCCTCGTCCACACCATCCCGGTAGTAGTTCATATTTGAGCAGTAGAGCTTGCGTCCCTCGGGCATCTCTTCCAGTTTCTTCACCGCCTCGCGCAACTTTGCCGGCAGCCAGATGTCGTCGTGGTCGCAGAAGGCATAGTAGTCGGCCTCTGGGGCATGGCACACCAGGTGCATGAAACTCATGGCCCATCCCAGGTTCTCGCCGCCATACCAGCGGAGCGGCTCCTCGCGCTGCCATCGGTCGAGAATCTCTGGCGTGCGGTCGGTCGACCCGTCGTCGCGCACCAGAATTTGCACCTCCACCTGTTCTTGCTGGAGGAGTGAGCGCAGCTGCTCTTCGATGAACTGCTCGCCATTGTAGGCCGAGAGAAGGACGCAGACCTTAGCCATTGTCGGGTGAGGGTTGAGGGGTGAAGTCCATCTTCAACTTCTGCTGCTGGATGAGCAGAACGAAGAACATGAACTGGATGATGGTGACGATGCTCACAAACACGTTCTCCTGGAAGAACTGCAGGGCCAGCACGTAGACCACATACACATAGAGGCACTTGCCGAACCCGTCGCCGTTGCGCATGAGCCGGTAGCACCATCCCGAGAACAAGCCATAGAACAGGGCGAAGAGAGCCACCCCCTTGTATTTGAAGTCCTCGAAGAAGGGCTGGAACACGGTATACACATTGGTGGGCAGCGGCACCCATACAAACTCCTGCAACTTGGTGTTCACCTCGTAGTCGCCGCCGAAGCGGTTGAGGAAGAGGTAGAGCGTCTGGAAGGTGTGTGAGCCAAACTGCGGCGAGAGGTCTTCCTGCACGCGCTCGAAGGCCACGCTGGGCGAAAGCACGTAGATGGCGAAGAAGTCGAGGAAGGTGGTGGCTTCGTCGGGGTTGGCATCCTCACGGTAGTCGCGCGCCACGTTGATAAAGAAGAACAGCACCACGATGAAGAGTGCCGAGAAGAATATCGACCTCATGCGTATCACCCTTTTCTCGTAGAGCGTGAAGAGGATGGCGGCAAAGAGGAAGAACACCATGCCTTTCTCCATGATGGCGAAAGCGCTCATCAGACTGGCGATGATGATGGTGACCAGTTGCCACATGGGCACCCTGGGATACTGCCACAGGGCCACCACCAGCAGCACCTGGTTGAGCACATACGAATAGTTGAGGAAACCATGGCTCTCGTCGCCATGCACGGCCAGCACACGCAGGTTGTAGAGCATGTCGGCCGTGTCGAACTGCATCACCGTCTTCATGATCTCGTAGAGGTAGAGTGGGGTGATAATCATCGAGATGGCGTAGAGCACGTTGAATATCGTGTGGTTGAGTTCGGGAATCTCGGCCGAGAGCGCCTGTGAGTTGCCGTTGCTCGGCATCACGAAATAGGTGATGAGTGCCGAGCCGCAGAAGATGGGCACCCACAGCATGAGGCATCCGTAGAACTGGTCGCCGAGAGGATAGAGCAGGTCGCCCTGAAACTGGAACATCACCAGAATGGCCAGCCAGATGGTGGCGGTGATGGTCCACGGCGCGAACACGTCGCCTATCCTCAGGGTGAGGAAGGCCACGAGCATGATGCTCAGGACGATGATGAGGACTATATCCATACGACGTTGTTGGTGGCGTTGTTGGTGGCTTGTGGGGTTCTCAGTTCCTGCAGTTTGCGCCTGCCCAGAATGACCCATGTGGTGAGGGTGAGGGCGACGAAGAGGAAGGAGAGCACGTATCCGATGGTGGCCGGCTGCGACCGCTTCACGGGCACGGTGGTATTCTTCAGGATGGCGAAGGTGGCTGGCTGCTTGTGCACGAGGGCCTGGGCGCGCCTCAACTGCTCACACTCCTTGTTGTAGTTGTCGAAGGCGGCGTCGTACTCCTTCTGCAGTTGGTCGGCGGCGGTCTGCACGGCAGGCGAAGAGATGTCGGAATGGCTGTCGGTGAAGTCGATGTAGGCCTTCTGCAGTTTCTTGAAGTGGGCCTCGGCTTCCGATGTCTTCATTTGCGCGTGGAAGTAGTCGAGTGTGGCACGGCTGTGCTGGTAGCGCACGAGGCGGTCTTCGAGCAGCATGCACACCGAGTCGACCATCATTGCCGCCACCAGGGGGTCCTGGTCGGTCACCTGCAGGATGGTGGTGTTGTAGATTGACGACGACTCCGAACGGATGTTGTCGTTGATGATATCGATCACCTGCTCTTGCTCGCTCTTCTCCGCGCTCCACCATCTGGCCACCCGGTTCCACCACGGCTGCTTGTGGTGCTCCAGAATGTAGTGGTAGTAGTCGGTGCCGTAGCCCTCGACCTTCACCTTGGAGAGCATCTTGGCGAACTCGCGCGTGGTGACGGTCTTGGCGTAGACCTCGGGCATGCGCAGGCCCTTGCGCTGGTTCACCGCCCCTCTTGCCCAGGCCGAGAAGGCGTTGAGGCCGATGAGGATGTCGGTCTCCTTACGCTCGTCGGAGACCTTCACCTGTGCGGAATATTGTTCGGGGATGCCAGCCGACACGATGATGGCTGCCAGCAGGGCGAGGGTGCCGACGGCGAGGAATATCTTCCAGTGGCTGGCACATTCATGCCAGGCACTCCATGTGTCTCTGTGGGTCTGTGTCATTTCTGCTCTACGGTGACAATCCTGAACACTTCTTTCCTACGTTTGATCATGATGATGATGATGCGGAGCACGGCACCGAGGAACATGGTGGTGAGCAGCACCGAGATCTTCGACTTGTTGCAGTGCTTGATGGGCACCGATGCCGACTGCACCACGGTGAAGGCCGGCGTGCGCTCCTGCACCTTGGCCTTCGAGAGTTGCAGTTGCTCGTAGACTTGGGTATAGGCGTTGTATTTGAGTTGCATATCGTTCTCCAGGTCGTCTTGCTTCGACTTATAGGCCTGGAGCACCACCTCCTGGTTCTTGTCGGCGAAGGCGGCGAACTGCTGGCGGGCCTTCACATACTGCTCGCGGGCCTCGGCGAAGAGCTGCTCCATGTAGGCCAGGTCGTTGCGGGCCTTCTTCGTACGGTAGTCGGTGATGAACACCTGCAGGCGGTTTTTCACCGAGTCGGCCATGGTGGCTGCTATCACGGGGTCTTGGTCTTTCACCTCGATGGTGATGACGCTCGTCTTCTTGTCTACCCGGCAGTCGATGCTCTTGCCGATGCTGGTGGCGATGTCGTGCTGCTGCTTGGTGAGCCTGAAGGGGTCGACCTTGTTCTCGTCCTTGCTGTAGGCCACGTTGTCCGACATGAGTTTGGTGGCTATCTGCGTGGCCCATTGTGCGGGCAGGGTGTACCATGCCTTGCGGGTGTGGTTGAGCAGATAGTCGTAGAAGTTGGTGGTCACGGCCCCGTCTTTGGTCTCTACCTGTATGGGGAAGAGGTCGACGAGAAAGTCGGTCGACTGGATGAGGTCGGGGTAGAGTTCCGGGTAGATGGCGTCGGAGTTGTTGTCAAAGTTCATGTCCATGCCCACCATGGATGCCAGCGACGAGATATTCGACGTGAGGCTGTTGGCTGTCGACGTCTCGGGTGCCAGCATCACCGATGCTTTGTATTCCTTTGGTGTGCCGAAGGCAATGGCCAGTCCGAGCACGGCGGCCAGGACGAGGAACAGCGACATCATTTTCTTGTCTTTCTTGATGATGTGCATCAGTTTGAAAGAGTCGATGATGATTTTTTTCTTCTTGTATTCTTCCATATGCTCTTGCATTGATATGATGGTGAAATGGTGTTCTATTTAGAATGACGCACTTTGTCGCGATATATTATCTTATGCCGGATATATTTCCAAACCGACCCGTAGCCCAGGCGGCGGAGCATCTTGTAGTGTGCCCTGTTGTTGCGCACGATGGTGAGCAGGTGGCCGACCCTGTAGCGCAGGCCTACAGTGTGGATGTCGCGGGCGCCGATGGCGTTGTCGCCGTGCTGGCGGTAGAGCACCAGCGGGGTGGGCACCACGCTTACCACGCCCCCCTTGCTCATGCAGCAGAGGGTTATCCACACGTCGTGCATGGTGGCCTCGCGGGCGGGAAGGAGGGTGGCCCTGCGGGCCTCGGCGTTGAACATCATCGTGCATCCGGTGACGAAGGGCAGCACGCACTCGTCGAACGAGGAGATGAACTCGGGCCTTGTGGCGGTATACTTCATGAACGACGGGGCCACCACGTTCAGTTGCTCGTCGGCCACCACGAGGTCAGTGTGCACCACCACCGGAGCCTGTGGGTGGGCGGCCTCCTGCCGCAGCATCTCCTCACGTGAAAGCCTCACCTTGTCGCTCAGCCACACGTCGTCCTGGTCGGCAAAAAGGTAGTACTGGGCCTCCACCCGCTGCATCATGCCGAGGAAATTGGCACACGCACCGCCCGTGGGCGGATAGTCGAGCACCACCACCTGGCGGTGGGCGGCAGCATACTCGTGGAGAATGGCCATGGTGTCGTCGGCCGACCCGTCGTCGTGCACGAAGAGCGTCCAGTCGTGGTCGGTCTGGGCGAGTATCGAGTCGATTTGCTCTCTCAGGTGCCTTGCCCCGTTGTAGGTGGCCATCAGTATGGCGGTGTGTGCTTGATGCATGACGTTATCTTGTCCAGATGCCTGAGGCTGTGCCCCCGACAATCTTCTTGTATTGCAGTATGTTGACCAACAGTCCAGGCAGGTTGACGGCTATCATGGTGAGTACCACGCTGTTGATGCCGGGCCAGAGCCGGGTGGTGATATAGGTGAGCGGTATGAAGACGATGGCCGCCCCGAGGGTCATGATGAGCTGCAGGATGAGCGCCCCCATGCCGTTGAGGTAGAACGAGTAGCTCAGGCTGGCCAGTATCACGCCCATGTAGATGGCCATCAGCAGACTCAGCGAGAAGGGGATGTCGACATCGGAACCTATCCAGACCCTGTAGACCAACGGCGACACCGCTGCCATCACGGCGAGCATGGCCATGATGACGAGCACAATTTTGTCGAGCCGCCGGCGCGAGTCGCGTATCCACTGCATGTCGCCCCGCTCGTAGGCGTCGGTGGTGGCCGTCCAGTAGGGGGTGCTGATGATGGTGAACATCAGCATGGCGATGGTGAAATAGCGGTAGGCTATCTGGTAGGGCGTGACCATGGCGGGACTGAACAGCTTGGAAATGAGGATGTTCGACGTCATGAAGAGCAGGATGCCCGATATCTGGAGCATGAAGAACTTCACGCCGATGGTGAACAGTCCGGCCACCTCTTTCTTGTTGAAGAACTGCAGCGAGGGCCTCAGTTGGGGATACTGCTTGTAGAACGTGTAGGGGTAGGCCATGAGGTAGGCCGCCAGTGGCGCGCAGGTGTTCACCACCGCTATCCACATGAGCGAGTGGCTTCCGCTGAGGTAGACCGCAGTGGTGCCGATGAGTGCCAGCGTGTGGCCAATGGCGATGAGCAGGTTGTTGACGGCAGGCAGTTGCAGTCCGAGGTAGAAGTTGCCGATGAACTTGAAGATGAATGTGGAGCACACGAAGATGATGGCCACGATGACCACGCTCTCGAGATTGCCCACGAGCGTGGGGTCCACGTTCATGAAACCATAGAGGTCGACATGATGGGCGACGGCGATGGTGAGCAGCATGACGGGGATAATGATGACCCCGAGCATGACGAAGGTGCAGGTGACTGCCTCGCGTGCCTTCGTGGTGTCGTCGTGTGCCAGGTGGGTGGCCAACTTGTTGCGCAGTCCGTTTCCTAGTCCGATGTCGAGGTTGTCGATCCAGATAAGCATCGAACTGATGGTGAGCCACAGCCCGTTCTTGTATTCGCCCAGGCAGTGGAGGGTGATGGGCACCAGCAAGAAGGTGACCACACCCGACCATCCCTTGATGAGAAACGAAAACAGGATGTTCTTCCTCATCAGAGCCGTGCGCTTGTCGGCGCCGAAAATGCTGTTCAGGTCTATATGGCTCATGCAGGATATTGCTTTTCTTGACCTCCACCGTCTCCTGTGCCCATCGGCCAGTGCCGCCCGCCTACTTGATGACGTTGGCGATGGTGGCGATGATGGCTGCGAACGAGGCCACGGAGGTGGCGATGCTCAGCGTCTCCTGGAGCGATGTCTTGCTGATGGGCTTCGAGGGCACCACGATCTCGCAACCCGGCTGGGGCTTCGCGCCGTGGCTCACCTTGGCCACCTTACCGCTCATATAGATGATATAGGCCTGGCGCTTCCTGGCATTGGTGCCGAAACCGCCCGCCTGGTCGATGTAGTAGCTGGCTTTCTTTCCGGCCTCGTAGACCACTGAGTTGGGGTGCATCACCTCGCCGCTGATCTTCACCGTTCCGGTGTATTGCGGCACGATGATGCGGTCGCCCTCGCGCAACACGATGTCCTCGTCGCCGCCGGGGTTGGCAAGGGCCTCGGCCAGGTCGATACCCACGGGGTAGGTCTCGCCCACCTCATATTTCTGCAACTGCTGGGTGGGGTTCAGGTTGGCCAGGTTGGCGTTGCCGCTCTTGGCTATCTGCTCCTGCAGGTTGAGCTCGGCCTGCTCGCGGGCCTTCTTCAGGGCCTCGATGGCGTTGAGCCGCTCCTCCTGGGTGTAGCGGCGCTCCAGACGGGCGCCCTTGGTGTAAGCGCGGTCGTTCACGCCGCCGGCGGTCTGCACGAGCTCGCTCAGGCGCATGTTCTTCGACGATATGGTGTAGGTGCCGGCAAACATCACCTCGCCCTCTATCCTCACGTTCTGCTGCTTGTAGGAGCCGGGGCTCTTGCGCACGTAGACCTCGTCGAAGGGCATGAGGGTGAATCCGGGCTCACCTTCGATCACGAACCCGTCTTTCAGGGCGAAGCTGAAGGTGTGGGCGATGATGGAGTCGGTGGTGAGCGCATGGGGGTTGGTGACGCGCCGCGACACGTCGACCTTCACCGTAGAGGCCGTCTCGGTGAGTCCGCCGGCCTGCAGGATGAAGTCCTCGATGGTCTCGTTGGAGGCATATTTGTAGATGCCGGGGTAGTGCACCTCGCCATGGATGGTGAGGGTCTGCTCTTCCATCAGGTCTTGCCGCGTGGGGATGAAGAGCACGTCGTTGGGCTTCAGGTCGATGTCGGCCATGGTGCCGTCGAGGATGCCGTCGATGTTGAGGCGCAGCACCTCGAGGGTGCGGTCGGGCTTCATGCGGTGCATCACGGCATGGGCGGTGAAGGCGTCCTCGCGCAGACCCTCGGCATGCTCGATGAGCGAGCGCACTGAGGTGATTTCGCCACCCACCTGGTACATGCCCGGACGGAACACGGCGCCCTTCACCTCGGCCATGTTGCTCCAGCGGTCGAGGATGGAGTCGACGGAGATGGAGTCGCCATCGGCCAGTTTGAACGACGACATGTCGAACTCATCGACGTTGAAGATGGAGAACTCACGGCCGGTCTTCCTGATGACGCGCACCGATTTCTTGTAGGCGTCGCCGGTGAATCCTCCGGCATACTTGATGAGCGCGGCGAGGCTCTCGTTGCGCTTCATCTCGTAGTACATGGGCCGCTTCACCTTGCCGTCGACCACCACGAGGCAGTCGTAGGAGCCCACCATGATCATGTCGTTGTCTTGCAGGCGCACGTTGCCGGTCATGTGGCCGTTGATGATGTAGTCGTAGATGTCGACGGTGGAGATGAGTTGGCTGTTGCGGTAGATTTTGATGTTGCGCAGCGTGCCGAGGTCGGTCACGCCACCGGCCATGTAGAGGGCGTGGAACACGCTGGCAAAGGCCGAGAGGGTGTAGGTGCCGGGCACCTTCACGTCGCCCACCACGTTGACCATGATCGAGCGGGTCTCACCCACGGTGAGCCTGAGTTTGGAACTCTGGTAGCGGGAACCCAGACGTGAGCGGATGGCCGAGTTGGCCTGGGCCACGGTCATGCCTCCCACCGCGATGGGGCCGAATCCCTCTACCACCACGGTGCCGTCGGGCGACACGGTGCCCTCGATGGTCTTCTGCGATGCCCCGTAGATGTCGATATACACGTTGTCGCCCGGGCCGAGCCGGTAGTTGTCGGGGGTGGCGATGTTCATATTGGGCTCGAAGGTCAGGTCCTTGTTGTTGAACAGGTCGTGACCGTAGATTTTCTTCTTCTGCTTCTTCAGCCGCTCCACCAGGTTCTCATACATGGTGATGGTGTCGCCGGGGAGCCATTCGTTGAGTTCGTCCTGGAACTCGAGGAAGTCGTCGTCGTCCTCGTCGAAGGTGCGGACGGTGGTGGCGTCATCCTTAATGCGCATGCCCGAGTTGTAGCGGGTCATGTCCTCTCTGTAGTCCTGCAGCTTGGAGTCGTATTTGGAGTCCTGCAACTGTGTTTTCTTCTTCTTGTTGTTGCTGTTGGTGCGTGAGCGGTCGTCGGTGTTCTCCGTGTCGTTCGACACCGCTCCCAGGCCCTGCTCCTTGGCCAGTCGCTCGTATTTCTTGCGCACTCGCCTGATTTGCGTGATGTCTACGCCACGCTGCATGAGCTTCACCACGATTTGCTGTTGCGAGGTGCCGTCCTCGTGCTCTTTGATGATGAACCGGAACACCTGGTCGTCGGTCATCGACGACTGTGCCACTGCCATGATGGGCAGCACGAAAGCCAGCATGAAAAGTATGATTTTCTTTTTCATAGGATGGTTGAGAGTTGTGTGTGCCGTGCTCAGAATTTCTTCCCGCTCAGCACATTGTATATCGTACTCAGAATGATTTTCATATCGAGTCCCAGCGACCGGTGCTCCAGATAGCGGATGTCCATGTCGAGACGCTTGAGCATCTTCTCCATGGTGTCGGTGTAGCCGTTGTAGAGGGTGGCCTCGGAGGTGAGGCCCGGCCGCATCTGGTAGATGAGCTCGTAGTCGTGGGTGTGCTCCATGATCTGGTTGATGAAGTATTTGCGTTCGGGGCGCGGTCCCACGAGCGACATGTCGCCCACGAGCACGTTCCACAGTTGGGGCAGCTCGTCGAAGTGGTGCTCGCGCAGGTATCGCTCAAAGGGGGTCGACTTCACGTTGTCGCTCTGCGCCACAAGTTGCGGCCCCTCGTCCTCGACCACCGTGCTCAGCGTGCGGAACTTGTAGATGGTGAAGGGCTTGCCGCCGTAGCCGATACGCTCCTGGGCGAAGAGCACGGGACCGTTTTTCTGGAACTTCATGATCAGGGCAATCATCAGGAACAGGGGTGAGAGGAGTATAAGCCCCAACAGGGCACAGACAAAGTCTGTGACCCGCTTCACGCCGCGCTCGAACGCGTTCATCGCGTCGTGACTGTATGCCAGGCTCGCCGCCTGTTCAGAATATACCCTTGCCAATCGCTCTTTTATTTTATAATATAACCGCAAATTTGCAAAATTGTTGCAAAGGTAGTGCATTTTATTTTAAAAATGGCGAAATCGTGCAAGAAATCAGTGTTCGGGGCATCATATCTCAAAAGTTTTTACTATTTTTGCGGTGTTGGGCGGAGGTGCGCACGATGGGATCACGGCGCCATGACACATCCTCCCTCTACGTCAGCGTGTATTGACTTTCATGCCGTGCTTCACTAAAAGTACTTAAAAATGTTAGAAAAATTCCTAAGTCCAGAAACCTATTCAATGATGGGGCAGTGGGCATTGTCGTTCTGCAAGAACCTGATTATCGCCATCATCGTCTATCTCATCGGACGGTGGATCATCAAGTGGATCACCAAACTCACTGTGAAGGCTCTGAAGAAGAGCAATGTAGACCCCTCGCTCTTCACGTTTATCAAGAGCATCGTGAGTGTGGTGCTGTGGCTCGTGCTCCTCATCATTATCATCTCTATCCTGGGCATCGAGACCTCGTCGTTCATCGCGCTGTTCGCTTCGGCTGGCGTGGCCGTGGGCTTGGCATTGAGCGGCACGCTGCAGAACTTTGCCGGTGGCGTGATGATCCTGCTCTTCAAACCCTTTAAGGTGGGCGACTACATCGAGGCACAGGGATTCGCAGGAACTGTAAAGGAAATTCAGATTTTCAACACCATCATCCTTACTGTCGACGCACAGACCGTGATTATCCCCAATGGTCCGCTGTCTACCGGCACGATGAAGAACTACACCATGGAGAAATACCGCCGTGTGGACCTTGACTACACCTTCGCCTATGGCACCGACCTCGAGAAGGTGAAGGCTGCCATCAACGAGGTGCAGGCCCAGAACCCGCTTATCGTGCAGGGCCCGGTAGACGGGTGTCCTTCAGTGGCTGCGCCTTGGGTGAGCATCACCGAGTTTGGTGAGAAGGGTGTCGTGGCACAGACCCGTACCTGGTGCAAGACCGAGGACTACTGGACTGTATATTTCTATATGAACGAGACGGTATATCAGCAGCTCAAAGACCGTGGCTTCATGTTCCCGGTGGGCCGCATGAATGTAAGCGTGGTAGAAAAGAAATAGAATGGTTTTCTAGAATATCTAGAAAATCTAGAGCATCTAGAATATCTAGAATATCTAGAAAATCTAGAAAGCCTAGAATAATAATATTCAGAGGGCATGGCCGATTGGCCATGCCCTCTGATTGTATGACAAAGAAGATAATATAAAAGCGGCTATAAAAAGCCTTGTGGCTTATCTTCTGCCGAAACCGGGGAATCCAGAGTTGGGCGCAATCTCGGGTTCACCGAAGAATGATGCCTCCACGTCCTTGTCGTTGAGCTTGAACACCATGAACTTGGGATTCTTCTCGGTGCAGGGAGCCCAGGCACCACCATTCTTGCCATTCGGGTCGCTGTATTTCACGAAGTTGGTCCATGCCGTCAGCATCTTCTCCGAGAGGTCCCAGTCGCCCTTGGTCCAGGGACGCCAGCAGTGCTTCAGCGACTTGAACACGAACCACAGGTCGGAGGAGTGGAACGCACCCCTCAGGCGCTGGGTCACTTCGGGATGGGAGCCGTCGTCGGGCAGCGGACGGGCAAACTCGTAGGCCCATGCCTTGCCGCCCTTGCTCTGGCGCACCTTGCAGAACTCAGCGATGTTGGGAGCCATGTTGCCCATGTCGTTGAGCGTGAATCCAATCATATAGGGAACGTCGGCCAGAGTGCCCTCGCGTGTGGCGTCGTCGAAACTCTTGACGCTCACATAGCCGTCGATGAGCGGCATGAAGGGCAGCATCATGCGCTCGCCGGTGACCTGTCCGTAGAGGTTGGTCAGGGCGAACACTGTCTCTGTCGAGGCCCGGCGCATCTTATCCAGGTCGGTGAGGCCGGCCCAGTCGAACACTTTCTTCGCATTGGCGGCAGCATCGGCAATCGAACCGCCACTGTAGCGTCCGCCCATCATGCCACCTCCGTTGGGATTGGGGATGCTGAGTCCTTGTGCGCTCATGATGACAGCCTTGTGGAACAGTCCGCGGGCCAGGGGCGACTCGCAGAGGGTGCGCACGCTGCCACCTCCGGCACTCTGTCCGAAGATCGTCACGTTGTTGGGGTCGCCACCAAACTGCGCGATGTTTTTCTTGATCCACTTCAGGGCCTCTATCTGGTCGAGGATGCCATAGTTGCCCGACACCTTGTGCGGACTTTCCTCTGTCAGTGCCGGGTGGGTGAGGAAGCCGAACACGCCGAGACGGTAGTTGATGGAGACGAGCACCACGTCCTTGGCGCCCCATTCCTGACCGTCGAACTCTGGCTCCGAGCCCCATCCCTCGCGATAGCCGCCACCATGAATCCATAGTGCTACGGGCAGTTTCTTCGTGGTCTGGCCGGGGGCTTTTGTCCACACGTTCAGATAGAGGCAGTCCTCACTGTAGGGAGCCTCTTTTCCGTATCCCCACTCGGTGAAATAGCCGCCGGGATACTGGATGGCCTGGTAACTGGGATGGCCAAAGGTGTCGCAGATTTTCACGCCCTTCCAGGGCACGATGGGCTGAGGTTCCTTCCAGCGGTTCTCCTTAATGGGAGGAGCGGCATAGGGGATGCCACGATAGACAAACACGTCGGGATGGTCGTCGGCCAACACACCTTGCACCTGGCCACCTTCGATGGTTAACACTGGATTGTCTGCCGCATGGGCAGATACTGCTACCATGAGCAGAAGAGGCAAGAATAGTTTTTTCATAATGAATAATTGTACTGATTGTCGCCCTGGCCGCGAACAGCGGTTCGTGCGGCAGGTTTTTAGAAATATAGATTTAGCTCACTCTCTCTGATGGACAAACTGCTAAGATTCATACCAGAGCTATGTGCTCCGAGGCCAAAAGACCGGATAGGGTAGAACCATTGGATGCAAAGTTAGCGTTTTTTGTTGAAAATAGTGTTTTTTCGACACGAAAAACTAATTTTTTAGTAAAAAAAAGATAAAAAATTTGATGTGTTCGTGGAAAAAAACTATTTTTGCATTCCGAAAGAAAGGGCACACTGGCTTCTGGTGAGAAATCGGGCCCCGAATTTCTACTTTGCCTGATTGGCAAGTTGTTGGATTCCAACTTATTAAATGGGGTTGACTGGATTTGACAGCAAGTTGAGATGGTAGGTAAGCACGCGGAGTGACGGCTGTATACTCCTAAATCCATTCGGTCGGAAAATTAATTGGCAACAATTCGTATGCTCTCGCTGCCTAATCGAAGTACAGTAGATTACTGGCTTTATCCCGTCACTAGGTGATGGGACGAGACGTCGCTCCAAGGGTGTTGTTCCGAATCTGAGGGTCAAGCGGCGCAGGAAAATCGGAAATAGTCATGGCAGGCCCCGCTGTCGTGGTGAGATTCAGGGGATAAGGTTGCAGTTGGTGGTCCAGGTCTTGCTGCAGCACGAAAACCAAAGTCTGGAATAAGCGTGTAGAAAGCTTATGGTTTCCTTGTTTGGACGCGGGTTCGACTCCCGCCAGCTCCACAACCCATACCAACTATAAGCCGCTAATCCTCAATGGGTTGGCGGCTTTAATTATGCCCGTGTCCCCAAGATTTTGGATTTTTGGGGGACGCTGTGGGGACGCAAAACGCCATTTTCTGTCCTCCTTTCGGCAACAGGGTTCGCTTCTGACAATGGTTTTTTGAAAAATCTTGAAATTAAAAAATGTTAAAAGTCACTAAATAATGTGGTTGGCAAAGGCCTTGATGAAAAATCCTGAAAAATTGCGTGTTTTCCTCTATTTTCCGATGGTTGCCTGTTACGGTTTCGGACTGACGTACTAATTGCCGTTTTTTTACCTTTGTTGCTTGTTTTTGCCGCTATGGTGACCCTTCCTAACGAACAAGACACCTATGGATTTGACCTGCTTGGCTGCATCAAGACTGACTTTTTGCCGATGTTTGCTGATGCACGCCTGATTTTTCCGATATGGGAAATGGTTCCTTTCAACATAGTGCTTAACCCACAAAGTCAGCTTGTATGAAGTTCATTCAAACAGTTTCATGTCTTTTCTCCTTTCTTTTTTCGTTGATGGAGGTTTGATTGACCACCCGTAATCCCTCAAATTTTCTTTCAATACATAGTCCATGATGGCATTGCGCTTGTATTGCCTGGTGCCCGTAATGAACTTGCGTTGCTTCTCCTTCGCTTGAATCACCAGTATCACCTGTGCCCAGCTGTCCTTGCATTTCATAGCCTCCTTTCTTATCTCATTCATATAATAGAGAACTTCCTTGTCGGTAAGATACCGTTTGAGCAAAGCATGGACAACAACTTCCTGATATTCTTTCTGAAGGCCATAATATTCGTTGGCATGAAGCTTTTGGGCCGGTGTCTTTTTCTCCATTGGTTCAGGCTTATCCTCAAATGGACACAAGGGTTCGTCCCCGTTCCGCCATGGCAGTTGCTCTCCCTTCTTGGGATGTTCTCTGGTATAGACGTAAAAGACAATGGATGACACCTTTCCCCCACGTCCCTTCCTTTCGCCTGCTTGATAATCAAACCAAACATCCGAAGCTCCCCATTTATACATGGCCAGCAATTCCTTCTGAGCGGCATCCAGAACGAAGTGTCTGATGTTCTTGTAATTCCTATATCTTTCATGCTGCTCGGTCTTGTTTGTCCTTACATCTTTCACCTCTTCGAAATTGAAGAGATCCCTGAACTTGTCAATGTCCAACACGAACACCCTCTTCTTATAGGTCTTACCCTCAAACTGTTTCTGGCGGTCCATTCTTCTGTACTCACCACCGTACCGGCAGCACAGCTCATACATCTTCTGCGAATACTTCGAGCGCAGATTCATGGCAGTGCCTACGTCGAAGGACGTGAAGTCCTTGTTGAGGTTGACAAGATAAGGCATAATCTCCGGCGACATCCTGACCACATAAACGTTTTTCTCCTTATCATAATAGAAGGTGTCCACCCAGTGCGCCAAGCCCTCCATCTTTTTCCCTTGCTCATTGTAGCAACAGACGGGAAACGCCTTGTTCACCAACGATTTGAGAACCTCGTATGTTCGTGGAACATTCTTCTTGCCTCCGATGATTCCCAGGTCATGGTCGGTGAGGTGGAAATACAGTTCTTTCCATCTCTCGGGAACACCCAGTCCTTCCTCTACGAACTTGTGCTTGACTTCCTTGGTGAGGAAGTACATGGCACGTCGTTCGAGGAGGCTGCAAGCCATTGGCGATTGTATGACAACATTCGACCAACTGACCTTTTCATGATGAATGCCTATCATGCTCATCTTAAGCGGATAACAGTTCTTTTCCTTTTTCATAATAAATATATGAGCGGGTGAGTATAAATGATTTGCTGCCAGACTGACATCCTTGTTGATGCAAAAGCCATGACAATCATACCTCTCTATAAGTTGTCCGATAAAGACACCCATTCCAATTGTGGCGATGCAAAATTACATCTTTCCATATTGCCTGCAATGGATTGGTTCACCTCCCGAAAATAAGCCTGTAAAAATTTTTCCAACTTTACTTCAAACCTTCGTTTGAGCGCATTTTCTACCAAGTTCGGCGCATTTTCTACCAAGTTCCAGCGCATTTTCTACCAAGTTCAGCGCATTCCCTACCAAGTTCAGCCCCGATAGTTTCTCAAAACCCCGATGAACAAAGGTTTTTTGCCCACCTTTAAATAAAGCTTGAAAATACATTCAAAAAATAAAGCTTTATGGAAACCTCGAACCGAAGGGAAAAAGAAGATGCCGAGGTGTCGTCAGTTTGTCCAAATTCCCGCAGCCCTCCCATCTGAATGGGGCCGACGTGCCGCTCGCCGGAAAAAAAGTTGGTGAAGATGGTGATGAAGCTGGAGCTTCCGGTAGTTCACCTCATTCCCATGGGGCTATATCATAAATGATGACGGGTGTCAAATCGTGTAATTATGTATGCCCATGCGCTCGTTGATGACACTATATACTTTTCGTATATTTGTAATTTTAATGAAATATAAAAAACTATTTTTTGTATTTTTATAAATACTAAAAATTACATTTATGCTAATACTAAAAAATACATTTATACAAATTATAATTTTAGGATTTATCATCTTTCTATTTTTCTAAAAATTGTATTTTAATGATTTGATAATTTGATATTTATGTGTTTTACATAAGCATTATTTAACAATAATAATGTATTGAAAAATTACTATCGTCAGGATAAATGCTTACCTTAGCGGCCTGCATTGCAGGTGTGTCTTCTGGGATGTCTTCTGGCAAGGTGTGTAAGGCAAGATAGCTTGCCTCTCCTTTGCCATCACCAGCCGGTGGTGAAGTCAAGACGGTCATACGGTTCTCATCGTTGTATGCAAGGCAGAAATGGCCTTTCAGGTCACAGCATGTACGACTCAGAAAAATTGCTTAGCAAGTTGTACTTTTGTGGCCACAAATCCCCTCCGTGGATATGCCCCCCAAAAGTCGTCTTGCCTGCAACAGCAGGGAAACAATACTCGCAACTCGTATTATTATATTTAGGATAACATGGACAACAGGAATATTGTACGCAAGGTAAGGCTTACGCCGGAGGAGGATGCTTTGTTCAAGGAAAAGGCAGCCAACTATCCGACGATCAGTGGAATGATAAGGGATGCCGTCAGACAGTTCAGCGACATCGGCACTATACGTAGGATTGAAGCATTGACAGAGATGGCTGTGCTCTATCGAAAGTATCAGCAGGACTTGGCATGGCTTGGCGGCAACTTCAACCAGGCAATGAAGCGGGCCAATGAACTCGCCATCGGCGGCGAACTCACCCAGAGCTATTATGAGAATGTCATCGTGCCGCAGCTCACCCACCTCCTCGACTTCTTAGAGAAGGTAAAGGATGAGCAACACAAGATATTCACGAAACTGACACGGAGGGCAAAATGATAAAAAATGTTTTTGCAATTTACCATCTTTGTAAAAATGTATTTTTATAAAATGCTATTTTTATGAAATACCATTTTTATGAAATACCATTTTTATAAAATACCATTTTAGTGAAATGCTATTTGGGTAAAATACCATTTTATGATTTCACATCTTTATAAAATGCTAAAATATACAAAATTATAAAATACAATTTTTGTGATTATGATAGCCACGATACTTCCATCCAGTGCCAACTTCCACGCCGTGGAATATAATGAACGAAAGGTCGCACAGGGCCGAGCCGATCTGTTGGAAATGACCAACTTCGGCTATATTGCCATAGGCGATGCCTACACCTGGGAAGACCTCACCTCGTTTCTCTTGGATTATTCCTCGAAGAATGGACGCATCAAGTACCCGCAGTTCCATCTGGCCATCTCATGCCGGGGCAACGAATACACCCAGGAAGAACTGGTCGAGATAGCCCATCAATACCTCCGTGAGATGGGCTACGGCGAACCCGGACAGCCCCTCTTGATATATGGCCACCACGACACCGACAACAACCACATCCATGTCATCACCAGCCGGATTGACCCGAACGGAAAGAAAATCGACCATAACTTTGAGAAGATGCGTTCTCAGGACGTTATCAACCGCATCATGGGCGTTGATGAATCCCAACAAGTAGGCGAAGCGATGTCCAAGGCATTCCAGTACCATTTCTCCACGGTACCACAGTTCACAGCCATCCTCGAAACCATGGGCTACGAGTGTTACACCGAAGATGACGAGATTGTTCTGAAGCGCAACGGCGAAGTGCAGGAGAAAGTGAAAATTCAACTTGTAGAGAGCAAAATCAGTCAAGAGAAGCTGGACAAGAAACGTATGGCCCAACTCAAAGCCATTTTGAAGAAGTATCGTGATATGTCTGCCAATCGTCGGGAACTGCAGGATGCCATGAAAGCGAAATTCGGTGTCAGTCTGGTGTTCCTTGGCTCCAAGGATTCTCCTTATGGCTACTTGATTGTTGACCACCATACGAAGGCCGTCTTTAAGGGTAGCGACGTGGTAAAGGTCAAGGAACTGCTACAATTTCAATCCAAGGAAGAGCGCTTCAAGCAGGTGGATGCCTTCATTGACCAGATGTTGGATGACAACATCAACCTAACCACCAAAGAACTCAACCGGCTTCTCCGCCGTCAGTTTGGTACCAAACTCTTGAATGGCAGTGTCCGTTATGGCGATTCCACCTATCAGTTGCCTGGGCACATTCTGACCACGCTGCGATCCAACGACCGTCGAGCCTGGCTCCAGTCCTTTTGTCCCACCAATGAGCAGGAGCGACACATCCTTTGTACTATAGGCAATTACAGCCATCCTGAGCGTATCACCATCCAGTCCACCCCGGGAACCAACGTCAGCAAGACGGTATCGCATTTGCGCTATATCTTCGACACAACTTCTGATGATGCCCTCGTGGACAAACTCCACGAGGACGGCTATTTCATCACCCTTGTCGATGACCAGTACTATTGCATCGACTTCGCCAACCGCACCATTATCAATATGAATGACCATGGCCTTGATGTGAAACGGCTTCAGTCCAAACAAGCACAGAAACGACAAGGCCAAAGGCAACAAATCTCCAGTCCTGGTGTCGGTCGCGTTATAGAGATGGTGGCCAAACAGCGTGGAGGGTCACACGACAGCAACCGTGAGTGGGAAGTTGGTGGGGAAAATGAATTGGACGATGGGAGAAGGATGAAAAGATGATGATTCTATCCTTCCCACCAAAGCAAGAACTTCAGGCCATAGGCTTCAGCCTTTTTTTCAAGCTCCTTATACCTCGTCATGCTACTGCTATAATATATTGAAGCACTCCCTTTGATGGCGATATAGCCATGGCTTATCAATTCTTTGATTGTATCAGTCCTCGGTTTACTTTTGCCTATCAATCGTAATGTGCTTGACTCAAGCCCCCATGATTTTTTGTGGCGTTCTCGATCGAGCATTCTTTTTGCGGCCAGACTATAAATCTTGCTTTTTTCTTTCTTGCCAAGTTCCAAGTTGTGCTGATGGCAGATACGGTAAACGGTACGTGTACTCACACCTGTCTCCTTCGCCATCTCCTTCGCCGTATATCTGCCATGCATTTCTTTGACTGTCTCGATGGTTTTGCCGCGTGATTGATATAGCGGTGACTTGTAAAGATGCATTTCCTTGGCCTTGCGGCGAACGGTGTTCAAACTTACCTTGAATCTTTCAGCAAGATCCTTATTGGACATGACGGGATATGACGTGATGAAATCTTCCAACATTTCATCCGTCCATACGATTGGTGGTCGTGCCATATCCTCACTGGTTTGGGAGATGACATCGATGACACACTAAAAGCCGCTTTATTTTTGGAATCCGTATTTTCATAATCCACTTCACCTTTGATTTCGATTTGATAAAATTTTCCAGATTTCATCGATAAAACAAGTGTTCCGACAGATTTTGTCAGAGTTGGTCATTTATCAGAACAGTTCATTTGTTGAGATTGCCATAACGGATACGTCTGTTTCCAAATTTGCTTGTCTTGAAATGTATTTCCTCAAACATTTTCTTGTCTATGACGTATTTCCTGCCAAACTTATGGATGGCGGCGTCGTACTTCCCACTCTTCAAATATGTGTATGCAGTCCTTACGCTACAATGGAGGAACTTCGCCAATCCTTCCATGCCAATGACATACATTCTCGGATTTTCATAAAATCTCTCTGCAAAATCACCATCAAGACCACTGGTGTCAGCAGGAAGCGCCATTGCCTTGCTGCATTTTGAGAATTCATCAGAGATGATATTTCTTAGTATTGGCGTGAACTCCTCAATGGTCATCTCACCAAGCGACATGTTCAACATGTCTTCAGTTCTACCTTCCATATTTTTACTATTATGGGAGATTGGTGCACCCTCTCCCGGTTTTCAACTTCCCAAACATCGCACACCAAATGCCACACGTTTTTTGCTTGCGTGCAAGCACCGATGTCGGCAATTTTTCGACATATCAAAGATGCCAATAAAGGCAATGCCGTTGATGCAAAATTAGGAAAAACAGGAAGGATATGAAAGATAAAAAAAGTTAAACGCTCTTTTTTAGATAAAAAATGGGGTTTTGAACACCTATTTGTCGGGTTTTGAACACTTTTGTCGGGTTTTGAACACTTCATGGCCTTAACCTCAATTGCCATTTTCCACTTTGCTCATCATTGGGAATGGTTCCTTTTCCTGTTGTCTTTTCCCTTTTTTTGCATTCTTTGTTGCATCATTTTTCCATGCAACCACCGATGGCTCTTGCCATATGACATTGTATTATGTCAGACACATTGATGCCGTTGTTGCAAAATTATGAAATGGAGAAAGGAAAAGGAGGTGTAAATAACGGAAAACCTTCTTTTTCAGCAAAAAGAAGAGTTTTGTCTTACATCTGTCGTATTTTGGTCGCTAAATGTCCTTGACTTCATTTTTGGATTTTTATGGCTTTTGGACATAAACGGTTTTGATTGATCATCTTGTTTTGAATGTCACATGCTATTGTCCCACCTTGGTCGGAGAGAAGGTAGATTGTTGAAATAGACAAGTTGAATGATATTGCTATTCCGCCTCTGCTTCCTTGATTTTCGCCAACAATTCTGCACGTGTTGTCTCATTGGTGCCGTGGACGGCGTATCGTACGATGCCTTTTTTGTCAACAACAATGGTGAGAGGGAACCCCTTGGTTCCGATCCACGACATCATATCCTTTGCCTCGACGAGGTGCGTCCATGTGAAGTGATGCTTGTCTGTGATACGTTTGGCAGTCTCGGCATCATGGTAGGTGGCAGAGAAAAACATCACGTCAGGCAATTGTTCCTTCCACTCCGAGAGGATGGGCATTTCTGCACGGCACGGACCGCAGCCGGAATACCACAGGTTGAGCACCATGACACGGCCACGGACGCTGTCGTTCGTCCATGTGTTGCCCTCCATGTCTTTCTCTGAGAACTGGGGGAACATCTCACCGGCTTGTGGAAAATAGAAAGTGCCGTCTGCCTTCACTCCTGCCTGTGTCAGTTCTTTCATCGTAGCCATGATGTTGAGACCGTTCAGAAACTGGTCTGCATTGTGAACTTGCTCACGTGGGATGGCCTTTTTAATGAGCGATTTGGGAAGCGTGGCATCGACGTTGATGACTATGACACTGTTACCCTCCTTGTCCTTCAGCCTGCTCATGGTCATCTCACCGTCGGGCAGCTGAGGCATTTCTTTAAAGAAATAACCATTCGAGAGATATTTCGGGATGACCGTGTCGATACGTTCTTCCTGAGCTGAAGTTATAAGGGGAAGAAGCGTTAGTAGAATTGTCAACAATTTGATTTGCTTCATAATACTATTATTCTATATTTTTATGACAATTGTAAAATATAAATTACACTATTTAATATTCGGTTCGGCATCGCCCCGTTGGTAATTCGCCCACCCGTCTTCATCGTTGAAGTAATACCCACGGATGCGTAATGTGGTTTCACTGGCATAGTCGAAGTCGGCGACGTAGGAGTAAGCCATATAACTTTTTTGCCGATTCCTCGTCGTATGTGGCATATAAAACCAGACAATTGTGCTTGACGCCGGTGTCTCCTTCAGGACTCCAAAACCTGAGTGACCATTTGCCGGTAAATGTTCCTGCTAATGGCTCCACATCCTGCCAGTCGGTATATTGCTCCTTGCCATCAATGGTGACAAGTTTCCGGCTCTGCCATGTCCGTTTTCCCGTGAATGTGCCGTCATCCTTGAACGTCAGCAGTTCGAAGAAACGGTGCTTGTCGCTGCTGTTCTCGTAATGCCATGTGCCAATCATGAGTGGTCCATACTTTTCATTCAGTTGTATGGTCTTCTCGTGTGCCTCCGGGTCAGCCCATTCCGGGTCGCTGCTGCACGCCGTCAGTGCAAATGCTGCAAGGAAAAGGAATAATGCTTTAGTCGTTTTCATAATCCACTCACTTTCTTGAATCTCGATATTTCCTCATTAGTGCCGGGTTTGTTCCAAATCATCTGCGTGCCGGTGAGGCGGCGGATGTCGCAATCCACGGTGAGAGCAACTGAGGTGTCATCGGGCTTGGGAGAGATATGCAGATGCCCAGCGTCGGTGACGGTGTAGATGCGATAAACGGTGGTGTCGCCTGCTGCCCAGTCGGAGGTGAATATATCAACGGTGCCGTTATTGGCAGACTGCGGATGGAATGTGTACTGCACCATGCCAGCATCGGCAATGCCGTCGTCATACACTTTTTGCCATGTGCCACCAAGTTCTGCTGCTTCGTAAACATTGCTGTCATCATCGCTGCTGCAAGAGGCGAGGGAGAACATGGCAGCGGTTATCACGAGGATGTTTATCCAGAGTTTCATTGTTTTCATTTTGATATTTGTTGTTATTGTTTCTGTCTACATAAACGCCGTGAGGCAGGAAATCCTGCATCGTCGGGCGTTCTTGCTCTGGCAAGCGTCTCCTTCGTCGCCGAGCGAAATGTTCTTAATCTACAGCGTGAAGCGCCCCTCGTCACCCTCCTGGCGGAGGAAGTGGCGGCGCTCGGTGGCCGACATGTCGCATATTGAACTTGTTATTCTGCGTCGAAGAATATATGCATATAATTCCCCTCCACTGCGCCGAAACGCTGGATGAGCGTAGAGCCGTCG
>Ga0256407_10003925_pt1 | contig 25600 bp, 22 predicted proteins | sample RumenRJG_04DNA_FD_193489 | JGI IMG/M metagenome (GOLD analysis project Ga0256407, IMG submission 193489) | Bovine rumen microbial communities from Lethbridge, Alberta, Canada - RJG_04 | ecosystem: Host-associated > Mammals > Digestive system > Stomach > Rumen | place: Canada: Alberta... | reverse complement strand
ATATATGTCTTTTCTCATTGTTAAACCTCCAACAATAGGAAGTTTACCAAAAGAAAAGAATAGTATCGTAGAAAACCAACATTTACGACCGCGATTTTTCTACAGAACTATTCTGTCAAATACAATTAATCTTTATTTAATCCAAATTCAAAGAATTTTAATCTACTGTTCATCTATTAAAAAGGTCATTTCCAAAAATGGCACTTATTAGACATAAGTTCTTATAGAAAACTTCAAATTATTTTGGATTTCTATTTTTTGGACATGACTTTTTTATTTAAGCAATATTTGTGATCATATTATTAATTAATACAATCAGATCTTAGATGTATAGTATAATAAATTTGAGAGCCAGCAAGTTCATATAATATGGACGGGAGTTATGCTCCTTTTGGAAACTACTAAATGAGTGACTAATTCTGTTATTCTAGGAATAACTGTTAAATTATTAGTAGCAGTTTAGCAGCTATTCCTAGAATAATAGAATTATTCAGTGGCTCTCTTTTTATCTTATGGGTTTTGCGAGTTTTATTAGTCGACTAGATTTAAGAAGACCTTTGGTCTTTTTATGTGGACCTGCAATAAACAATGAGTCCACTGATAGAAGGCTTTTTCTGAAGCGATATATAAACAAAGAATGGAAAAGGATAGATGAAACTAACCCTTTAGCATATATTAATGCGTATCCATTCATAGTTGATTCCCTTTTTAACTCTGATGAAATAAAAGAAAAAGGGTTAAAAATAAAGATAAATGTGATAGAAGAGATAATAACTAACATTGCATATAAAACATATATATTTTTGGATACCATGTCGACTAGTTATGAACTGGGGCAATTTACAAATTATGCTTATGACACAAACGATGTGGCAATTTTCTTGGATAAATCATATGAAAACAGAATAAATAATGGTATTGGAGAATATATAAGCAGATCCCTAAACAACAAATTTGTTTTATATGATGCAATATATGATAATAGGGCACACATTAACTTTCCTAAGAACAGGAAAGGAAAAACCATTATACCAAGAGAAATAGTAAATATTTTAGAAAGTGATAACCCAATAACAAAGAGTAACGATATCACACCTAGCATTTGTTTTACATTGGATGAAACAACTATAACGACTCCAGGATGTATTGCTTGTAGAAGAGATGAATTTACTCTTATTTTTACGTTTTCAATTAAAAATTTATTTTATTATGTCGCCTCTGTTTATAGGCGTGTTAGAGAAAGCAATACAATAACAATTAAAGAAATGCCAAATGATGTAAACGATATTTTGTTTTTGAGTTTTCTTGAAAGATTGAAGAAAGAGCTTTTAACATCATTTGTGATATTGGATCAAAGCAATAGTAATATGAGTTACATAATTTCAAATGATTTTGAATTACGTTTAAAAGTTGGGGATTTTGATTGTAATGAGATTATCTATCATATGCTCTATGTAATTATTACTCTTATGGATAATAGTGGTAATAGTGGTTATCCAGTTGCAAACATGAAATCTCTAAGTAATGGAATAAGCTATCTTGATAGTGAAATAGATTTGTTAAACATTAAAAATAAACGTTTGCAAACTTTACTTCACCATAGGTATTATTCAAAGCTAGTTAAAGAACAATCCATTAAAATAAACAGTTATAAAATTAAAGGAAAGTATAGGAAAATAGTATCATACAATTCTAATCATCCTGGCAATCAATTACGTTATTTGCATAATGTCATATTAGAGTCAATTTTAGTTTTTCTTCCTTCATCAGAAGCCTCATATGCATATAAGAAAGGTAGAAACTGTTTCCAATGTTTAAAACAACACGAAGGTAATATTTATTTTGCTAAGTTCGATATACATAAATATTTTGAATCAATAAATCTATCAAGATTCAAATATAAAGTAGCCAATTACGTTAAATCCCAATTTAACAAGCACTTAACAAAAATTGCCTTTTCTCTAGGAATCAACAATAGTGTTTTTAGTGACCTTTCCTCAATAATAAATCCATTATTTGTAAATTATAAATTGCCAATTGGATTTTTGACATCTCCTAAGATATCGGATTTTTATCTATATGATTTGGATGAAAAAATGAATAGCGTTGATGGTGTCACATATACAAGATATGCAGATGACATACTTATATCTTCAAAAGACAAAGAAAAACTGGATATCGCTATTGATATATTTAGGTTATCGATCGAAAAAGAATTTTTAAAAATCAATGAAAGTAAAACCAGATATCAAATTATTAGTAAAGATAACGAATCATTTAGGTTTCTAGGGATAAATATAGTTAAAAGAAGTGGCAATCAGTTTGAATACACAATTAGTAAATCATTTATTGTAGAAACCAGCAAATTGGTCTGTAATTATATAGAGAAGAAGTTTGATGATAGAAACGAGAAAGAATTAGAAAAAATAATAGGAAATCTTAATTATATTAAATCTATATCTGAAAAATGCTATCAGAAAACAAAACGTTTAATTATGCATAAACTTAAAAGAGCAAATACACAATACATTCCAATTGAGTTGCATTCATATCTATGATAAGAGGAATTTATGTTTGGTAACTCGTCACATTTGAATAGTTTAATACAATATCATAGAGGTCTATGTTACGATAGAGACTCTTTATCTTTATTTGTTGAATATTGCGGAAATAATACAGTAAGAGTTCATCGACAGTTTTATGTTTATGATGAATTTAAATCATTCTTAACTGAAAATGATTTTGAAAAAGATAAATTAAATCTAAAAGACACTGTTAATGATATTGAATTAAATCAATTTGGTGCACTGTTAATTAAATTGATAAACGAAAGAAGTATAAATTTTGATGATGAACGAATTATTGATGAGTTGTTAATCATGGTAGAAAAATTTAGATTTGATAAAGAAAATAATAACAATGAAGAAGTAATAGAAAAATATCTTGATGATATTAATGAGGTATTTTGTAAGTATTGCTTTTCTATAAATGACAACGCTTTTCGTTATGATGAAGTTATTTATAGCAAGATCAATGAATTAGTAAATATTACAGAATATAATCCAAGCATTCATTACGAAGATTATGTGGATGGATGCAAACCTGAAATTGAACCTGTTCATAATGTGAATTTATATGAGTTAAGAGTATATAATGTTGGACAAGCTAATTGCTCGGCGTTAATTAAATACAAAAGCGAAGAAAAGAATGACTATGATGTTATTGTTGTCTTTGATTTGGGATATCAGAAAAACTTTAAAACTAATAACAAATTAGATGATATGATTAAAAAGATTAATGGTGGTACCACAATTGTTATTTCTCATTATGATAGTGACCACATCAACAATATAGCAAATCATTTGTACATCACTACATCGAGATGGATTTTTCCAAATTATGATGGAAAAGGAAAGAAAGCGCTCAAAACATTTCAAACATTATTGAAAGTTGCGAAGAAGAAAACTGGCTCTGGAACTATTCATAGTTTCCCATCTCCATTTAATATCTCACCTAATATTTCTATTCATCAATATAGCGGTGTTAGAAAACTAGATCCGTACCAGTCTACTTTAATGAATTCAAAATGTTTGGTTTGTAAACTGTCTATTGGTGAGAAGGATATATTGATTCCTGCTGATGCATTATATGAAGAATTTGGTAGTGAATTAGTGTTACCTAATAATAAGAAATACGATTTTGTATTGATCCCACATCATGGATGTAAATATATTGGTAAAGCTAGTGCTAGACGAACTATAAAAATATGGAAATTTATTGATGAGCACACTGTTGGATATGTAATGTGTGGGAAGAATAATTATGGGCATGCGAATGATAACCATATTTCATGGTTTAATAATGTGAATTTCTTTAATAACACATTTATATATGATGATAATAAAAATCTTATTAATGTTAATAAAACAGAAGAAACTGATTTCTTACCAATACATTTTATTTAATGGTTCTCACAAATATCAAACGATATTAGAATAGATTGATTAACTTTCTTATTTAAATATGAAGTGTTATTCTTTTAGTATGAAACCATGCTATATTGATTTGCACATTCATACTAGTCCTGATGCTAATCATTTAAATAACAATTATGATGTAGATTTGCTTTTGAAAAAACTAAGTGAAGAAAGTTTAGAAAACGATTCCCTTATTTCTATAACTGATCATAATGCTATTAATAAAGATGTTTATCTTAGCCTAAAAGATAAAAACATTAATTTCATCGTTGGTGTTGAATTAACTATAAGAAACTATGATAATTGTGATCCGTATCACTGTCACTTTTATTTTAATATTGGAAAAGAAGAATTAAGCGGTAAAATTGACAAGCTAAATACCATTTTAAATAATTTATATCCAAACAAGTTGCCTTCCAAAAACGATGTTACTATTCCCCACATTCAAAAATTAGTAGATTCATTTGATGATTTTGATTTTTTGGTTTTACCTCATGGAGGACAATCACACTCAACGTTTGACTGTTCAATTCCTCATGACGGAACAAGGTTTGATACCACAATGATGAAATCTTTATATTACAATGTATTCGATGGCTTTACGGCCAGAAGTAATAAAGGGCTAGAGGATACTATTAAATATTTCAAAAAATTACAAATTAACGACATAATTAACTTAGTTACATGCTCAGATAATTACAATCCGTCTATATATCCAAGTGATCGAAACAATAATAATGATTTTGTGAAAACATGGATGTATTCATCACCATCTTTTTCTGGATTAAGGGTAGCGTTATCAGAGTCATCGAGATTGTCTTATGGAGATAAACCGATTGATGTGTACCAACATTTAATAAGGGGTGCTACACTCCGAAATGAGAAGATTAATATTGATGTTAAGTTCTCGAGTGGCTTAAATGTAGTAATAGGAAGTTCTTCTAGTGGAAAAACGTTATTGGTTGATTCGATATACAATAAAATAGCCAACAAATCATGCGATAACTATTTGGATTATAAAGTTAGCGATATTCATGTTGATAATCCAACTAATATATCACCTCATTATTTTGCACAAAATTATATTTTGAAAGAAATAATTGAACTTGTAAAAAACAACAAAGGACACTCTGATATTGAAAGTATAACCCTTCTTAATGAAATCTTTCATTTTGATGAAGAAAAACAAAGGATAATAAGTGATTCGTTAAACAAGTTAAGCAAAGATATAACCACTCTATTTGATAGCTCAAAAGCAATGTTGACTGCAGCAGATAAAATTAAGAAAGTCCCTTCTCTTGTTAATTTAATTATTACTTCAGACCTGCCTATCAACCCATATTCGCCATTTCTTCCAGATAGTGTTTTATCAACAAAAATTGGATATTCTAACGAAAGATTTATAAACGATGTTGAAGAAATAAAGAGACTTAAAGATTATTTATCGAATATTAGTTTCATGCCAAAATTAGATACTGAATTTGATGCAATAATAACCAAAGTATCAACGGCAAAGAAGAAAAATGATATTGAACTTAAGATTAGAGAATTGATTAATAAATACAAAAAAGAAATCGATGACAGTAATGACGCACTATCATCAAAAAGCAAAAAGGCTATTAAGGATAAAGCTATATTGATTCAAGAGTTAACGAACTACATTGCTAACTATAAACAGTTTTATAAAGCTTTAGATAATCTTAAAACTTTTTCGCTAAATCAAGAATCAAAAGAAATTGTTTCATCTGATCATAAACTATCAATTATTAATAAATTAGTTGTAACCCCTGATATTATCGTTGAAAAGTTTAAAACTTATTTTGGCGAAAGAAAAATATTGAGCATTGATTCTATTCAGCCTCTTTTATTCCAAAACGACAATCTTTTATCTACTTATAAAAACAAGGGAATTGAAAAGATTCGAGAGTCATTGATAGGTGATTTTAAAAAAGAAAACAAAATTATTTACAGAATATTGTATAAAGGAAAAGAAGACTTCTTTAAATTATCACCTGGTTTACAAGCTTCTGTAATTTTAGATATTATTTTGGGCTATGCTGATGACAATGCTCCATTAATAATCGATCAACCAGAAGATAATCTTTCTATCAATTACATTAATGGTGATTTAATTAAGAAGATTAAAGAATCAAAAAACAGAAAACAAATTATTATTGTTTCTCATAATGCGACTATTCCTATGTTAGGGGATGCTCAGAATATTATTTTATGTGAAAATGAGGAAGGAAAAATAAATATTAGTTCCCACTTCCTTGAAAGTACATATAAGGGTAAGTCTATGACTGATTGGGTAGCGGATTTAACTGATGGTGGTAAAAAATCAATTAAAAAAAGATTTAAAAAATACAATATTAAACATTTTACGGAGTGATAATATGAAATTAAGAATAAACAAAAACGAAGGTGGTTTGAGCATTAATGAAGTTGTTGTTGATAAAGATGGCAACGAAACTTTGACTGATTTTGATTATTTAAAGTATATTAACCAATATATTGACGGACTAAGAATTGATTTTGATTTTACGGATGATATTGATAATGACACAAAATCCAAAATTAATAACCTTGATCAAGAAATTTTTTCTTTAGTTACACAATTAAAAGATTCTTAAACTAAATAATTATTTTTTGGAAAAACATATTTGTATTTAATATGTTTTATTTATCGGCTTTGGATGTTTATCTTTTAAAAGTATTTGAGATTATTTATATGGAAAGCTTTTATTGTTAAGTAAAGACTATCAATATTAAAAAGAATAATAGTGGCTAAAGGTAATCATAAAATATTAGCAACATATATTATTCACTCTAATAAATCTAAATTAGTTAAATCTATGTATCGTGTATACCATGAATCACAAGGATTAAATTGGCTAAAGAGTTGGATATATGTATTTAGATATGTTTTATATAGCAAGAAGAAATATAGAAACGTAAAATAATTACTATTCAGACCCATTCTTAAAACGACCAAAATTATTGGCAAAATCAAAAATTATTTCATCTATATATCTTTTGCACTCCATATTACGTTTTTCTCCTTTCTTGATGGAGTAGGGTTAGGAATTATATTTTATCAAATTTGGAAATTACTTTTTTAATTCCATTTATTTGGACATGACTTATTTATTTAAGCATTTGTATATGGATATTGTTCTTTGTAGATAAATATTGCTAACTTTTATTCATACTAAATCTATTGTGGATAAAGACGTTAAAAAAGGGTATAAAAAAATTATGGCTAAGTTTAAAGAGAAAATGATGATGGAACAACATAAAGGGCTTGTTATGTTTATAGGCTATATTGCAATTTCTATTATTATTTGTATTGTAGTATTTTGCCTTAAAAATCAAATATTAAATTTGTCCTTAGTACGTATTTTTTATCGAACGATTGATGAAGCGACTATCTTGGGTATAGTAACTGCTATTAATATCTGTATATCAACAGGCTTGACATTGTCTTTAACAATCGAAGGGAATAGAAATAGTATGAAATTTGGATTAAGTCCTAAAGAGTTGAACGAATATCTAGGCCTTCCTATATCTTTATGGAGCGCTTTTGTTGGACTTGTAGTTTTCTTTGTTTGTTCTTTGGCTGCAATAGGATTAAATGAAATTCTGCTTTTTTACTTAATTTCCATCTTATCTCTTTTTTATTTCCTAATATCAATTATTAGAGGCCTTTCTGTCTTAAGAGGAAACAATAATAAAACTTATAGACAACTTAGAAAAAAACTCAGCAATATTAGTAAGATAAATTTTGAAAATAGTGAGAGTGGTTTAATACTTATGTATCTTTTCTCAAAGGGAACATACGTAGGGGATCTTTTTTCCAATATTAGAGGTAATAGCAACAAGACCTTGGATGCGAAGGATGCAAATATACTTGCATCATTGCTTATTTACCTTTCTTACTATTTAAAAAGTTCACATACATCTAATGAACAGATAACAATCCATTGGTCTTATTTTAAAGAGCATTTGTACAATCTTTTCAAAAAGAAAAGTGTTTCGATTTATTATTCATGCAAAGATGAATTTTTTAAATGCATTTATTTTATATACTTAAGAAATGACATGAAAAATGTTGTTGCGGATGAATTATATCAATTTTTTATACATTACCAATCGTTTATTACAAACAGCGAAAATAAAGAACTAATAAATAATATCTTTCTTAAACTAGTTAATTATTCTTTACAAAATGGTGATTTAACCTTGTTTTATAGATTAAAAAGAAATATTTGTCAGTATGAGTTTGGTAAGCCTTTTGATAAAGAAGGGCGTTTTAATTTCTGTTTGATTAGCTTCCTATTGTATAGTTATTTTTTAGACAGTAAAGTACCTATAGATTTGAAAACTAATATTAAAAAACTTGTTACCAACTTTGAGGATGACCCAAGGCTTAATATATATTCATGGGGAACAATTTTATTAAAAATAGTAGAAAATGAATTTGACCTCGAAAGAGATAAATTTGTCGATATTATTAATAAAACCAAAGAGTGGTTCGAATTTACTGTTTATGGGAAAGTATTTACACCTGCTATCAAGGAGGATAGTGCATATGAATGGTATTGGACTTTATTACTTGAATCGCAAAAAGAATGTAACGCCAGCGATTATTTTAATCTCGAAGATGAGTTTGAATGTTATCTATTTGATAAGTTTTACAATAATGTTACATCTGGTAAAATAAGCGCTTATCGACAAATTATTGATTTTTATAAAGGGAAAGAAACAAATAATTACTATTTTAGATTTGAACCGAATATTAAAGAAAAGATTGATGAAGCTTTGCAACTTTCTAAGAAAATAACATTTGAAAAAGAGATAAGCGACAACGCTAGAGAGCATGAAAATATTGTTAATACTTGCAAAGAAGCAATCAAACAAGAATTATCCAAATATGAGATAGGTGATGAAGAAGATAATTCTCACACTTGTTCAATAAGTTTTACACAAATATATGACCAATATTTTGATTTAGATTTAAATGTTAAAACTATTTGTTACAACGTAAGTAACGATTTTGCCGCATATGTTAATGATTACATGAAAATTATAAAACTTAATAGTAATGATGATTATGCGGAAGAGATTAAGAAATTCTTCAAAAACACAAAATCTAGATTTATCAACAAAAAGTTCTATGATTATTGTTTATTCAATGTTTTAAATCCAAAGTGTAAAGATTATTTAGATAAGAGTAGCGTTTTTAATAATGAATTATTTTATTATCCTACCTGTTTTGCAGAAAATATGCCTGCGCTTAAGAATATTGAAGTTGATATAAAAGTTGAAGAAATTACTGATTTAGAGATGTCTGATGTTAAAGATGAATATGATAGTGGAAATGGGTATTATCTATTAAAGGATGTTAGATATAACGAAAGTGAATTTGAGCTTGCATTTAAAAAATGTTTTATTAAATTGAAAATAGGCATTGCATTCACACTTATTCCTTCCCCAAAAGGAGGAATAACAATTAATCCATTTGAACCTTAATATTTACTATTATAAATGAAATGTTATGTATAATTTCCAAAGATTGTTAAAATTATCTTTTCCTTTTCCTATGTTCATTAATCTGATTCATTTCTTATACCCCAATAGAAGTAACATTATTCTCATTAGCCCAGTTAATACATCCTTGTATAACCATCTTTAAAAATGGTCTAGGGATCTTTACTAAGGTCTTTAAGGCATCATGTAAAACTAACGTTATTAGGGTTATTAGCTCTATTTAAAGCGTATTTACGTTTGTTAATTACCACAGTTATTAAATATATTAAAGGTAATATGGCTTTCGTAGGTCCTTGACCTGCTTTATATAATCAAGATGATCTAGTAGCGCTTAGAGATAAATACCATGCGAATGATATTAAACCTGGTATAACAGGATTAGCGCAAGTAAAGGGTAGAGATGAATTACCTATAGAAATAAAAGCACAATATGATGGTGAATATATTAAGAAGATGTCTTTATGGTTTGATATAAAGATATGCTTTATGACAATGTTCGCTGTATTTACTGGTAAAGGCGTTAAAGAAGGAAAATAAGTTGCCGGTACTGAATAAAATCTCTGAAACAAACATAACCATATTTTAAAGGCTAGGCTATGATGAATATAGATTGATGCCTGATCTAGATAGTGTGTGTAATGAGATTAATGGCATTTTTGATGAATATTATTTGCTGAGAAAATAATGTGATGGCATTTGTTTTCCTTAAAATTAATATAAAAATATAAAAATCCGTATAAAAAATACATTTTATTGATTTTTTACTATTACATGATAGAATATTTTTGAGGGAAAAGTATGAAATCTAAAGGAATAGTTAGGATTGAATCATTGCGTTTAAACAATTTTAAAAACATTAAAAATTGTGAAATTTACTATGATGAAGCTAAAAAAATGGAAAGAGGAATCTTAGACGAAGATGATTTTTCTAATGTTTTAGGTTTATATGGGCAAAATGGAAGCGGAAAAACTTCTTGTGTAGAAGGTTTTAGAGTCCTTCAATATCTTTTATCAGGTGCTTCATTTAATCCTACTTTTAAAAACATGATCAATATTGATTCAAATTCCATGACTGTAGGTGCGGATTTTTATGTGAAAGTTAATAAAAGCAACTATTTTGTAAATTATGATTGTACTCTAGGAAAGATTGAAAATGGGATTCAGATTTTAGAAGAAAAAATGTCTTACCATTTGCTTGATGAAAATAATAAGAAAGTAAATATATTTTCTTTTAAGGCTCCTTCAGACATAAATGGATTATTTAAAGATTACTTAGGAAATAAAAATTTTGAAGTATATAAGATGGTTGCATCTTTAGAAACAAAAGGTAATTTAACCCAAATCTCTATGTTTTCATCAATATTTAACCCTAAGCTTATCCAGTATGTTAAATCACTAAAGAGTGAAGATGATGTATATTTAAATATTATTGAAGAACTTCATTTCTTCGCCTTATATAGATTTGCTATCTATCAAATAAATTATTTTAACGAAATAGTTGATGTAGGAATTAAAATACGTGTTAAAGATGAAAATAACGATGCAAATCCTTCTTGTAATGATATATTTGTTAGCTTTGACCAAACTACAATTAACGCAAAATATTTTCCTCTATTTAAAAATACAATCGACACTATAAATAAAGTTTTACCATCTATTATAAAAGATTGTACGGTTGAATTATTGGACGTAGTTCAAACAAAGAAACAAGATATTAATGTCGTAAACGATATTGTGAATTTTAGATTAGTTTCCAAGAAAAATGGTAAATACATTCCTTTATTTTATGAATCTAATGGTATTAAAAAGATAGTTTCTATCTTAAGTGGATTAATTGATGTATTTAATAATGAAGGATCTTTTGTCGCTGTTGATGAATTAGATAGTGGTATTTTTGAGTATTTATTAGGAGAACTAGTCTATGCTTTTGATAATTTTGCTCTTGGTCAGTTATTCTTTACCTCACATAATTTAAGAATTTTGGAAAGAGTTAATTCTAAAAGTATATTTTTCTCTACTATAGATTCTGATAACAAATTTATACAAATTTCATCTGTCCGTGAAAGCAATAATTTAAGAAACTTGTACTATAAATACATTGCAAATGGCTATAAAGATAAATACAAGTTATATAACAACATCAAAACCGAAGATATTATCTCTTCCTTTAAAATAAACGGAGGAGATAAATGTGATTAAGTGTTTGTTTTTAGTTGAGGGACCTTATGATTTACAAAGACTATCTTTATTAAAAGGTCTTTTTGATGAGAACAAACTTGAGATTATTCCGTTAGAAGGAGATAAGTTAACAAATAAAGACTATGTATCAAATTATAGAGCTATTATCAGTGGGTACCTTAACAAAGTTTCCACACATTCTTTAGATGATTTTGATCTGCTTGCTCAGATATGCGATACAGATGGATGTTTTATAGATAAAACGTTTATACATCCTAATAGTTTAATAAGAAAAATAAAATATTATCGTAACCATGTTGAAACTATAGATGTTAATTCAAAAATAACTAGAGATGAGCATAAAAGAAAAAATATAAACGCTCTTTTGAATAACGGGGAAATCGAATTATATTATAATTCATGTAATATAGATGACGCTTTTGATGGAATTATAAATCCTTCTAAGAAACAAAAAAGTAATCTTGCAATTGAAATGTATAACAAATACAAAAACAATTTATTTGATTTCATTGATTTAATTTTTGCAAGTGATAAAACAGGTTCTATTTCTTATCAAAATAGTTGGGACATAATTAAAACAGGATTTAACTCTTTAAGTCAGACAAGCAATCTTAAATATTTTTTAATCAATCATATTAATGAATTAAAAGAAGAATATAAAAAATATGTTTTGAGTTTAATAAATGAAAATCCAATATAAATAGCTTAATGTTAATAATTGTTTGAATATATATTTTAATGGTAGTCTATTTTTGTAAGAGAGATCTATATCATTGATGAACAAGGATGTTGAGGTCTTTTTGTGTATTTAGATAATTGTACAAGTTGCCTCAACTTAATAAAATGAAGATAATAATGAGTTCAACAGTTAGGAATTAGAGATGAAATTATATGGTTATGGAAAACAAATAGACACCCTTTTTGGAATAATGGGAAAACAAGAGAATGATATTACCAAATCACTTTCTTATTTGTTATTCCGCTGTTCTGTTTTTAGAATAAAGTTTATAGAACGTTTTATAAGTAATTTTGATGTACATAAGATTGATGACACAATTGTTTCTTTTCAATCTTGCCATGATAAAGGAATAACCGATATTGAAATATATTATCCGAGAGAGTTTGCGATTATAATTGAGGCAAAGATAGATTACAATTTGCCAACAAAAACGCAACTTGAAAAATACACTAATTATTTAAATAGCGAAAACTTTACAAAGAAGAAGATAGTTGTGTTATCTAATTTACCAAAAGAAATTGCTTACAAGAAACTACCAGAGTTATTGACCAATATTAAGATTACTTATTTGTCATACATGCAGTTAGCTGTTTTAATTAAAGAATCTCTTGATAACTCTAATAACAAAGAAAAAGAATTGCTGACGCAGTATTTAAGATACATAACGGAGGTTTTTAGTATGATTGATAAACATTCAAACATTGTATATGTTGTACCTATAAGTGGAGATAGCACAAAAAAACATGATGAGGATAAAAAGTATATTTGTCCTGTAGGAAATGGTTTTATTAAGGACCCTACAAACTATATTGGTTTTAGATTTAATGGAAAACTTCAATACATTAATCATGTTGAATCAGTAAATTATTTTGAATCAAGTGACGGAATATTATTTTTTGAATTTATACTTGGTCCTGATATCATACCTTTTAAAACTGTTAGAACAGGAGGTAAGTTTAAAGGAACAAAATATTATTGCGACATTGATTTGCTATTAACTTGCGACACAATTGCTGAAGCGTGTGCAAAAACAAAGGAAAGAAATAAATAAACTTATTAAAGTTTTTGTTTCTACTATCGTCCAGAAAGATGGTTGAATTATCGAAAAATAAGTGTAAATTATTGGTGTTAAGCTAGTCGATCAATTAAACCGTTATACTCATTTACCATCTACATTTTTAAAGGAGCTACACGATGAATATCAATGAATATGTAAAAGTAATAAGAAAAGATTACCTATATTCTATTTATTATAAAGTCATGACTTTTTTAGATGCTGAGGATTATGACGATATCTCAAGAAGAAAGATGGTTGAAGCGATTATTAATCACTATTTAGAAGAACCCCAGGATTTATTTTCAACTCTCAATGACATGGAAATAGATTTCCTAAGAAATAATTTGAGAAAAGTTAATGATATACATGGTGATAAATATCTCTATCCATTATTTAAAAATACATTGATATATTTTGGATTAATAGATTGTTATGAAATCGAACCAAGAATATTATCGTTATTAAAATCAATTTTTGATAATAAAAAAGAAGATCAATATATTGATAGATTGGATAAAGAAAAAGCCTATCTTACAGTAGGTTTATTTCGCTGCTATGGAGTGCTTACTAAAAATGAGTTTTATTCTTTGTATGGGAAATATTATAAGTTGGAAAAATCATATAATTATTTAACACACTCATATGTAAGAAGATTTGTCACAGAAGATGTTTATGAAGAACTATATTATTTGGACGATTTATATTGTGGTTATCAACAAGTTCTAAATACCCACGCCAAAACATTTAAAACTTTCTATACGAGGGAACAACTTATTAATATCGGCAAATATGGTTTTGATATTAATACTAAGGCTTATCAAGTAGCGGTTAAAGATAAAGAGTTAGTAGGTAGGTTTCATTTGTTTGCAGACGATTTCATTATTAATGTTGGATTAAAACGTTATGAAGATTGTTATCATTATATTAAATACCTTTCTTATAATTCAGAGAAATATTTATACATGGCAGGTGATGTTTTTTCCACTATGCCAACCTTTTATTTAACTGATAACGATGATACAGTCCTTCCTCATTATGATGTGGTGAAATATTATGATTTATCCAATCCATTTGTTTTATACATCGGCAAAAGACTAGGAATTGAAGTACGAGTGAAGAATAGTGGCAAACTTGATAGCGAAGATGCTTACAAGGTGTTCGTATCATTTGCAGGACACAAAGATAAGTTAGAATTGATTGAATCATATATTGCTTCAAGCAATAATCTTACTGATGAAGATAAAGATATATTGAAAGACTTTTCTCGTATATTACCTTTTACTGGCATATATCTAAAATGTGTTAAGGATGGATACATCTTTACTGATAGCGAAAGACATTATTTAGTTAAAGGTTTATATGATCGAATTGATGAGATGGTTGGAAGTAATCTGTGTTATCTTAGGGCATGCCTATTACCTTTTAAGGGTAAAATCATCACTACTGGTACAATTGAAGCATATGCAATTAGTATTGGACCAAATATCCGGAAAAACGAAATGCAGAATTATCAAAGTAACAAAGATAAGATAATTAAATCACTTTGATATCAGAGCATATAGACATTAATACTTTATAGGTCTAAAAGCTTTACAGTATTAAAATTCATTAAAAAATAAACACTATTTAAATCTTTCTTTGGATACTTCTTTGCTATCCTGGCTTTATTATTAATAGGATGGTTTATGCTAATAGTGGCTATTATCATAAAGTTGGATAGTAAAGGGCCAGTCTTATTTAAACAAGATAGAATAGGTAAGAATAAAAAGATTTTTAAAGTATATAAATTTAGAACCATGAGAGTGGACACTCCTAATAATGTTCCTACTCATATGTTAGATAATCCAGATTTTTATATAACTAAGATAGGTAAATTCTTAAGAAAAACATCATTAGATGAATTACCACAGTTATTAAATATATTAAAAGGTAATATGGCTTTCGTAGGCCCTAGACCTGCTTTATATAATCAAGATGATCTAGTAGCACTTAGAGATAAATACCATGCGAATGATATTAAACCAGGTTTAACTGGATTAGCGCAAGTAAAAGGAAGAGATGAATTACCTATAAAAATAAAAGCACAATATGATGGTGAATATATTAAGAAACTATCTATATGGTTTGATATTAAGATATGTTTTATGACTTTAAAATAGATACAAATCATTAAATGAATACAGCGCTTTAAAAGATTTAATAAATGACGCTGCTGGATCTTATGGGTCTAAAGAATTGAAAGATATGTTGCATAACGTTAGAAAGAAAAGAAATTATTATATTCACGATTTATTTCAAGAAGATTTGATGAATAAAAAATAGATTTTTAAGAACCCAGGGTAATATTTTAAGGAAAGAAGTTATTTAATTGGTGAATTAAACGAGCTTAATAATAGACTTATAAGCATTGATTACCACAATAGAGAGAACATTAAGCATTAGAAATAAAATTTACTTTATAAAAGATACCTGCACAACAACCTATTTTTATATCATTTAATAGTTTACACATTAGTTTACTTTAGTTATTGACTTTAGTTTACACATTAGTTTACTATATTAACATATTATAGTTAACGGAGTAGTTTACATGGAATTTGAAAAGGTACTTTTAAAACAACTAGATGAAATTTATTATAGTCCAAAAGAACTTAAATACGGGAATAAATGTGGAGTGTTTTTATCTCCGCATGATTTTAATGAGTATTTAAAGTATAAGGATGATTTAATTGATGAAAATAAACTTTTTTATAATACTCATTTGTTAACTTTTAACTATAAGGATATTTATTTCGTTTTTAACAACGAACTATTATCTGTCATACATGATTATTTTAATCAGATCAGTATAGATTTAGAAAAGAATGACTTACCTCTTTCTATACGTTATTTTGATTCTATTAAGAAATCTAGAATATATTCTGAAATAGAAGGAACATTAAATGTTGAAAATGTTCCCACAACAAGGAAAAATTTAATAGACTTGATAGAAAATAAAAAAGAGCCTAAAACGAATAATGATATTATTATCAAAAACATGAGTGATGCTTTTGATTTTATTATCAAAAGACCCGAATTTAATAAAGATAATTTATTTAGGTTATATTCTTTACTCAGCAAAGATTGCTTAGATGAAGAAGATTTATTAAAAGAAGGTGATTATTATAGATATGATTCAGTTGAGATAGATCGTTATCATGGAGCCCCGGTTAATAAGATTGAAGATTGTATGAATTCGCTCTTTAAGTACGTGAATACTGAGCTTCAAAAGAAATGGGAATATATTTTCTTGTTACCACACATAGCACATTATTATGTTTTATATATTCATCCTTATTTTGATTATAATGGCCGTACAGCTCGTATGGTTTCTTTATGGATTCAATTGTTAGCCACTAATCGTTTATTCCTTGGTTTTATTTCGGAAGCAATAAATCAAACAAAGAAATACTATTATGAGGCCTTAGAGAATAGTCGTGATTGTCATAATGACATAACATACTTTCTTTTATATCTTTATAAAGTTAGTAATTTATATTATTTAACTTATCAAAATGTTGATGCTTTGTCTTTTTCTTTAAAAAAGAAAGGTGTGTTACTGACTGAAACAGAGTTGAATTATATTAAAAAAATATTAATCACTTACAATGGCCCATTTACCTGGGACGATTTTGTAAAGAATGCACAAATTGAAATTACTAAACAAGGCGCGCTTAAAATATTAAATAATTATGTAAGTTTAGAAATTTTGAAAGAGATTGAAACAAAATCTAAAAGTAAATTGTTTGACATAAATATGAGAATGCTTCCTTATAATGTAGAATCCATAAGAATATAGTGATATTTATATGAAAAAAATATTTGGTTTATTTACTAGCATTCCTTTTAAATGGGATTACACGTTGTTTCCTATATTATCTGGGTTAATGAACCTTGTTATGGGGATATCTCATTTAAATTTTAATATCACAAGAGTGTTAGATATCGATTTGTGGATAAATTCTTTTATGATTACTTTTTTAACTTATATGATTTTCGATCTTCTTGCTTCGTGTTTCAAGATATTTCAAAAATATAAGTATGCATGGGCTGCTTTATCTTTTATTTTTTCAACAGCCATAGGGGGATCGCTAACATATTCTTTTAGGAATGATTTATCTTATTTCAACTGGATTTGTACTATTCTTTGCTCAATTATGTTTGCTGCATTAATCTTTATCTTTTTTTGTTTTGGCGCTTCGGTTGGAGAACGCAAAGGTGCAAATGAATTTAGAAAAATCAGTAAAAACTATATTAATAGTTTGGAAAAAATGTCATTAGAAGAAAAACACGGACTCTTGTGTATTTTAGAAGATGCGATATCAATAAATGACATGACTTTTAAGATTATTTTGGAACTTAAGGATAAAAAAGAGATAAAAAGTATGATTTCAGATATAAAAAGCACTATGAAAGGTGGTAGTTATTAAAAATGAAAGACGAAAAATTGTATAGGTATAGGTCTGTAACGAATCACAGTGTTTCAGAATTAATCAATGACGAGATAGTGATATCTAGCCTAGATACTTTTAAAAAATAAAACCATATTTGAAAAAAACTAGGATTATGATATTAATTGTCCGCAAATAAATAAAATAAACGTAAAATAATACGGAAATATATTGAAATCACGGACGTATATATTATAATAGATGCATGAGTTATAAAACTATTTATCATGGAAGTGAAATTGTTATAGAAAAGCCTATTTATCATTATGAAGGATCTAACGAACATAATGACTATGGACTAGGTTTTTATTGCGCCCAAAACATTGACATGGCAAAAGAATGGGCAAATAGAACAACGAGAAGTGGAATTGCTAATAAATATTTATTCGATGACCGAGGACTAAAGATCTTAGATTTAACTGATAAAACTAAGTACAGTGTTTTAAACTGGATCGCCATTTTAATTCACAATCGTGAAATTCCTGAAAACGATCAAATTGAAAATGGTGATGTCTTATCTTATCTAGACAAATATTATATCAACACTGATGAGTATGATGTTGTAATTGGTTATCGAGCAGATGATGCATATTTTAGATTCCCGTTAATGTTTGTAAGGAATGTCTTAACTTATGAAAAGTTAGAAGAAATTTATCTAAATGGCAATTTAGGAAAGCAATACGTTTTAATTAGTGAAAAAGCATTCGGAAGAATTAAGTTTGTTGATGCTATTTCTAGTGAGCCTATATTCTTTGAAAGATATCATCGTAGAAAAGATGGGGCTGATAATTCATATCGCGAACTTGAAAGACTTGAAAGAACAAATAAAGGTACTCGTGTGAGAGATTTAATGGCTAAGGACAATGATTAAGACTTTTTATCAAGAAGATATTATTAATCGTTTAGCGGCTATCATTACATATGGACTAAACGAAGGTTATTCATATAAAACAATTGAAGAACATATTGTATCTTCATCTTTAGTTAACGCTCTTGAAGATAATGAATATGATAATGCTATCAAAATAGAAGCAGTGGTGGTATCGACTTATAATGTTTCATTAGGCAAGTTAGAAGCAGATATCTCTTTTAAAGGTTTATTTATTGCTGAATCATATTTTAAATTGTTTTTGCGCTTTAATAAAAGCTTTGAATATCTTTTCCTTTATTGGCCTATTTCTAGTTTCGTAGAAAGGTATGGTATTTACCATGAAATGGATTTCTCTAATTTAAGAAAGGATTTCGAATCTAAAGTTAAAGAAACTACTTTGCTTAGAAAACTCGCTCAAGATAGAAGGCTTAAATTAACTGAAATATCTAGATTAACTGGCATTAACGAAAACACTATTGATAAATATAGTAGAGATGATAAATACCTTTATGGTGCATCTCACGATAATATTTATAAGTTATCTAAGCTATTTAGTGTTAAAGAAAACATCTTTATACCTAATTTAGCAGTTTATTTGGATCAATCAATTTATCTTTTTGATAAAAGGAATCAAGATTACCGTAACTATTTAGGTTTTTATTTTGCTAACTTCTTTGATAGTAGAATCAATGAAATAGATTTTGTGTATGATAGGAATAATAACTGCTTTATTTCCACTAAAGGAATTAGATTGATAGTAGCAGCTGATATTTTAGATAATTTATCACAAAATAAGATAAATGATATTGCGGACTCAAATACGTATGTGATTATCATACCATCAGGCTTCTTTGGCGATGAGTCTTGGTTTGAATATTTAAAAAATGTTAATGTCTATGATGTGCTTGTTTTAACTCAAGAATATGTGTACATAGTTAAGAAGAAGATCAAAAGAGAAATAACAAATACTGTAAATAGAGCGCTTATAATTAGAGCAATGGAAGCATCTTCGCATCTCAATTAGATTAATCCTTTTGCATTAATAGACTTATTAATCGTCAGAGATAGTTATATTCAAATCTAAATATGTTTATTTCTATTATCTTAAAAATATTTTTTAGACAATTTTTTGTGGATAATATTATTAGGAATATTTTGACATAGAGCCAATTGCGATATACTATGAAAGCGCAGATAGGTTACTATGCTGTATACCCATATAACCGAATTTGCGTTTAAGCGTCATGTAATGACGTCGGATATGGGGCCACGTTTGTGGCTTTTATTTTAAACCCTGACGCTATGTTAGGGTGGGCAAAATACCAAGAATGGAGTGAAAAATTACCACAGTTGGATAAGTGGTTTTAATAAAGGACGTAATTATGGAGATAGATAAAAAGGATTGGAAATTATACTTAGAATTATTACCTAAGTGGCAAGAGAAATATATGTCACAATTAATGGACAAATATCTTTCACTTATAAAAGAAGATACCCATGCTTCAAAAAAGTTTTGGAAATTAAATGAAGAAATCAAAAAAGATAGAAACACTTATGGCGTTAGGGTGGAAGTAAAAAAAGGCGAAATGATTAATGTTATTAGGTGGTTCATCAATAAAAAAGTAATTGATAAGAAAGAACTAGTCGGTTTCTCTTCCTCGTTCATTGAACTTTTATAAATTTAATCATGTAGATAGAGATTTTATATTTTACAAATAGAAAATATGAATAAATAATAGTATTAATTAAAACGAAAAATGAGACAGTTAACTTTTGATAATTACCTTCTTACATATTTAGCGGGTATCTCTAATGTGCAAACGAAAAGTATTCATAAATTAGTGAAACTTATGGAAAAACACTATTTGATGAAAGATTCGTTAATCCTTTACTGTGCATTAACTAATAATCAAAAGCTTTTTAATCGTTATACAAATAATCAATATTCTCATTTATTAGAATCAATAAATAAAGATAATTACCTTTCTGATTCTTTTAATGATTATGAATTTAAGAAAATCCATTCTTCATATTTATCAAGAGTTAAAGCTTTTGAATATGATGATGAGACAAAAAGAAAAGCAAGAAACACAATCATGGAAATTGCTAAAAAGAAGAATATTACTAACTATCGTATATATAAAGATTTAAACCTTAATCCAGGTAATGTTAATGATTTCTTTAAAAATGATAATCCTAAGAGGTTATCTTTAAACACTGTAAAATCAATTTATAAATATGTAATGAATTATTAATCGTTGTCCACTATAAGCTGAGTGGATACTCATACAGTTAATATATAAAATATTATTAATATCCTAACTATTTCTAAAGAATGAATATCATGATGCTTTAGGCCAAAGTTCTTTTCTTTGGCATGAAAAGCAAAACAATGAAACACCTTTATAGAATACTTATTAGTAACAATTCTTGCTGCTTACCGTGATTTTGAAGATAGAGTTAATATAGTTTCCAAGAAGATGAGTGCAAAAGAAATGGTTATTCACGCAGTTAACCAAAAGATAGGCAAATTCACCAAGGTAGATATCATGGAAATGTGCGCTGAAATAGGTAGTAGTTCAGTAGAGATATCTTTAAAAGAACTATGTAATGAAAGGGTTATCGAAAAACATGGTGTGGGAAGAGCTACTTTCTACACAAGATTAAATTAGCGCACAATTATATGTTGATTTTGTGCGATAAATTAATTTGTTATGCGATTATTCTTTTACATCAATAGAGGTAACATTATTCTCATTAGCCCAGTTAAGAAACAAACGGAGAATAAACCATTTAATTGTTTAGATTTTAATTATTTTCTCAATATTTGCAAAAAAATTACAAAAATTGGAAAAATAACTTTAAAATTCTTATTTTTTATATATAATAAGAGTACATGTAGGGGCCAATAATCATGATCAGGAATTTTTATGTAGAGAATTTTAAATCTATAAAGAAAAGAATAGATGTCTCATTAGTTGCTTCACCTCTTACCGAAGATACTTTTTATGAGAATGTTTTCAACTTTAAAGAAGAAGAGATTTTAAAAGTATCATCATTCTATGGAACTAACGCTACAGGTAAATCAGCATTAGTTATAGCTTTAGCAGCTTTAAAAGAACTTGTTGTAGTAAATATGAATCCTATTTATGGTGTAGAAAACAAGTACCAACTTCCTTATTTTCCATTCCTCTTTTCTAAAGAAACGAGAGATAAACCAACTGAATTTGGAATAGAGTTTTCTTTAGATAATGAAGACACGTCCTACATATATAAATACTGTATTAAATATAATCAAAAGTATGTTTTATCTGAGAAATTGTACAAAGGTACTTCTCAGAAATTTTCATTAGTGTATAACAGGACTACTGAAGATGGTGTTACAAGCATTGACTTTGGTCATGCCTTTAATAATCCTTTACTAAATGCAATTAAACCTTCATTAATGGATAATAGGTCATTTTTATCGATATTCGCAAACTTTAACGTCCCTGATTTAACTGACGCATATAAGTTTTTTGCAGAAAGAATGTTAAATGTTACTCCTGAGATTTCTAGATACTCGGATTATATACCTCGTAAAATCTTAAAAGATGAGGGCTTAAAAGAATTTACTCTTAGGTTATTGAAAGCTGCTGACTTTAATATTAAAAATCTAAAGGTAGATAAATCTAAAAGAAGAACTTTATTTACTTTAGGTCAACCTATCGTTTCCAATGAAAATGCCGCTTTGTTTTTAGAACACGATGGCGAGGTAGAAGATGGTGCATTGGAATTTATTGATGAATCTTTAGGAACTAAGAAGATGATAGTTTTAGCTGAAATATTATACCCAGTATTTACTAAAGCCTCTGTTCTTATCGTAGATGAATTAGAATCGTCTTTACATCCAGAAATTACTAAGTTTATTATTGAGCTTTTTTTAGATGACACAATTAATACTAAGAACTCACAATTGTTATTTACTTCCCATGAATCTTCTCTTTTAAACCTAAATTTATTGAGACGTGATCAAATTAACTTTGTTTATAAAGATAAAGATTCTTGTGGAACCTATATAAGATCATTAAAAGATTTTGGTATTCGCAAAACAGAAAATGTTGCAAAATCCTATTTAGCAGGAAGATATCTTACTTCTCCAAATCCTGATGGAGACGCTTTAAGGAAATAATATGAGTGTTAGAAGTCATCCTAAATTTAAGCGTAAAAAGGTAATCGTTTTTGCATTCGAAGGGAAGAATAATAAAACAGAAAAGATGTATTTTTCACACTTCAAACCTAGTGATGATGATTATATTCTTAAAACTTTTAGTTCTGGCGTTACTGATATCAAAAACATGATTGATTCTACGAAAGCTAAAAGAAAAGAATATGATTATCACGCTAATGAGGACATTACTTATATTTTCGTGGATGCGGATGCCGATAATAATAAATTAAAACAAATAAGGGATTATAAGAGTAAACAACCTAATGATATTCATATTATTATTTCTAATCCTACATTTGAAATATGGTTTTTAAACCATTTCATTAGGACAAATAAAGAAATGACTAATAGTCAATTATTAGTAGAAATATCCAAGCATTTAATAGATTATAGTAAGAATGTTGATTATTTTGAAATCCTTGAAGGAAAAATAGAAAAAGCAATCAGCAATAGTAAATTTCAAATGGGTCAAGGTAATGATAATCCTATTTCTGAAGTTGTATCTTTATTTGAAGATAATATCATTGTGAAGAAATAATATATACCATTAAGATTTTAAATATATAACGTTATTGATACTTTATTATTTTTCTTTTCCTCTGTTCATTTATCTTATTCATTTCTTCTACCCCAATAGAGGTAACATTATTCTCATTAGCCCAGTTAATACATCTTTGTACAACTATCTTTAAGAATGGTCTAGGGATCTTTACTAAGGTCTTTAAAATCAATTTATATTTTTATAAAAACTCATCTAATGGTAGTTTATTAACATATTTTCTTAAAAAAGAATCTTTATATACTGAATATAATTCTTCGTCGAGTTTCATAAAAATAAGATTCATCTTTTCATCATCTATTTGATAAAAATCACCAATTTCATCATGTGAATGTATGACTTCAAAATAATCTTCCATTGTTGGATTCTCTTTCTTTTCTAATAGCAAGAAATATTGATATGAATAAATAGCGAAAGAGTTCTTGCCAAAGAATAATTCTGCTTTATTTCTGATTTCTTCTAATGTTAGTCCTCTTAAGTCAGTAGGCGAAGAAAGAAAAGAAAATTCTTCATCTTTAATTTCAAAATAACGTTGATGATCTTTTTCTTCTATAGAATCGTCTTTATATTTATTAATGATATTAGCGTGCATTTCTACATAGGGAGTAAAATAATCAAAGTCATTTTGTGTTTGATAATTTTTAACAAAGTGAGCATTTAATTTGAACTGTCTTAAAAGTTCTAAAGCGTTAGGAGTGTCATAATATCTTTTATAAAAGAAGTGTATGTCTTTCTTTCTAGAAGACATTCTTCCAACCGTTGATTTATTATTAGTTAAAGATAAATGGACATCATTAATATCGCTAATATATCTTTCCACAATATATTCCTTAAGTCCTTCATTAAGTAGATAATATCTTAAATATTTCTTAAGAGCTTCTAATGGATTAAGTCTAAATTCTTTTAAAGTCAAAGGACATATCCAAGATGTATAAGTATTAAATAGGAACAAATTCTTTTGTCTACCTTTAGTAACCATGTCTACATAATAATGATTAATATTTGGGCCACTAATTAGAGAAGGTGATAGTTTTAGACCTAATGAGGCGGCTAGTGAATGGGTTAATGATAATTCAATTGTCATAATTGTCCTCTCCTTCTTCTAAAGAGTTATAAAAAAGCGTTCTTTCATCACAACCGTTCTCATAATCCCATAATTCCTCAATCCATCTTTCTTTTCCGTCTTTAATCATCATAACGACTTTTTCATATTCTTTTGTCTCTACATATCCTTTTTCAGACATGAATTTATAAAAAGATGAGATACATGTACAAGAAGTAGTGATATAAGATTTTGACGAATAACATTTATATATTAAAAAATAACCAAAGAAATCTTCTAATGATCCTGAAGGAGAAAATACAGTATCATTTAAATATCTAGTTAAATGTTCATTAAGGAAAAACGAAACATGAGAATAGTGCCTATCTATTATCTTTTCACTTAAATGCTTTACTTTTTCTAAATAGTCGCAATATTCATTAAGATATTTATCATTAAAACTACATATCTTATCATATTCTTCATCTTCCCAAGTTTTACTATATTCACTATATAGTCTTTTAATTTCTTCTAATTCTTTGTCTTTATCAAATTTCATATCTATTCCTATCATATTTATGATATCGATATAAAGATAGTCTTTAAACATTTATATATTAATAGCTACCAAAAGAAGTTATTGCTTTATCTTCATTAAGTGTCTCTATTAGAGTTAAAGGCATAGGGAAAAGTTACTAGATTGATAAAAGTTATTTTGATACTTATTTCTTTGAAGTCAGTTTCCATATATGTTTCTTATTTCGTATTTTTATAAATTATTTCTAGCAGCACACCAAATTGGTGATAAAAACACCCATCGAATAAATATGTTATAATCGTAAATGCGAACAAGTCCTTTGATACGGTCGTTAAGACAACTTGTTCGCAGACACCCTGGATTAACGA
>Ga0256407_10003923_pt1 | contig 25609 bp, 2 predicted proteins | sample RumenRJG_04DNA_FD_193489 | JGI IMG/M metagenome (GOLD analysis project Ga0256407, IMG submission 193489) | Bovine rumen microbial communities from Lethbridge, Alberta, Canada - RJG_04 | ecosystem: Host-associated > Mammals > Digestive system > Stomach > Rumen | place: Canada: Alberta | collected... | reverse complement strand
ATACCGTATTTCCAAGCATACCCATTGAACTACCTAAAATATCAGGTCTGGAATTAAAATAATCAACTAGATTTTTCACTTCATCTGACATCAGTTTTGTCTCATTGGAAAACCTGTTTGAAAAGTCGAGAAAATTTTTCAAGCTCGGCTTTTCCTCAAAGTACTCAAGGTACTTGAGACCAGCATCAGATATTACCTGATGGTGACGGGGATTTTGGATGATGCTTGAAGTTTCAATCCCGCCGAAGGTTTTCCAGGCAATGCAGACATCATGCTCGAATGACTTGATCTTGCCGATTCCGGGAGCCCCCGGCTCAACCCTTAAAACCAAACCATGGCCGGTTTGTGCAATGACATCGCCCAGGCCTGCACCCAAGTTGACTTCAGCCATGTGTGCAATCTGTCCGCACAGTTCGGTTGAATATCCTAAGTCCAAAAATTCGTTTAAGGCAAGAGTGAGACTCAAAGCCGATGCGGCTGATGTTCCAAAACCCGCTCCGATAGGCAGCTGGATATCCTGAGTTACCTTAAAATCAGTGTCGATTTCCATAATCTTTAAAACCTCATCGATTACGGTGGAGTCTCCCTGATTGACATCAATTTCCAACTCATCCGAATCTGATATGGTTGTCCTGACACCCCGAGACATTAAAAATCCTGCACCGCATGAGCCTTTCTTAAGAGTGATATCGTGGTCTTCAATAGTGAAAAAACCGGTAATGTGGCCCGGAACAAAAACTGAATTTGACATAATAGATATTATGTTTTCAAAATAATTAAAATTTTTCTAAAAATAGCGATTAAAAAAAAATGGAAGAATAGAGAAATGAATCCCTATCTTTTTACTTTGAGTTTTTTGGTAACGACATCTTTGCCATAGATAACCTTATATTTGTATTTTTTGCCGGCTTTAAGTTTTTTGAGAACTTTCTTTTTGAGCTTAAATGTTGCAACACCTTTCTTGTTGGTTTTAGCCTTTAAGGTTTTGCCCTTGATTTTGAGTTTCAGCTGTTTGCCCTTAAGGTATTTGCCGTTGACTTTTTTAAGGGAAACCTTGATTTTGACGACCTTTCTGGATTTTTTGATCTTGAGGTTTTTGGCCTTTATGATGCTGTTTACCTTTACTTTATTTTTGACTGTAACGTTGTGGAATGTTGCAGTTATTGTATATTTTGCTTTTTTAGGCTTTGCAGTCGGCAATTTGAATGTAGCATATCCGTTCTTGTCTGTTTTGACATTGTATGTCTTGCCGTTGAACTTGAATGTTACATATTGGCCGACAATCGCTTTGCCGCCAACAGTTACGCGAACTGTGTATTTCGCATTTGCTGTGTAAAGCATTGAAATGTCAGTGTTTTTGCTTAAAACCGGTTTTGTTATGTTTACAGTCGTATTTTGAGTAATCAGACTGTATTTGTCATCACCGCTATATACTACAGTGACATTGTGGCTGCCGTATGCCAATTCAGGCACTGTAATGTTTGCCTTGCCATCTTTCAAGCCAACAGGCCCTATTTTCTTTCCGTCAACGATGACTGAGAAGTTACCTTTTGCATTAGGCAGGTCAATTGAAAATGTCGGTGTTCTGCTTGCGGCCTTAAGGTCCATGCTGATTGTATCATTTATCGGAATGTCAATTTTGTTAACTGTGACGTCAACGGTGAGTGAATTTCCGAGATACTTATCATTCTCTTCAAAGCTGACAATTATTTGTGTTTTGCCAACCTTAACGGCTTTGATGTTTCCTTTTGCATCAATGCTTGCAATGCTTTCATCAAGACTTGTGAAACTCAATTGTCCATCATGATTTAAGGTGGCATTGATGTTAGTTTCATCATCAACAGTTACTGAAATGCTTTCATTTACCATGATTGCTGTTGGAACCTTATTCACCTTAACGACAACAACTGAAGTATTTGCTGAATATTTATCGCTTTCGGCAACATCCAATATGACTTCTGCAGTGCCGTTTGAAACACCTGTCACCATTCCTGTTCCTCCAATTGAGATGATTGGGGAGGTTACAATGAATATGATCGGACTGTCACTGTTGGTTGAAGCGACAATTTGTTGTTTTCCATCCACTTCAACAGAAATTTCATCATTTTCAATAATGATGATTGAGTCATGTTTTTTGACAACTACAGTAACGTTGACACTCTTTGCAAGGTACCTGTCGCTTTCAGGAACACTTACGCTGACAATAACTTTACCTCCAATGAGTGCAGTGACATTGTTGAGATTGACTGTAGCTACTGATTCATCAAGACTTTCATAAATCAAGGTTGCATCACTGTCGGTTGAAGCGTTGATTAAAACATTGCCCTCAACTTCAACAGCCAATGAGTCGCTTTCAAGATTAATGACCGGCTGAAGCTTATTGACTGTTACGGATACATTGATTTCGCTTCCAAGGTACTTATTGGTTTCGTCAAAGATGATTGTAATATTTGCAGTTCCGCCGATAATTCCTTTAACTATTCCTGATTCATCAATGCTGACTATTTCCGGATTGCTGCTGATGTAGCGTAAACTGCCGGCAACGTTAAGGGTCGCATCAATTGATTTGGTCTCATCAACATAAATGGTTATGTCGTTTGCTGAAATAACAGATTTTGCCTTATTGACTGTGACTGTGACATTCACATCTTTCGCCAGGTACCTTTCAGTCTCGCCAACGCTGACAGTGACATTGACGATTCCGCTTGAAATACCTGTGACGGCATTGCCCTCAACAGAGGCAATTGAAGAATCAAGACTTGCATAAGTCAAACCGGCATCGCTATTGGATGAAGCGTTAATTAACACGCTGCCGTCGACATCAACAACCAAATCATCACTTTCAATAGTGATTACAGACTGAAGCTTATTGACAACAACTGTGACATCTGCCGCATTTGCAAGGTACCTTTCAGTCTCGCCAACACTTACCCTAACCATGGCAGTACCACCAATCACACCAGTGACAACATTACCCTCAACAGTGGCAATAGAAGAATCAAGACTTGCATAACTCAGATTTCCATCGCTGTTTGTAGATGCAATAATATTAACGCTTCCATCGACATCAACAACCAGACTATAACTTTCAATATTGATTACAGACTGAAGCTTATTGACAACGACAATGACATCTGCCGCATTTGCAAGGTACCTTTCAGTCTCGCCAACACTTACCCTAACCATGGCAGTACCACCAATCACACCAGTGGCAACATTAGCGTCAACAGTGGCAATTGATGAATCAAGACTTTCATAAGCCAGATTTCCATCGCTGTTTGTAGATGCAATAATATTAACGCTTCCATCGACATCAACAACCAGACTATAACTTTCAATATTGATTACAGACTGAAGCTTTTCAACAACAACTGTAACGTTCGCTTCACTGGCAAGGTATCTGTCGCTTTCAGGAACGCTTACTGTTACGTTTACGGTTCCTCCGATGACACCGGTTACGACTATTCCTTTTACACTTGCAATTGTGGAATTGAGGCTTACGTATGTTAAATGGGCGTCACTGTTTGTTGTTGCAACAATTTCAGCATTTTTGCCCACTTCAATAACCAACTGCTGATTTTCAACATCTATTCTTGATGCCAGCTTGTTAACTATTACTGTGACATTTGCTTCACATCTTTCGTACTGGGTGTCGCCATCAAAGATTATGGTTATGTTGGTTTTGCCGCCTACAAGACCGGTTACAAATCCATACTCATCAACAAATGCAACGGATTCGTTGTTGCTTACATATCTTAATGGTCGATCGATTTCCATGTAGGCATTAAGAGACTTGGAGTTATCAACATAAACTGAAATTGCATCCTGCACAATTATTAAAGAAACCAGTTTATTGACCACTACACTGATTATTACGTCTTTCGCAGGCGCATATTTGTAATTTCCAGCATATGAGACTGTTATGTTTGCTTTTCCACCGCCAATTGCAGTAATCATTCCATCCTCATCAACAGTCACCACATTTTCATCACTGCTTGTGTAGGTCAAGGTGCCTGCTTGAGGATAATTTAAGCTTGCAATAATGGATGATTCATCAAATACATTTATTTCAACAGGATTTGCACTGCTTACATTGATTGCAGTTTGGATTCTGGTGACTTCCACACTGACAGTCACATTTTCCGCATTAAGATATTTGTCAGTTCCTTCACAGGAAATAGTAACATCAGTTACTCCTTCAGCAATTGCGGTAATCTCACCGGTTGCCTCATCAATTGTGATGACGCTTGAATTGCCGATTAGATATTTCAGCTGCATGCCGTCATGGCTTGGGAAAGCACCTATCAGGACACTGTCATCAACATTAAGTGAAAATGTGCCATTGACTTCAATGACTGTCGGAAGCCTGTTTGAAACCACATTTACAGTTACATTCTCTGCAGGAGCATACCTGTCATTACCAGCATAGGAAACAGTAATGTTTGCCTCTCCTCCAATCAATGCAGTTATTCTGCCGTCACCACCAACAGAAACGACTTCCGGATTGCTGCTTGTGAAATTCAGCGCTCCAGCTTCAGGATGGCTTAAGCTTGCATTGATTAAAATGGATCCGTCAACATCGATTGTCAATTGCAGGCCTTCAACACTAATTGCAGTTGGAATCTTTTTGACTGTCACCTTCAATGTTGTCCTGTTTGAGAGGTGAGTCTCAGTTTCAAACACGTCAATTACGATATCAGCAGTTCCTTCGCTGACGCCTGTCACATTACCATCGATGGAAAGGGAAATGAAAGATGAATCGGTTGTGAAGAACAGGCCCCCATCGTTGTCGGTTGTTGCAATGATTTTTGCTTCATCACCTATATACATTTCAAACGGCTGAGTTTCAACATTGATGCTTGATGGGAGCTTATTGACAGTTACATCCACTCTTGTACTGTTTGCCAGGTATTGGCCATCTCCCTCAAATCTGACTGTAATGAATGCTGTTCCACCTATAATACCCTTAATCAATCCATTGCCATCAACAGTCACTATATTCGGATTGCTGCTTTCATAAATCAGTTGACGATTATGATTGACAGTAACGGCCAGATCTTCAGTTTCATTAACCTTAACGGATATGTTACCGTCACCTGTGAAAATTGAAGGTAACTTTTCAACGTTGACTGTGATATTAATGCTATCTGCATTGTATCTGTCTGTTTCTGGAATCTGAATATTCAGCTGTGCGGATCCTCCTGCATGAGCAGTGATTGTGCCGTCGGCGTCAACAGTGAAAACGCTTTCATTGCCTGAGGAGTAAACTGAATTGGTATGGTCATAACCGATGACGATGTTTTCAATATTTGCTGTGTCAAATACTGACATGTTTATTGGACTTCCGTCATATTTGGCCGGAAGCCTATTGACTGTTACGGTTACTGTTGAAGTGTTTTCAAGGTATATTTCATTTCCATCAAATATTACAGAAATTGTGTGGACTCCTCCTGCCAATGCAATAACCAAACCGTCACCGGTCACGTTAAGCTTGGTTGAGTCAAATTCATAGCGGACCGCACCATCATGATTCAGGACGGAATTGATTGTGGCATTTTCATCAACGCTTAGGCTCATAGGATCATTTGTGAAAATGGAAGGCAATTTATTTACTGTTACAGTAACATTAATTTCTCCTGAGAGATATTTCTCATTTTCATCAAAAATTACAGTCACATTTGCAGTTCCGCCCATAACTCCAGTTATCACGCCGGTACTTTCGTTGACGGTGACTATTTCAGGATTTGTACTCAGGTAATTCACTTGACGACCTTCACCATTTAAAACGATGATTGCATTGTTTCCATAAACATCAACGGATATTGTCTCATTTACCTGAATGACAGATGGAATCCTGTTTGAAACCACATTGACAACCACATTCTCAGCAGCAACATACTTGTCATCACCAGCATAGGAAATGGTAATGTTTGCCTCTCCTCCAATCAATGCGCATATTCTGCCGTCACCATCAACAGAAACGACTTCCGGATTGCTGCTTGTGAAATTCAGCGCTCCGGCTTCAGGATGGTTTAAGCTTGCATTGATTAAAATGGAATCGTCAACATCTACTGTCAATTGCATGCCTTCAACACTAATTGCAGTTGGAATCTTTTTGACTGTCACCTTCAATGTTGTCCTGTTTGACAGGTGTGTGTCTGTTTCAAATACGGCAATTATAACATTTGCAGTTCCTTCGCTGACACCTGTCACCTTACCGTCGCCGGAAAGTGAAATGAAAGATGAATCGGTTGTGAAGAACAGACCTCCATCGTTGTCGGTTGTTGCAATGATTTTTACTTCATCATCAATATACATTTCAAACGGCTGAGTTTCAACATTGATGTTTGACGGGAGCTTATTGACGGTTACATCCACTCTTGTACTGTTTGCCAGGTATTGGCCATCCTCCTCATATCTGACTGTAATGAACGCTGTTCCGCCTATAATACCCTTAATCAATCCATTATCATCAACAGTCACTATATTCGGATTGCTGCTTTCATAAATCAATTGACGATTATGGTTTACACCAATGTCCAGGTCCTCAGTTTCACCAACTTTAACGGAGATTTGATTTTCCGCTGTTAAAACTGTAGGCAGTTTCTTAACATTGACTGTGATGTTAATGCTGTCTCCAAGGTATCTGTCTGTTTCAGGGAATTTGATATTCAATAGGGCAGATCCTCCTGCATGAGCAGTGATTATGCCGTTGGCGTCAACAGTGAAGACAGTTTCATTGCTTGAGGAATAAACTGAATTGGTATGGTCATAACCATAGATTAAGTATTCGATATTGGAAGTGTCAAATACGGTCAGGTTAATCGCTTCATTCTCATAGTCTGCAGGAAGTCTGCTGACAGTCACTGTTACTGTAGAAGAATTTTCAAGGTATCTTTCATTTCCATCAAATATTACAGAAATTGTGTGGACTCCTCCTGCCAATGCAATAACCAAACCGTCACCGGTCACGTTAAGCTTGGTTGAGTCGAATTCATAGCGGACCGCACCATCATGATTCAGGACGGAATTGATTGTGGCATTTTCATCAACGCTTAGGCTCATAGGACCATTTGTGAAAATGGAAGGCAATTTTTTAACAGTCACGGTTACGTTAACCCTGCCTGCAAGATATTGGCCATCTTCCTCAAATATGACAGCCACAATTGCAGTTCCACCGATGATACCTGTGATTTCACCATTTGCATTTACGGTGACTATACTTGAATTTGTGCTTGAATAATGTAGCTGGCGATTCTCGTTTACAGTTGCACCCATTGATTTGGTTTCATCAACATCAACGGATATTGAACTGTCCACAACAATTGCAGGTCGAATCTTGTTTACGGTTATTGTCACATTGGTTTCATTAGCCAGGTATTTCTCGGTTTCCGCAACACTGACGGTAACGTTTACTTTTCCACCTTTCAATGCGGTGACATTATTGCCGTTGACTGTTGCAATAGAATCGTCACAACTGACAAATGACAGAATGCCGTCATTGTTTGAAGAGATATCAATCAACACATTGCCATAAACGTCAACAGAAATTGAAGGATCATCTATTGTGAAAGTGGACTGCAGCTTATTGACAGTTACGCTAACGTTGACCTCACTTCCAAGATACTGGTCATCCTCATCAAAGATGACAGTGACATTAGCTGTTCCTCCAATGACACCAGTGACTATACCGGTAAGCTCTCCAACAGACACGATATTCTCATTAGTACTGACAAAGCGCAATTGACGATTCTCATCCACACTGGCAACAATAGTGTTAGTGCCATCAACATCAACAGACATTGAAGTGACCGCAGCGATTGTAGACTGCAATTTATTTATGGTAATTGTCACATTGGCTTCATTAGCCAGATATTTGTCAGTTTCCGCAACACTGACGGTAACGTTTACTTTTCCACCTTTCAATGCAGTTACCATATTGCCGCTGACTGCTGCAATCAGCGCATCAGCACTTGCATAGGTTATCTCACCGTCATTATTGGAGCTGGCAATGATTAATGCGTTGCCGTAAACGTCCATTTCAATAACTGGATTATCAATTGTGATAGTGGACTGCAGCTTATTGACAGTTACGCTAACGTTGACCTCACTTCCAAGATACTGGTCATCCTCATCAAAGATGACAGTGACATTAGCTGTTCCTCCAATGACACCAGTGACTATACCGGTAAGCTCTCCAACAGACACGATATTCTCATTAGTACTGACAAAGCACAATTGACGATTCTCATCCACGCTGGCAACAATAGTGTTGGTGCCGCCAACATCAACGGATATTGAACTAGCCACGTCAATTGTGGATTGGATCTTATTTACTGTTATTGTCACATTGGTTTCATTAGCCAGGTATTTCTCGGTTTCCGCAACACTGACGGTAACATTTACTTTTCCACCTTTCAATGCAGTTACATTATTGCCGTTGACTGTTGCAATAGAATCGTCACAACTGACAAATGACAGAATGCCATCATTGTTTGAAGAGATATCAATCAACACATTGCCATAAACGTCAACAGAAATTGAAGGATCATCTATTGTGAAAGTGGACTGCAGCTTATTGACAGTTACGGTAACGTTGACCTCACTTCCAAGATACTGATCATCCTCATCGAATATTACGGTAACGTTTGCAATTCCACCAATTATTCCGGTGATTTCCCCTTGAGAATTCACTGTAACAATATTCGGATTGGTGCTTAGGTAGTGCAATTGACGGTTTTCGTCTACGGTTGCACCGAGTGATTTGATTTCATCAACATTGACGGTGATTGCATCCGCCACAACAATAGTTGACTGGAGTTTATTAACTGTTACTGTTACGTTGATTGCATTTGCAAGGTATCTGTCTGTTTCTGCAACACTTAGAGTAACATTTACCTTCCCACTTTTCAATCCTGTAACATTATTGCCATCAACGGTTGCAATCAGCACATCGCAACTTGCATAGGTTATCTTACCATCATTATTGGAACTGGCAACGATTATGGCATTGCTGTAAACATCAACGGTTACTGTTGGGTTTTCGATTGTGAAGGTAGATTGTAGCTTATAGACTGTTACTGTTACATTGACTTCATCTGAGAGATATTGATCATCCTCATCAAATATAACTGTAACGTTAGCGGTGCCTCCAATGATACCTGTTATTACGCCAGTGATTTCATTTACAGTGACAATGCCAGGATTGTTACTTACATAACGAAGTGAACGGCCATTATCCACTGTTGCGATGATATTGTTATTTGCATCAACATCAACTGATAATGCATTGACAGCAGTAATGTGTGAAGGAAGTTTGCTTACAACAACAGTGAGATTGACATCTTCAGCTTCGCCATATCTGTTATTTCCAGAGTATGAAATGGTAATATTTGCCCTGCCGCCGGCTTTAGCAGTAATCTTTCCGGTAGTTTGGTTAACTTCAATTATATTAGGATTGCTGCTTACGTATAATAAACTGCCTTCATGATTCAAGATTGCATCGATTTGAACTTCATCGGATACATTGATTTGCAAAGGATTTATAGTGTTCAGTGTTATGGATGACTTGATTTTAGTTACTGTTACACTTACACTGTCGCTTGAATTAGCATATTTGTAATTTCCATCATATTTTGCAGTAATTATTGCACTTCCTTCATTTATAGCAGTTATTAAACCATTAGAGTCAACGGTTGCAACACTTTCATTGCTTGATATGTATGTCGGACTGCCTAAATCAGCACTGTCTTCAGAGGTTAAAGTAGCTGTTACTTGTGAATTTTCATTAATTTCGAGTTCAATTGAATCATGACTAACTAGGGTTGTCGTAGTTGAATATTTATTAACAGTTACAGTCACCTCTTTAGTGCTTTCATTACGTTGAGCATTACCGCCATATTTTACTTGAATTATTGCAGTACCACTTCCAACAGCTGTGAATTCACCAGTATTTTCATCAACTGAAACAACATTTGTATTATTAGACATATATTTTAATTGAGCATTATTAGTTCCATTTATTAATGTAGCATTAATCTTAGATGAGTCATCTACTTTAAATTCAAGAGAATCTGCATGATTCAATTCGATTGCAGTTGGCTTTTTGAGAACAGTGAATTTAATTGTTATATCCTCACCATCATAGTAATAGCTTTTTATTGATAATGTTAAATTTGAAGTTCCTATTTGAGATGCACTACATGCAATTGTACCGTTCACACTTGCACCATTGACAGTGAAGTCAGAAAGTTTAGTATATGCAACATTAGTATTAGGATCGTCTTGTTTATAAGTATATGTCAAACTGGCCCATTGATTTTTAGCATATCCTTCATAAATATCATCAACTAAAAGTGAAATGTTCAAGTTAATTGAATCTGTGGAAAATATTGAAATTTCATCACTTTCAATATTAGTAACTACAATCTCCATTGGAATTTTAATAACATTTACTGCCAAATCTACACTTGTAACATCATAACACTCTGCACAGGTACCATCATAGTAAAATGTGATTAATGCACTACCTACATTTCCTCTTGCTTCTAAATAAGTATTACCTACTCCAACAATTGATTCATTACTGCTGATTGATTTAATGTAGGGTTTTATAACACTTGAAATATTAGCAATATCATTAAAATAAATTTTTTGTCCGCAATACATAGTGAAAGGATTATCCACCAGTAAATTAAGAATTGAATGTTCTCTATTTTCAAACTTGAACCTGAACAAATTATTATTATTAATGTTTTCAACTACTACAGAAGGTCCTCCACCCGTGGCGGGTTTACCAACTTGAGTTGCTGTATAAATAATTTCTTCATTAAGTGAAGCGGATGTTTTGTCAATAGTACCATATTCGGAAGACAGTGTTAAGTTCACTTTTGGCAGTTTATTATTATCATAATCGCATTCAGAGCTTGAAGATGAATTATATGATTTTAATATTAACTTAACAGTGACAGGTTCATTTACATAAACTGGAGATGAACTTAATGTACCATTAATATATAACCAAGATGTTGGTGTAATGCCACCAATATAATATTGATATAACTCATTATATTTATTTGCATCAGTTCCCCACCAGTTATCATCAATAATCACTTTACCTGAAATAAAAGCAAAAGCATAATTATTACTATTATAATTATCTATGAAAATAGAATTTTTAACAACATTATTTTCATTATCGTTAGTTGTTTTCCAAAGAATAACATTACCATATGTTGAACCAGTATACCCAGTAGCTTGGTTTTCTTTAAAAAGACATTTGTCTATAATGATATGAGAGTTGTCAGATGCAACATAAATTGCTCCACCATTTTTTCCTTTATTTTTAATAAAACTGTTATTATATATGTTAACTTCAGCGTTTTTAGTGTTTAAATATATAGCTCCACCAAAACTTGAATCACTGGAAGATAAATAAGCGGAGTTATTAATAAAACTACTGTCTTTAATATCAAAACTACCCTCATTTGTTTTAATAAATATTGCACCACCGCCATAAGTTGAACTAGTGGCAGTAGCAGTGTTGTTTACAAATGTACAGTTAACTATTTCAAAGTCGATTTCATTAGCATTGTCATAATTATAAAATATTGCAGGACCATAAGTTGTTTTACCATTTGCAAATACTATATTTTTAAAGATAATTCCAGAAGCTTGAAGATTGAATATTCTTGACATTCCTTTTGCATCGATAGTGTGACCTTTACCGTCAATAGTGATATTCTTATTAATGATAATGCCTTTAGTGATTTCATATTCAACATTATAAGTGTAATTTTTGGTTAATTCGATTACAGAATTTTCATCTGCCTTATCAATTAAACTTTGAAGTGAGTCAAATTCACCCAAAACCCTATCTTTAGTTAAAGACATATCCCCATAACTTACGGTTAATGCACCTGTTTCTTCAATCATAGTATATGGAACAATAGCTTTACCGTTACCATCAATTGTTATGGTATCAGTTTCTAGATTTAATGTAGTGGAATTAACATTTAACGTAATTTCTGGGAGATTGTAGTTCGAATAAACACTTGAAGAACCAGAAGATTCAGTGTATAAATTATTTAAGGAAACGATTGCATGAGTTTCATTAAATTTGATATTTAGATATAACCAGTCAGAAACAGAACCTAAAGCAATATTTGTATCATAATTGTCAAAGGTATTTCCATACCAATTGTTTTTTGAGTCACCATTAATAATACTTAAACTTGCATCATTACTCAAGAAAATAGAATTAGATAAATAATCATGAGAATACTGATGATCAACTATATATTTTCCGGAATTGTTTACGAAAATACAATTATCAATTACACCATTATAACCATAATTATAAATTACACCTGCACCGGTAGCAGAATTGTTAATAAATCTTGAGTTTATAATAGATCCCATATTATTATATGCATAACTATAAATTGCACCACCCGAACTAGATGCAGTATTGTTAATAAAAGTACAATTATCAATACTTACATACTCTGAAGAAGTATAAACTGCAGCACCATAACCAGATAACCCATTTCTAAAGATAATATTTTTCAATAAAATTCCATCTGCATCAAGACTAAATATTCTAGATTTACCTTTTGCATCAATTGTAAAACCATTCCCATTTACACAAATCATCTTATCTATTATAATTCCATCAGTGATTGTATCACTATCAGAATATGTATAATTTTTAGTTAAAGTATACATATATCCTTCAGGAATTAAATTAAGAAGATTTTGCAGTGAATCAAAATCTCCTTTATCAAGGAATTTAATTTCTTTTGTAAATTCAACCTCATTATAACTAGCTATTAACAATCCAGTAAGTCCAGTCATTGAATAATCAACTGTTGATTTACCAGTTGTACCAAGAACTACATTATTTTTATTTAATATTGCATTAACTGCAGAAATATTCAATATTAATTCAGGTAATGCATAACTATAATCAGATTCATCATTTAGATTATTTAAGGAGATTTCAGCTTTTTTGGTCTCATCATCAACAGTCATATTCAAATAGAACCATTTTTCAACATCAATGCCTTCTCCAACATTTGCTATATTGATATTATAATTAGTTGCATTGTTTCCCCACCAGTTATAATTAGCATTTACACTACCATTTCCTTTAACAATATTAAAACCAGTGTTTTTAACAAATACGGAATCACTAACTACGAAGGATGCATCTCCAAATAATGAATTCAGATATATAACTGAACCTGTACAGATGTTATTAATAAAAGTAGATTGAGTTATCCTATTTTCAACATTATTGTTTGTACCGTTTACATATATTACAGCACCCTGACCAGTAGGGGTATTGTTAATAAAAGTACAATTGATTATTTCAATCATGTTACCATTGAAATATACTGCAGCACCATTTTCACCGGTAGCATTTGCAAAAATTATGTTCTTTAATGTTAATGAGTTAGTATTAGTATCATCATTAAAATTAAATATATTGCTTAATCCTTTTGCATCAATAGTGAAACCTGCACCATCAATTGTCAAAGTTTTTGAAAAAATGATATCATTTGGAGTATCTGCATTAGGATTAAATGCATAATTTTGATCTAAAACCAATTCACCAGTAGCACCATCAACTTGAGTTTTTAATTCAGTGAATGATGCCCAGTAAACAAAAGATCTGGTTAATTCAATACCATTATAACTAGCAGTTATTGAATACTTTTTAGAGAATGAATGTTCTATATTATCTTTCCCATCATCATTAAGAGTGATATTATTTTTAGTTAATTGAGTATTGCTGGATTTGGTATTGAATGTAATTGTTGGTAAAGCATAATTGTTATCTATAATAATACCATTACCATCATATAAATTATTTAATGTTAGTTTTGCAATTGTACTGCTGTCAACAGACATGTTTAATACATACCAGTTATTTGCAGTTACAGTAGACCCTATGCTAAGAGGTGTTTCATAATTATCTGCAGTGTGTCCCCACCAGTTATTATTTGCAGTTACACTACCAGACCCACCAATAATGTTTCCAGCAGCATTTCCTACCAATATGGAATTGGATACATCTATAGCATATCCTTGAGTATAAATAGCACTACATTTATCACTAGGAGCAGAGTTATTAATAAAAGTACAATTTACTATATTTTTCAAATTAAAATAATTATATATTGCACCACCTAAATTAGATGCAACATTATTAATAAAAGTACAATTTATTATCTCGCTATCACAATCATTATAATAAGCATAATAATATACTGCACCTCCATTGGAAGAATGACCATTAATAAATTTAATATTTTTCAAAGTAACTTTAACATCATTTATTTTAAATATTTGAGTTTGACCTTTTGCATCAATTGTATGGCCTTTACCATCAATTACAAGAGTTTTTCCTATCAACATTTGATTAATCAATTGTGAATCAGTAGAAGAGTCATAGGTATAATCCCATTTTAACTCTACGGTTTCTCCATCTTCCGCAATGTTTGTGATTAAATTATATAATGATTTGAAATTTCCATAATCATCATAGGTTACCTCTTTTGTTATTCCAATATCATCATTATAGCTAGCAGTTATTGAACCTGTTGTTTTAACAACATAACTAACTGAAGATTTTCCTGTTTTATCGATGATTGTCTTATTTTTGTTAACTTTTGCATTGGAAGTACTAATATTTAGTGTGATTTCAGGTAATGCATAATTTGAATAAGTGCTGTTTCCTACACCAACTGTATATAAATTGTTTAATGAGATTTCAGCCAAACCTTCCTTATTGTTGGCAGCCATATTTAAAAATAACCAATTGTTTCTTGTAATGGAGTCACCCACATTAACAACAGTTGCATCGTAATTATCTGCAGTGTTTCCCCACCAATTATAATTGGCGTTAACAGTTGCAACACTTTCCCCATCTACAACCAACCCCCGGTTATTGATGAAAATTGAATTATGGATATTGTAGGTACCTTCATCCATACAATAAATCACAGAACCTCCGGAATTATCACTAAAAAAACATCCCTGAATTTTTTCAGTGCTTTTTGAATTGATTAGAATAGCACTTCCGTAATCAGTTGCAGAGTTACTTATAAAAGTACAATTGATAATTTCACTGCCTTCACTGTCCTGGACATATACCGCACCACCACTAGAGGCAACTTCATTATCAATAAAAGTACAATTAATTAAAGTCAAACTTTTAGCGATGACATATAGTGCACCTGCATTGGCATTTGCAAACTTAATATTTTTTAAGACAAGATACTTTGTTTCATCATTAAAATTAAAGATTCTATTTTGATTTTTTGCATCCAATGTATGGCCTTGACCGTCAATTGTGACACTTTTAGCAAAATCAATTCCGCCAATGAGTCCAGTATCTTTATTCTCATCGAAAGTGAAATCATCATCTAAATAGATTATTGGTTCATCAGAGGAATAAATCATATTTTTTAAACTGGTGAAACTTAAATCCTTAATAACTTTTGTTATATTAATATTTTCATAACTAACAGTAATTGTTCCACTACTTCCAATTAATTGATAATTGAATGTTGCTTTACCATCATTATTCAACTGTACAACATTTTTATCCACATCAACATTTGAAGTTTTAATATTAAATTTAATTGGAGGAATATTCCCAGAATATCCACTTATTTCACCAGTTTCACTAGAATATAAATTATTTAAAGAAATAGTTGCAATTCCCGTTGTATCATTGGTTTCAAATGTCAAGAATAACCAAGATTTAGCGGATTTTAAATAAATGTCAAACATGTTTGTTTTAAAATTATTTTCTGTATTTCCCCACCAATTATTATCCAAGGAATATGTTGAAGGACCTATTTGCACTGCATATTTACTATTATTAATAAATATTGAATTATTTACAATGAAATTACCTGAATTATCCCCATTAAACACCGATGAAGAAATACTACTTGCACTATTACTTCCAGTATTATTAATAAAGGTACATCCATCAATTATTTGATTTACACTAGCCTTACCCTTCAAATAAATAGTGCCGGCCTGATTATTTGCATAGTTACTTATAAAAGTAGAATTAATAATATTACATCCTGCGGTAGCATAATTACAGTTAATATATAATGCACCACCATATTTTGAAGATGCATCATATGCTTTATTATTAATAAAGGTTGAATTAATTATAGAAACATGATTTGAAGGGGCGACTAAATAAACTGCACCACCATGACCAGAACTAGAGGAAGTAGCCTCATTATCTTTAAAAGTACAATTAATTATTTCGACACTTGCAATCCTATAGGTTGAACTAGTACTTGTAGTAGTAGAAATTGCACCTCCCTGTGCTGCCCTACCATTAATAAAAGTTATATTCTTTATAACAACATTTACACCCCTAGTAGTTATATAAAATACTCTATTTTTTCCATTTGCATCAATTATGTGCCCTTGTCCATCAATTGTTATACTTTTTGAAATAGTTAAACCATTACTTTCAACCGTATCAGTAAAATTATAACTCCTATTCAAGTATATTGTAGAATATGCATCAGCATTAATAATATCAATATCACTTTTCAAGTCAGCAAAATTCCCAACTTCTGAACCTTCATTATCACATAAAATTTCTCCATCATTCTCATCATTAGTCAAATTTACGATATCTGCATTATCATTCGTAGCATTAACAATATCAGTTGAACTATCAGATGCACTTACGGATGCAATCATCAGAAAAATGCATAAAACTGATAGCATTATTAGTAAACTTTTTTTAAAGTTCATATCAATCCCCCATATAAAAAAAAATAATGAAATAGGAATCAAATCCCTATTTTTTAATTTTGATCTTTTTGGTAACCTTGTCCTTTCCATAAGTTACAGTATATTTATAATTTTTACCTTCTTTAAGCTTTGAATAAACGCTTTTTTTAAGTGTGAATTTTGCAATTCCCTTCTTATTGGTTTTTGCCTTGTATTTTTTACCTTTGAATTTCAAAATAACCTTTTTGCCTTTTAAGACCTTATTGTTAACCTTATTCAGTTTTACTGTAATCTTTTTGGATTTAGCGGATTTCTTGACTTTCAGGTTTTTAGCGATAATTATGTGATTGAATGTGATTTTGTTGGTTACTTTAACACCCTTATACTCTGCAGTTACAGTATATTTTCCTGCAGGCAGTTTTACAGTGATTGAAGCAAAACCCATGCTATCTGTTGTTGCGTAATATGTCTTGTCCTTTATCTTGAATGTGACTGTTTTTCCTTCGAATACCTGAGTGTCCACTTTCAGCTGAACCGTGTATGTTGCTTGGGTTGTAAATACTGCTGAAACGTCAGTGTTTTTATCGAACCTGACTTCCTTGATGTGGACAGTCTTATCCTGTGTGACTGCTGCATATTTTTCATCGCCGGAGTATTTCAAGGTGATTTTATGGTCTCCAGGTGCCAGGCCGTCAACGTTTATTGTAGCCTTGCCTTCTACTAGAGTTTTGCTTTGATACTCTTTTCCGTCGACCAGTACTGTAAATATGCCGTCAGCGTCTTTCGGCAGATTGATTGAGTATGTAGTGTCCTTGCCGTCCTCTTCAACATCCACATCGAAATTGACGGAACTTGCATCCTTATTTACATATACAGTTACCTTCTGTTCGCATGCAAGATACTGGTGATTGCCTTCAAAACTCACGGTTATTATTGTCATTCCTTCGCTTCTTCCCTGAACAATACCGTTACTGTCAACTGCAGCTATCATTTCATTATTGCTTGAATAAATCAGATATCCTGCATCTGAAGGATTTAAAATTGCATTAAGGTTTATTCTGTGTCCCACCTCTATGCTGATATGATTATTTACAGTTATTGAAGTTTCATCCAGAATAACTTGTACTGTTACCTGCTTGATTGAGCGTGCATATTGCTTGTTTCCCTTAAATTCAACATTGACGAATGTGGTTCCGGTATTGACACCGGTCATTCTGCCGGTATCGCTGTCAACATATACGATACTGGAATCACCGGAAGTGTATACCAATTCCCCAACATTCGGTGTTAATGTTCCATTCAAATAGAGTGAGTTACCTTTGATTAATGGGGTAAATCCAACTACATTAATGCTTGTAGGTATTGCAGACACCCTAACGGTCACGCTTGCCTGTGACGGCAGATAATCATCGCATCCTGCATAGCTGAGCGTGATTATTGCAACACCTTCACCGACAGCATGGACATGACCTCCATTATCAACTGTAGCTACGGATTCATCGCTGCTTTTAAATGTGATCTGCCCGTCTTCAGGATCGTTTAAAGTTCCGGATACTGTTGAATTTTCAAATACCTCCAGATAGATATTTTCAATGTCCGGTGTGATCTTGGTTGCCTTTGCTATGACAGTTACATTCACTGTCGCATTTGATGCGAATTCGGTTACTGTCTCTTCAAAGGTTATATGAATCACTGCAAATCCTTTCTTGAGCGCTGTAATCTTACCGCCAACAAGAGATATTACATCCGGATTGTCAACACTGTATTTTAAATTTCTGTTTGAATACTCGATTCCCATAATAATTAATTTTGCATCTAAATTTTTAACATCCTCAACACTTAAGGTAATATTATCATTTACCATAATTTCTGTGATTTTTTTAGTGACCGTAATGTATAATTTTTCACTGAACGGAGCATATCTTTCATTTCCATCAAAACTTACTGTAATTTCAGCCTTTCCTCCTGTATGAGAGGTTATATAATCATTTTCGATTGAGATTATGCTGGTATCATTGACAGTGAAATTCAAGTTATTTTTAATGTCCCTGTAATTCAATTCAAAATCAAGCTTTCCCATGGCTCCTATCGGTACAGTGGCCTGACTGCCGTTTACCTGAATAAAAATATTGCTTAAAAACTCGATTTTCGGTTGAAGCCTGGTTGAATTGAGGATTATATTAGCTTCAGCAGGAATGTATATGCCATTACCCTCAAATCTTACTGTAATTTTGGCCAAACCTGCTTTATGAACGGTTATTGTACCCTCTTCATCAACTGTGACTATGCTTGTGTCATTGCTTGAATAGTGCAGCTTGCCGCCTGAAGGAGTTAAGACTGCATTCAATTTTAGCGCATCTCCAGGATTGGCTGAAATTGTATCATTTACGTCAATTTCTGAATTGAGGCCATTTACCTTGATTATGACATTTTTGCTTGCTGGAAGATATTTGCCTTCACCGGCATAGCTGATGGTGATATTGGCCACACCAATCTTATGTGCACTAAACATTCCATTTTGATTAATGCTTACCACTGAAGTATCATTTGATATGAATGTGAGTTCTCCATGATTCGGACTTACTGAAGCTATAATCTGGCTATGGTTGCCCGCAGTGATTTCCATATATTCATCTGCAGTGATTGTTGAGTTTACTCCAACCACCTTTACATGAACAGTAGCTGTGCTTGGGAGGTATTTGCCGTGGCCTGCAAAAGTGACGACAATATCCGCTTCACCCAATTCATGGGCAGTGACTGTATTTCCATACACAGTTGCAATGTTTGTGTCGGTGCTTTCATATGTCAAGTGGCCGTAATGATACTGAACAACAACCCCCTTAACATTAACTCTTTCGGTCCTGTTGAGTTCAATATTGCCTATTATGTCTATTGAAGTCTCCACTCCAGTTACTTTAACATGCACAACAGTTGAATTTGGAAGGTATTTTCCTTCACCTGCAAAACTGACTGTGATATTAGCCTCACCAAGGCCAACAGCGGTAACCATGCCGTAATTGGTGACTGTAACCACACTTGCATTGGAACTTTCATAGTTCAGTTTGCCTTTTGAGTATGGCACCAAATTGGCATGCATCAAATATGTTTCGGAAAGGTTTACTTCAATGTTGTCAGCGACTTCAATTGCTGTTGAAACTGCAACTACATTGACCCTAACGGTTTTTGATGAAGCAGTGTAATTCTCATCGCCTCCATAGCTAACAGTAATAGTTGCGTTTCCTATTTTATGAGCAGTGATTACACCGTTTCCATCAACAGTGACAATCTGCTCATCATCACTGGAATAACTCAAATGACCGTAAGCGGGATTGATCAATTGTGCACCAATTTTAATGCTTTCAGTTCGATTTAATGAAATATTTTCAGGAGCCGCAATTTCACTCGGATTGATTAATACATTGACATTGACAACAGCACTGCTTGGCAAAAATCGGGTGTTTTCATCATAGGATATTGTTATTCTTGTATTTCCAACTTTCAATCCTTTGATGTTACCGTTTTCATCAATTTCAATAATTTCAGAATTTTCAACAGTATAGATCAAGTTTCCATTTATCAATGCACTTATAGGATTGATTGAAGCTCCGATATTAGTTGAATTGCCGACATAAACATTTATTGTTTCATTTGCCATTATGCTTGTTTGAACCTTAGAGCCAACCACCTCAATGACCACTGTTTTATTGGCAGGAGCATATTTGTCGGTTTCATTAAAGGTAATGGCGACATTTGCTTTGCCTATTCCGCATGCCACTATGTTTCCATTAGCATCAACAGTCACAACATCAGGATTGTCACTTAGGAAGTTTAAATGTCCCGCATGATTTAAAGTGGCGTTGATATTGTCGGTTTCACCGTCCAACAGAGTTATTTCAGATGGTGCGCTGATTTCGGATGGTTCAAGCACAACTTTAACCAATATCTTTTTGGAAGATGGGAGATATTTACTGCTTCCATTAAATCTAATGGTCAATTCGACTTCACCCACTTTTTTGGCATTCATATATCTTCCGCTCATGCCTAAAACGGTTGTATCATTAATCAGATATTCAAGCACTACACTGGCCGGTTGGCCTTCCCATTCGGAAATCAAACGTGCATTCAGATATTTTGAATGCTCTGTAACATATAGTACAATTTCATCATCAACATCTATTCTGGTTGACCCTTTTTGGACATTGACAATTACGGTTGCATTGGATGATAAATATCTGCCAACACCCATATATGAAACTGTTATTTTAGCAACACCTTCATTCATTACCTTCATGAATCCAGTTTCGGAAATGCTTACCACATTTGTATCATTGCTTTTATAGGTTAAACTGCCGGCATTCGGATTTAATTTTGCATTGATATTCCTATTTTGACCAACATACAAGTCAAAACTAGGATCAACTGTTATGCTTGTTTCAACAGATGAGACAGTCACGATAACGTTTGCAGTAGATGACAGGTATTTTCCTTCACCAATCAAGTCAATTGTTATGTTTGCCACACCATTTCCGACAGCTTCAAAGTTTCCATAATCATCCACGAAGCGAATAACATTTGTATCGTTGCTGGTAAAGACCAGATGAAATATGTTATATGGTTCAATGTCATATTCTATTCTGCCGTTATAGCCCATATATACATCCAATGTCTCATCAACATTGATTTTTGTTTCATAAGCTATGACATTGACAAGCAAATCCATACTGCATGGTTCATATTCATCATTTCCTTCAAAGTAGAATGTAACTTTTGCCAAACCAAGACCTACACCCATAATCTTGAATGAGTGATATTCCAATTCTGCAGTGGCAACAGCAGTGTCATTACTGAAGCATTTTAACTCACCTGCCCTGTCCGGATCCAAATAAACATATGAAACATATTGATTATTTAAATCAAGGTCCATTGAATCAAAACCTAAATCACTAATGCTTGTCGGTTTTCTATTGACTTTGACTGTAAAGCTCACCTGTGAAGGAGCATAATTGTCATCCCCAGAATAGCTGACGGTGACATTGACTGTACCTGCGCTGAGTGCCCTATAGTAACCATCAGAACTCACAGTTAAAACCTGAGAATCATTACAAGTGTATGTCAGTGTTCCCCTGCCTCTGCTTGGACTTACATATGATGTGAAAGTACCCTGGTCCTTAACATTCAGGGTATCAGCCCAATAAAGTGATTGGATGGTTGTAGGTGTTCGGACAACATTGACAGTTATGGTAATGTTGGATGGAAGATATGTGTCATATCCCATCGGATTTTTACCTGAATATCTGATTGTGATATTTGCTGTGCCTGCCTTAATTGCGGTTATTTTTCCTTGCCTGTCAACCTTAACGACTGATGTGTCACTGCTTTCAAATGTAGTATAATCTTTAACGAAGAGAGTTCCGTCTTCTAAAGGATATATTGTATATTTCAAACTACTTGTTTTTCCAATATATATTATTAATGATTGGTTTGCTTCAATCCATGAACGTTTTTGATACTTGAAAGGAAGAACATATTTTATGTTTTCGTATTCGGCAACGAGGTTTCCCTTATAGAAAGTTGTTGTTCCATCTATTGTTTCCCCAAGTTCCGCAATATTCTTGCTTATTGTTAAGTTTTGGGAGGATAACTTAAGACTGAATTGCGGTAACTTGCCGGAATCATAACTTTTGATTGTCTTTGTCGCATCATCATATTCAAGTAAATTGAATTTTGTAGTGAAACTGCCTGAGGCTTCATCATATATAGGTTCGGTTGCATTCAAAAATATCCAGCGTGTCATGTTTGCCCTGTTGTCGACATAAGGAGCAATATCATGATTTTTCCAGATGTTTCCATACCAATTGTCATTAGCATCAGTTCCACCGTATATGCTTACAATAATGTTGGCTCCAGGATACATGTTGCTGTTTAAAAATATTGAATTGCTTACCTTTCCGCCAGAATACCAATAAACAATACCCTCTACGGTAGCGGTGTTGTTAACAAACAGACATTTGTCAATGACCCCCGGTTCATATGAACAGAATACTGCAGCACCATATTTTGCCTTATTTTCCAGAAATGTTGAACCTGTGATAAATATGCGATTAGCACTTACTGCTCCACCGCCGTTAAATGTATCAGTGACTGTGGCAATGTTAGATTTGAAAATACAGTTTGCAATACTTGAAACAAAATTTGCATCATATCCATTATCCTCAATCGCACCACCATACTTTGCATAGTTATTTGTGAAATTACAATCGCTGATGGTTGCTCCGCCACGATTTAAGTATATGGCACCACCTGACCCTTCAACAGAGTTTACTGCATTATTTTCAAATACTGAATGAATAATATGTGCACCGGTCACGTACCAGTAGACCGCTCCGCCTACTGAATGTTCGTGGGTGTTGTTTGCAAAATAACAGTCAATCACATAACCGTTGTTTCCGCTCCAGTATAATGCTCCACCACCGGTCAAGCCGTATGCATGGTTGTTGATAAATGAACAGTTCATCAATCTTCCGTTATGACCCTGCCAAACTATTCCTGCTCCAAATGCACTTTCTCCAGTGCCATTACGCATACCATTGACTATTTTTAAATTTTTAATAACGATATCATGTGAAAAGGAGTTAACTACAAATACTCTTGACTTGCCTGCGGCATTGACTGTATGTCCTTTTCCGTCAATTGTGAGATTGCCTTTATGTGAAATCAGGATACCATTGGTGATGATGTCACTGACGCTATATACATAGTCACGGTCAAGTGTAATCATGGTATTGTTTCTTGCGTTTCTAATCAGTTCCTGCAGTGTCGCAAAACTTCCGTAATTGACAGTTTTGGTTATGCTGACACCATTATAGCTGGCAGTGATAGTGGCCTTATCAATTATATTATATGGAACTTCACCTACACCTGTAGAATCCAGTGTTACATCATCAGACCCTAAAGTCACATTAGTGCCGGACAGGCCAACATTAATTCCAGGTAGACTAGTTGTATGATGTATACCAGCACTACCATTGTCATCATCATATAAGTTATTTATAGATACAGTAAGGTTGGTGTCTCCACTATCCACTATAACATCCATATACAGCCACTTGGTAAAGCTGACTTGAGTGGTAATTCCAGGTTTTACTGATCTGTTGTCATAGGTATTTCCCCACCAGTTATAATCAGCGAAAAACATTGCACCCCATGAATTAATGACATTAGTTGATTCACCTATAATAATGGAATTGGTCATATTGATGTATGCTGATAAAACATTGCTTATTGCACCACCTTCGGGAGCGCTATTATTTGTAAATATGCTGCCTTTGATATTTGCATAGTCATTCCATGGTTTTTCCGTAGTCTGCAAAGTACCATATATCGCCAATGCACCACCTTCTTCAGTGGCTGTGTTTGAATCGAAAATACAGTTCAACACATCATGCCTATAACCATAAACGGTTGCCACTGCACCACCAATTTTGGCATTATTGTTAATAAAAGTTGAATTGTAGAATACAGTGTAGGAATCAGGATAGGAATAGATAGCTCCACCCCAACCGGATGCAGTGTTATTTATAAAAGTACAGTTCAAAACCCTGAGGTTATCACCATATCCCCTTATAGCACCACCATTATTTGAAAAACCATTGACAAAGATTATGTTTTTCAGGGTCACTGTAGTTCCGGTTACATTAAATATTCTTGATTGCCCATTTCCATCAATGGTATGTCCCTTTCCATCAATAATTGTATCATTTTTGCTAATCACTATACCCTTACCATCATTAAATGATGATGAATAGGTATAATTCTGATTTAGTTCTATTGTTGAAGATCCACCATTAACAACAGCATCCAAATCTTCAAAACTTCCCGCATCACTTAAAATTTCATTTTCGCTATTTAAACTTAAATTTACATTATAATCATTATTAGTTTCTGTAATTATATTTGTATTGTTGTCTTCTGCAGATACAGAAGCAATACTAATGAGTATAAAGAATATTAAGCATATAACAATTATCTCATTTTTAAATTTCAAAACAATTTCCTCCCATTCGTAACCAAAATCGGTCGATAATATTATTATTTTTATAAAAAGAGAATATATATAATTATTGCAAAATTGCTTTTTGAAATGAAATTTTTAAAAAAAAGAAAAAAATGTTATGTGGAAAAACATAACATCTACTAATTTTTGCGTCTAAGAGACAGAGCTCCTAAACTAATTAATACCAATATCAGTGCAAATAATGGATTTCCTGTAGCCCTTTCATCATATCTATGGCGCTTCTGATGGGATTTAGCAGTATGATTTTTCCCAGAATCATGATGTTTTTTATGATCGTCATCATCATCGTCTCCATTTTCTGGATGATGCTTCATTTTTACAACATTGGTAGAGTTGGTACAGTTTTCGGTTACATTGGTAATATTGTTACCTGCCCTAACCTTATTGTACTTTTTACCGGTAGCTGTAGTAATGAAATATAATATAAGCTCTTTTGTGCTTTCATTCACCTTTAAAACATCATTGTATTCCCATCTGTGATTGCCTCTATATGTCCAAGAGTGTGTCGGATCAACATAATAATCGTAGTCCATGCCACCGCTGTATTCATCATCAACAATATATACTCCAGATATATCACATTCGCCCTCATTTTTGACGACGACTGTGAAACTGATTTCCTGACCAAGGTAAACTTCTTTTTCATTAGAAATTTTTTCCACAGACATTTTTGGAATATGTCTTGTTCTTGTTGTATTAGTTGAATTTGATAAAGTAATATCCAAATAACCTGAAGTGACATTATTTCTTAATTCA
>Ga0256407_10003922_pt1 | contig 25612 bp, 20 predicted proteins | sample RumenRJG_04DNA_FD_193489 | JGI IMG/M metagenome (GOLD analysis project Ga0256407, IMG submission 193489) | Bovine rumen microbial communities from Lethbridge, Alberta, Canada - RJG_04 | ecosystem: Host-associated > Mammals > Digestive system > Stomach > Rumen | place: Canada: Alberta... | reverse complement strand
TGAAATGATCTCCGGTTTCAGGCCGCTTCCGTCGCCGCCGTTCGCCAGACACTGCTCTTCCAGAACAGGAATGTTATCCTCATAAGATATACCGAGGATCGCGTACAGTTCCCTGAGCGTGGCTTCGTCATCTATGATTCCCAGGTACTCCGGCGCGGCCATGTCCATCAGGATGGAATCTTCGCCGATCACAATATCAAGATCACCGGCCAGGGTCTTGTTCAGCACAGTGGTGCCGGCTTTGACAAGCCCCGCATGCTGCAGGCAGTGGAAACTGGCAACTGTAGCGTGTCCGCACAGGTCAACCTCGACTGCCGGAGTGAAGTAGCGCACGTTAAACGCGCTGAAGGCGCCGTCAGCGTCTGCATCACCCAGAGGCCTGATGAATGCCGTCTCAGAATATCTGAGCTCAGCGGCTGTCTTTCTCATGGTCTCATCCGACGGGAAATCAGCGCCCGGATCCAGGATTACAACGCCTGCCGGATTGCCCCCGAAAACTTCCTTTGTGAATGCATCCGCAATGTATAACTTCATTTCACGCACCTCCGAAATAATCAGAAAACAAATATCGCTTTTGTCATATTATACACTAAAAAGAAGACCTCCGCTCGTGAGAGCAGAGGTCTTCTCCGTTTTAGAGTTTACACCGATAGTCTGAATTTCTAATTACAGAAGGTTGTAAGCCTTTCCTACTTCTGCCAGAGCTTCGTCCAGTGCAGCCAGAACCTTGTCGATTGTCTCGTCAGCCTGTACGAGAGGTGGCTCGATTCTTACTGTCTGAGCGTTAACCAGAGTACCTGCAGTCATTACGTTTCTAGCGAACAGAGCCTTTGTTACTTCATGGCCTATTTCGTCAGTTGGGAATTCCATGCAGATCAGCATTCCAGCGCCTCTGGATGTAGTCAGTACCTTTGGATACTTGTCGTGCAGTTTCTGCAGTCCATCCAGATACTTCTTGCCCTTTGCAGCTGAAAGTGCAGGCAGGTCGTTTTCCAGCATGTATCTGATTGTTGAGATAAATGCTGCGCAAGCGAGAGGGTTACCACCGAATGTAGGTGAGCCGAGGATCCATGGATTCTCAAACATCTTACCTTCACAGCCGGTGCCAACGCCTGACTTCTCATAAGTCCAAGGTCTAGCAATGATACCAGTGATAGGTACGAGTCCACCGGATGATGCCTTACCATAAGTCATGATGTCAGGGCATACTCCTTCGTGGTCGCATCTCCACATTGTACCAGTACGTCCAAGTCCTACCTGAATCTCGTCGAAGATCAGAGCTACGCCGTGCTCGTCGCAGATCTCTCTCAGAGCCTTGAGGTAGCCATCAGGTGGGATCATTACGCCAGCTTCGCCCTGAATTGGCTCTACGATCACTCCTGCAACCTTTTCGCCAACAGCTTCCAGGTTTTCGATCGCAACTCTTGCCGCATCAGCGTCACCAAACTTAACGTGCTGAACCTGCTGTACCATAGGGATATAGTCTTCTCTGTAAGCGCCCTTGCCGCCCATTGAGATAGCGCCCATGGACTTGCCGTGGAATGCACCTACAGTTGAGATGTACCATCTGCCGCCTGTTGCCAGTCTAGCCAGCTTCAGAGCCATTTCTACAGCTTCAGCTCCGCCGTTTGTGAAGAAGCAGTACTGCAGGTCGCCCGGAGTGATCAGTCCCAGCAGGTGAGCCAGATAACCTCTGAGTGGGTCAACCAGTTCCTGTGAATGCAGGGAGTATCTGTTGAGCTGTGCCATTACAGTCTTCTTGATTTCAGGGTTGCCGTGTCCGCAAGCGAAGATACCAAATCCGCCGAGGCAGTCGATAAATTCAGTTCCGTGCAGATCTCTGAATACATCGCCTTCGTCTTCCCATTCAATGAATGCAGCATCTGTTGAAACAGACTTTCTGTATTCGAGCCAACCTGGGTTAACGTTCTCGTTGAAGTTGGCGATTGATTCTTTCATGATTGCTTCTTTTTCTTCTTCAGTCAATGAATCTGCTTCAATCAGACCAACAACTCTCTTAGCTTCTTCTAAAGCTAATGCCATGTTTCTTTCAGTCATATTATGACCTCCTAACTGTTAGAAAACTACTTTGCTGTCCTAAATTGACAGCATCGGTATAACTTCTATGGCATATCTTGATAGATATAAAGCCACTGTAGTTATTATAGTCCTATTGGTATATAAATGAAACAACAAATTTGCCGTTTATACTTTAAATTGATGAATTATATTGCCAATTTCAGAATATTGACACGGCACTCGTCATCTTTGACAAGGATTATAATAAAGGATAGAATGAATGCAGTTAATTTCACGAAACAGGAGATAATGATATGTACCCAAAACTGATTGTAAACATGGATAAACTCAAGGCCAACATCGACGCCTGCGCGAAGATCACAAAGGAAGATGGAGGCTGCTCGCTCATGCTCGTAACAAAGGGCGTTTGCGCCGATGACAGGGTGTGCGACATGATAATTGATCACCCGGAAGTGGATTACATGGCGGACTCCAGAGTTCTTAATCTGAAGAAATACCACGACAAGGCTAATGCAAAGGGCAAACTGACCGTTCTGCTCCGCCTTCCTATGCTCTGCGAGATTGAGGACGTAGTCAGATATGCTGATGTAAGCTTCAACTCAGAGATGAGCACGCTGAAGGCGCTGAATGAAGAGGCGGCCCGTCAGGGCAAGGTCCACAAAGTCGTTCTTATGATCGATCTGGGCGACCTGCGTGAGGGCATGTTCTTTAAAAATGAAGACGAAATATTCAGCACAGTCGAAGCAGTGGAAGCCATGGATAATCTGGAGCTCCACGGTCTGGGAACAAACCTTACATGCTATGGCGCGATAATTCCGAAGAATGATAATCTGTCGGTGCTTGCTGCCTTTGCAGAAAGAGTCGAGGAGAAGATCGGAAGAAAGCTCGACATGGTTTCAGGCGGAAACTCCAGCTCGATCTATCTGATCTGGAAGGGCGAACTGCCTGAGAAGATTTCAGGCCTGAGACTTGGCGAGAGCTTCCTGCTCGGTAATGATACGGCTTACGGCGAGACAGTGCCGGGAGCGGTTCACGATACGCTCATTGTTGAGGCGCAGATCATAGAGCTCAAGGAGAAGCCTTCGCTTCCTATAGGGGAGGTAGGCAAGGACGCTTTCGGAAATGTGCCTGAGTATGAGGACCGCGGAATAATAAAGAGAGCGATTCTCGGAATCGGCAAGCAGGATACTGAGGTTGACGGCATGATTCCTGTTAAGCAGGACGCGGACGGCAATTGGGTTGACGACCCTTCAATCGAGATTCTCGGCGGTTCCTCAGACCACACTCTGATGGACATGACAAAAGCAGACCGTGAGTACAAGGTTGGAGATACTGTTACATTCAGGCTCGAGTACGGCGCAATGCTCAAGGTTGCAACGAGCCCGTATGTTGAGAAAGAATACAGATGAGCTACAGGGTAAGGACCAAAATATTCGAGGGGCCTTTTGATCTGCTGGTGTACCTTATCGAGCACGCCAGGATGAGCATCTACGACATAAGGATCTCAGAGATCACGGCCCAGTATCTCGGATACATAAAGGAGATGCAGGAGGCGGACATAAATCTAGCTTCTGAGTTCATGGTGCTCGCGGCACAGCTTCTGGAGATAAAGTCGAAGATGCTTTTGCCTCGGACGGCCATAGACGAGGAAGGGGAGACTGTCTACGAAGATCCCCGCACAGAGCTGGTGGCGAAGCTGGCAGAGTACAAGAAGTACAAGGCCGCATCAGAGATGCTGGAGGAGCGGCGTGAATACGCTGCCGCGTCTCTTGAGAAGCCTCAGGAGGATCTGACCGAGTTCATCGGAGAGCCGGACGAATATCTCATACTTGATGAGGCAAAGTTCCGGGCAGCCTTTGAGGAGTTCCTCGAGAGAAAGAAGAAGCTGGAGGAGATCAGAGCCCACCACATCCGTACTGAGAAGCAGAGGATAACTACGGAAGCCAGAATCGCGGGAATCCGCAATTTCTTCAGCGAGCTTCCAATGGGACAGCGGGCCAATTTCAACGAGCTTGTTCAGGATAAGGGCAGCAAGTACGATATATCCGTCACTTTTTCATCTGTACTCGAGATGATGAAGGAGCGGCGACTGGACGCTGAACAGAAGAGGCTGTTCGGAGACATAGAAGTTTACGCGACGGAGCATCTTATGGAAGAGGTTCCGGATGAGGCTGAAAATACAGTAGAAGAGGTAGCTGCAGATGGCGAATAAGACTATAAAGTCAGCAATTGAATCAATGATGTTCGTGTGGGGCGAGCCCCTTGCCATAAAGGATATTGCGGACATATTCAATGTAAATAAAAAGGAAATATACGAAGCCTGCAAGGAGCTTCAGGATGAGTACGAACAGGAAGGGCGCGGCATCGTCATACGCGAGGTCAACAAGAGTTTCCAGTTCGTGACCAGAAAGGAGAACCTGGGATACATCGAAAGACTCTGCACTCCTGTAAGGCGCAGGAGGCTGTCCCAGTCCGCCCTCGAGACGCTGGCGATCGTTGCTTACAAGCAGCCTGTAACCAAGGGTGAGATTGAAGCAGTCAGGGGAATCAGATGCGACAGAGTACTTGAAGGACTCATTGCGAAGAACCTCGTGACCATAGTCGGCCGGGCGGAGTCAGTCGGAAGACCTAACCTGTACGGCACCACAAACGAGTTTCTCAAGCAGTTCGAATTCGAGTCGCTGAAGGATCTGCCTAAAATCGAGGATCTTGAAGGCGTAATCTTTGAAGCCGAAGAGCCGCCGGTATTCGCGGACGGCGTGGTAGGTCAGATGTCGCTGGAGGAATTCGCCGGCGCGCGTCAGGAGGCAGAAGAGGCAACGCAGGACGAAGAAGATGCGGTCTCGGCGGCCGAGCCAGCTGCGGATGAGCCTGCGACTGAGCCAGCTGCTGCGGAGGAGCCAGCTGCGGATGAAGCTGCGGAGGAGCCTGCTGAATAGGCGGCCCGCAGAACTTGGCTCTAAGACATGTTTGAAGCTGACCCCGACAGATAGATCCTGTCGGGGTTTTTATTGCTGAAATCGCTGATTTGAGGTGTTAGGTCTTTTGAAGAAAAACCGTAGGTCTTTGGACCTATGAAAACCCGGGAAAAGACCTAACAATTTGAAGGTGAAGGGAAAAAGATAGGTCTTTTGAGGAAAAACCATAGGTCTTTGGACCTATAAAAAAGCGAAATAAGACCTAACCGGTTAGGCTAGGCGGAGCCGCCCCGTTATCTGTTGAACAATTTAAAGGAATGAAGTATAATTTTATACGAAATCATTATGCTTCATTTTATTTTATGGAAGGAGGTATCATATGTCGTTAAAAGAACAAAGCGAGATTATCTCCAAAGAGATAGCGACGTTTAACGCCAGAAAGTCCCTGCTTGCCGCCGCGATAATAATCGTAGCGACATTCATACTCAAGATCTTCCTGCCTGACGATCCTGCGCAGTTCGGCGTACTCTGTACGATTCCGGCGCTCCTGATGATCATCTACATCTTCGTAACGAAGAGAATCATCGAAGCGCTGACGATAGGAGCCGTAGTAGGATTTATAATGGTAGGCGAGAGCGGCTCGAACACGCTACAGGCATTCAGTGACTCGCTCCTTGCAACGATGATGTCTGAAGACATAGCATGGCTGATTATCGTCTGCGGACTCATGGGCGGCATCATTTCTCTTATTGAGAGATCCGGCGGCGCGTACGCCTTCGGACAGTGGGCTTCAAAGAGAGCAAAATCCGAAAAGCCTGCTTTGATATGGACGTGGATTCTGGGAATAGTTATATTTATCGATGACTATCTCAACTCCATGACAGTAGGTTCCTGCATGGCGAGCCTGACAGACAAGCACAAGACACCTAGAGAAATGCTTGCCTATGTCTGCGACTCAACAGCAGCGCCTCTTTGCGTTCTGGTTCCAATCACCACCTGGTCCGTATTCTGCGGAAGAATTCTCGTCAAGAACGGATGGCAGGTAGGCGACGCGAGCGAAATCGAAATGTTCGTCAAAACAATACCGTACAACTTCTACGCGTGGATTGCTGCACTTATCGTTCCGCTCGTAATCGTAGGCGTAGTACCTAAGATCTTCGGTATGAAGAAAGCGTATCAGAGAGTTGCGGACGGCGGTCCTCTCGCTCCTCCGGGATCAGAGAAGATTTCCATCCTGGCAAGCGACCACGGCGACGATATGAACATCCCTGAAAAGCCGCGCATGTTCAACTTCTTCGTTCCGATCATCTGCCTCGTCGGCTTCACGATCCTCTTCGATACGGACATGGAGATGGGCGTACTCGCGACATTGGTTGTAATGTTCGTAATGTACATGGCACAGAACATCATGTCGGCAGCCGAATTCTGGGATATCATCATCAAGGGTATCCAGAACATGATTCTGCCGTTGATGCTGATGGTAATGGCGTTCGTATTTGCTGACATGAACGAGCAGATCGGATTCACCAAGTGGTGTATCGAGTCCGCGACAAACGTCATGACTCCGGCGACAGCACCGATGATCATCTTCCTGGTACTGGCCTGCACAGAGTTCATCACCGGCACCAACTGGGGAATGTACATCATCGCTCTGCCGATCATCATTCCTCTGGCAATGAACATCGGAGTAGACATGCCTCTGGCAGTAGGAGCCTGCATCTCGGCCGGCGTATTCGGCTCACATATCTGCTTCTACTCAGACGCAACAGTTCTCACATCTGCAGCCTGCGGATGCGACAACTTCAGACACGCGTTCACGCAGATGCCTTATGGTATCATCTCAGCAATTATTTCTTTCATATTCTATGCCGTATTCGGATTCATCATGGCATAAGATCATGCAAAGGCAATAAGCAAAAGCAATACAAAAGGGCGCCGGTCAGGCGCCCTTTAACATGCGGTTGTTCAGTCTGATTATTTCCACTCGCGGAGCATTTGTATTTCTCTTTTGTATCCTTCGAATTCATTCGGGGTTTCCAGTATGCACGGCAGGCCGGCCAGCTTCGGATGGTTTATGAAGCGGCCTATGACGTCGAGCCCCAGTTCGCCCTCGCCGATGCAGGCGTGGCGGTCCTTGTGAGAGCCGGGCGGGTTCTTGCTGTCATTAATATGCAGAGCCTTAAGACGGTCAAGTCCGACGACGCGGTCGAACTCATCCAGAACCCCGTCAAGATCGTTTATTATGTCGTAGCCGGCGTCGCTTACGTGGCACGAGTCCATGCAGACGCCGATCTTGTCTTTGAGTTTGACGCCGTCGATGATGGCCGCCAGCTCTTCAAACCTGCCGCCCACTTCGGAGCCTTTGCCCGACATGGTCTCAAGAAGAACAGTGGTAGTCTGTTCCTGAGAGAGTATGTCATTCAGAAGGGCGGTAATCATTTCGATGCCGGCTTCAGTGCCCTGACCGACATGGCTTCCCGGATGGAAGTTGTAATAGTTTTCCGGGAGATATTCCATGCGTTTCAAATCATCCTCCATGCAAACGCGTGCGAATTCGCGCACGTTCGGTTTATCGCTGCACGGATTAAGAGTGTAAGGCGCGTGGGCGACCAGCTTGCCGAAGTTGTTGCCGGTGAGCAGACCGCGGAGAGCGGACGCGTCGTCCGGATCTATTGCCTTTGCCTTGCCGCCTCTCGGGTTGCGTGTAAAAAAGGCGAAGGTATTCGCCCCGGCGTTGATGGCCTCCAGCCCCATGGCCAGAAAACCGTTTACAGATGACAGATGGTAACCGATGTAAAGCATTACAGCTCTCCATTCTTTGCCTTTGTGAGGGCGATTGACAGCTGGTCGGCGCAGGAGGTCTGCTTGAAGCCACATGTGTTGCCGGCGAGCTTGGATGTGATTTCATCAACGGTCCAGCCGTCCACAAGATTTGAGATGGCTTTCAGGTTTCCGTTGCAGCCTCCGGTGAACACGATGTTCGTAACAACATCGCCATCAAGATCAAATTCGAGTTTCATCGGGCAGATGCCCTTTGGGTAGTATTCGTATTTCATTCTTAAATGTTGTTATGATTTAGCAAAAACTGTAATTTTCAATATATAATAACAAGTGCAAGCTATTATAACACAAGAAGAGACGAAAGGAAAAAGCAGCCATGAAAGAAAGAACGGGAAAGAAGAGAAACCTGAAGTATATCTTCGCGGCAGCATTCATCATGATTATGGCAATGGGCACTATAGCCCTGACCGGATGCGGAGACAGCGGCGGCGGCGAAACGGTTGCGTCAGAACCTGAACCGATCATCAATCCTATCACAGGCGTTGAGGTTGAATCAGAAGATGCGCTTCCGGCCAGACCTGTACAGGTATCAATACCGAACGACACTTACGGAGCAGTTCCTCAGTCAAACATTACACAGGCAGATATCATCTACGAGTTCCCTGTAGAGGGAGAGCTCACAAGACTGCAGGCGATTTATTATGGGGATATTCCTGATAAGTTCGGACCTATCAGAAGCGTGAGATATTACTTCGTAGATGTTGCGACAGAATACAAGGCATGTCACATCGGTTACGGATGGGGCAAGAACGCCAGAAGCTACATGAACAGCAACAATGTTCACCACGTAAACGGAATGCAGCAGACTGAGCTGTTCTACCGTGTCAGCGACAAGGCAGCTCCTAACAACGCTTATACGAACTGGGAAGATGTTAAGGCCTTCGGCGAGAAGCACGACTGGTTCACTGAGAAGCAGGTTATAGAGCCATGGACATTCCGTACTGAAAAGTGGGAAAAAGAACAGAAAGAAGCAAAGGCTGAAGCTCAGAAAGTCATCGACGAGAAGTCCGGCAGCACGGATGAAGAAGACGTCAAGGCTGTAGAGAAGGCAGAAGCGCTTCTTGCTGAACCTGAAAAGGCTACATCACTTACAGTCAAGGCTCTCGGCTGCAACAGCACATGCAAGTGGGATCCTGAAAAGGGCAAGTACCTGAGATACTGGTACGGCGAGCCGTATGTTGATAAAGAAACAGGCGAGCAGCTCGAGTTTGATAACATCCTCGTACAGAAGGTACACAGCGACATCATGGTCGATGAAGAGACAGGTCTTTCAGATCACAAGGGAAGACTCACGATCGACATGTTTGCTGGCGGAGAAGGCCTCCTCTTTACACAGGGTGAAGTCATCGAGGGTACATGGTCAAGAGACGGCGTAGACAGCAGAACCATCTTCAAGGACAAGGCCGGCAACGAGTTCGCGTTCACACCTGGAAAGACATGGGTATATGTCTTAGACCAGGATAAGGACTTCTCATATGAGAACGAAGCTGCGGACGAGGAAACCGGTGATACAGAAGAAACTGAAGAATAATCAGCCGATATCTGATTAAAGTCCACATCAGACAAACCGAATAGAAAACAAAAGACAGAGGTTTCGGACCTCTGTCTTTTTTAATACAGTTATTTCTTTCGGCTTAGTTTTTCGATGACTTTTGTTTTTCCCTGTAACACATGTCGAAGAAGTAATCCATGAAGTACAGTCCGTCTTCAACAATCTGAGGGTTTTTCTTAACGTACATGCGGTCCGGATGGAACTGATAGCATACGATAGGCAGACTGTCGTGTACATATCCTTCAATTGTTCCGTCTTCAGTGTCCACCATTGTTACCGTCAGATCGTCGGCAAGCTTGTCGACCGCCTGATGGTGGTAGTGGACCGTCTCTACATTGTCGCCGAATTTGGAATAGAATACGGAATCCGGACGAACAGTAGTCGCGCGAACAGCATCATTGTAATGCCCCATGCCGACATCCTGTTTCAGTGTCCCGCCAAGGGCTACATTCACGAGCTGGCTTCCTCTGCAAAGGCCAAGGATAGGCTTTTTCGCATCCACGAACTTCTTTACCAGCTTGATTTCGAGCTCATCAAGAGGCTTGTCAAATCCGTGCTTATCGCACTCCACTTCCGCTCCGTAAAACGATGGATGGACATGCTTGCCTCCGGGGATTATCAAACCGTCGTAATCTGCCGGATCAACCTCATCTGACGTTATCACATCAGGATCATCGCTGTACTCATCGCTGACAATCTGATAAGTGAGTGTGTACTTGTTGTCCTCCGGGTTGTATTTTTCAGTGAACTCATCCATGTCTTTATACGTGGTCTTGGGCAGGAGAATAAACAGCTCCGGTCTTTCTCCCTTGCTGACCGATACGTCATTGTCAGTGTCGGAGGATGTTTCAGTACTGTTTTGGTCAGGAACCGCCTCATGCAGCACGAAATAGCCGGCCGCAGCGATTGCGAGAATGAGTATTATTATGATTGTGATTTGCTTCTTTTTACCGCTCATACAATTATTATACAGAAAAAACCACCGCAAGCCAAACTTATTTGTAACAAGCTGTTACCCTACGGTGTAATACAAGGTATAATATAATTCAGCGCAGCCTGTTACATGACAGGATGCGGCAAGTACGGAAAGGATATCATGAAGATAACAGCAGCGGCAGGCACAAACGTTGGCCGTATTCGTAAAAACAACGAAGACAATTTCTACATCAACGGGTTTTACAAAGAGAATACGGAAGATAAGAACTATATACACACAGACGACAAGCGTCATCACGCATACACCTATGCCGTGTGTGACGGCGTAGGCGGGGCGGAGTTCGGTGAGCTCGCTTCACTGTTTGCGGTTGAGGAGCTGTACGAATACGACGGCAGACAGCTGGAAGAGAATTTTGCGGCATACATAGAGGCCGTGAACCGGCGCGTATGCGACAGAGTCGTCAAAAACGGCGGCAAGCGAATGGGAAGCACTGTCGCCCTGCTTTTTATTAAAGGAAAAGACGCGAATATCTGTAACATCGGAGACAGTCGTGTGTATCTGATAAGGGACGGGGAAATGACACGCCTGACCCACGATCACACGAGGACGCAGAGCATGATTGACTCCGGACTCATAAAGGGCGAAGAAGAAATCGCCAAGGATCATGTTCTGACTCAGTTTCTGGGGGTGTTTCCGGAGGAGTTCAGACTGGACCCGTATATCGACAAAGTGAGAGTAAAATCAAAAGATATATTTCTCTTATGCAGCGACGGTCTCACAGACATGGTTCCGGAGGAAGAAATCAGGCAGATGCTCCTGGACAGCGCTTCAGAAAGCGCAGAGGAAAAAACAAAAAAACTGATCAGCGCGGCTTTGGGAGCCGGCGGCAGAGATAACATTACGACAATAGTAGTAATGGTAAAGTAAGGAGGCTAAAGATGTACGATAGCACAATGGAGAGCACAGTAACAACAGCTGCGGTATACATTTACCTGATTCTCTCACTGTTAATAACGGCAGCTATTATAGTAGGCATCTGGAAGATGTTCGAGAAGGCCGGAGAAGGCGGATGGAAATCACTGATTCCGTTCTATAACATGTACATTCTGTATAAGATTTCCTGGGGGAACGGATTGCTGTTCCTGCTCCTGTTCCTGCCGATCATCGATATAGTGATGATTATTGTGACGCCGTTCAAGACTGCAAAGGCATACGGCCTGCACCCATTGTACGGCGTGGGACTGCTGCTCCTGCCGGTCATCTTCTACCCGGTAATCGGGCTCGGAAGCAGCAGATACATCGGACCGGACGGTAAGCCGGAAGGCAATACGTACGTCATCAATCAGTACAACTATAACGGTGTTACACCGCAGCCGGGCATGCCGGGCGGACCGCAGGCAGACCCTTATCGCGCGCAGCCGGATCCATATGGCGCGCAGCCGGATCCGTATCGCGCACAGCCAGCAGCGGCACCGCAGCCTGCGCCGGCAGATAACGCAAACGCAGGAGGCGACGCGCTGGAAAAGCTCGGAAACTCCATGGAGTCTTTGAAAGACGGCGTTTCCAATCTGTTTAAGAACAAGGCTGAAGCGGATCAGCAAGTCCGTGATCAGTATACATATCAGCAGCCGGCAGCAGACGATGAGTACAAGTTCTGCACAAACTGCGGCGCCAGGATAAAAAAGACAGCCAAGTTCTGCACGAACTGCGGAAAGGAAGTTTCGCCGCTGATGCCTGACTTTGCACCGACGCCAGAACCGGCACCGGCAACGGATCCGTTTGGATTTGCGGTTGAGGATTCGAAGCTTGACGACACCGTCATGACGGAGACCGAACTCATGGACTACGGTGAAAAGACAGAGATTCTGCTTGATGATCCTGTCGTCATCATTCCGGCGCTGACTATGATTTCAGAAGATGACGAGGGTGAGAAGGAGGAAATCAGGGTTTCCGATACGCCGTTCGTCATCGGCAGAACAACTGCAAACGCGGACTACGCGATTGACGCGAGAGGCATCAGCCGCAGGCATCTGCAGTTCGACTACGAAGACGGAACATATTATGTTACAGACCTGAATTCGACTAACGGCGTGTTCGTGAATGACGTGAAAATTCCGGCAGGAGAAAGGTCAATCGTTGAAAATAATGATATAATTGGGATTGGGCAGAGGAGATACAGAGTTGAAGTTCAGCAGTTAAGTTAGACGGGAACGTGACATGAACATTAATGAATGCAAGAAATTTGAGCCAATTTTCAATTCGTGGTATGTGAAATCTGTTTTGGGACAGGGTAGCTTCGGAACTGTATTCGAGATACAGAAAGAAGAGTTCGGCAAAGTCTACAGCGCGGCGCTGAAAGTCATTTCGATTCCGCAGAACAATGATGAAATCGAACGGATGAGGATGGACGGCACCGCGGAGGACTCCATCAAGCGGTATTACGACAATGTTGTCAGAGACATCATCAGCGAATTGGTGATTATGAGTGAGCTCAAGGGCAACAGCAATATCGTAAGCTACGAAGATCATACAGTGATCAAGCATGATGATGATATCGGTTACGACGTCCTGATCAGAATGGAGCTTCTGACTCCTCTCATGAAATACAGATCCGAGCACGGAATGACAGTAAAGGATGTCGCCAAACTCGGCATTGATCTTTGCCGCGGTCTGGAACTGTGCGAGAAGAACAATGTAATCCACAGAGACATAAAACCTGAAAACATCTTTGTCGCCAAGAGCGGCAACTACAAGCTCGGTGATTTCGGAATTGCCAGAACCATAGAGAAGACGAACAGTGAGCTTTCCAGAAAGGGAACTTATTCTTACATGGCACCGGAGGTGTACAAGGGACAGCTATACGACCAGACAGTAGACATCTACTCTCTCGGCATAGTCATGTATTCCATGCTCAATGGTACAAGGACGCCGTTCCTGCCGCCGCTTCCGGCGGAGATCACGCACAATGACAAGGAGAAGTCGCTCAACAGAAGATTCGCAGGGGAACCGCTTCCTGCAATCGAGGGTGTTGACAGCAGGCTCATGGACGTGATCAACAAGGCCTGTGCCTACAGGAGCGAGGACAGATACGCTACGGCAGCAGAGATGAGACGCGCGCTGGAGCGCATACAGGACCACGTTTCCGCTGCAGGACAGACAGAACTTATCGTCGATGCGGAAAAGACGGAAATTCTTCCGACGGGATCGCAGCAGAGTGTGGGCTTCGGGCAGAGCGAATACATCGCCCCGACCGGTGAGGGAGAAGTTACGGAGATTCTCGGACCGGCAGACGTCTCTTTCGGACAGAGCTATTCTGCTCCGGGATCAGGCTATGCGGGCACAAATCCGAGTTACGCGGGCACAAATCCTAGTTACGCCGCACCGGCTCCGGATTATGTTGTCCAGGGACGCGGCAATGAACCGTGGGAGCCGGACTATTATCAGAACCAGATGGCCGGGGGAGGCAAAGGCCCGGACGGAGGAACGAAAAAACGTACAGGCATGATCATTGCTCTGTGCGCGATTCTGGCTATTCTTCTGGCAGTATGCGGCGTGATGATAATAAAGAATCACAGCGGTGGTAATGCGGAACAGGCCGCAACGGTCGGACCGGAGCAGCTGGAAATCGTATCATGGGATACGGACTTCTCCAACAGCTGGCAGAAAAACGATGATGCGACCTACAGCTACAATATCATCATGCTCGTCAGAAACACCAGTGATTATCCAATCACCGGCATGGCTTATAAAATGAGAAATCACGAGGGCAATGTTGTGCAGAACATGGACAACAGCTATGGCCTCGAGGCCCCGTTCTATGCCGAAGGATATATTGCTCCGCAGGGTAGCGGACTGATGGTCTCAAGGATCACGATTTCCGACGATGAGTTCAAGAATGAAAATCCGCAGATGGACGGACACAGGCCAAAACCACAGGGTGCTCTGATTGAAGAGGCGTACATATATACCGGAGAAGACGAGTATGTGGTTCCAACAGGCCAGCTGTACGGCGAAGACAAGGTTGGTGAAGATGATTACGGCAACGGATTGTACAATTACAATGTCAAAATCTACAATAACAACGCCAATCCTATCCATGAAGAATCGGGAATCGTCGCCGCCTACATTCAGTATGACGAGTCGACCGGATATGATTCCATCGTAGTATCTTCCGCGAACGGACAGGTTCCGCGTGAGATCGCGGCAAATTCAGAGGATGATATCGCCTACGGAATGCAGAGGACTGAGTTCGGCCAGGAAAAGTATAAGGAAAACAGCGCCGGCGAGAAGATCAATATCGAAGACTACACCGTCTACGTGATAGATCACGAATGTGTTGACGGTACTCCGAACAAAGAGGTCTACGATGACAAATACGCAAAGTAAGGATTACGACATTCTCTTTGAAGAGATTTATACAAACTATTACGGCAAGGTTCTTTCGTATCTGACCGGCAAGGTCAGTGACAGAAACGTCGCGGAGGATCTTGCCGGAGACGTTTTTTTGCGTTGCTATAAAAACATACAGAAGTTCGACGCTTCAAAAGGCTCCGAGAGCACGTGGGTTTTCACGATCACGAAGAATCTTCTGAAGAACTATTACCGCGACAGGAAAGTAAACGCTTCCATCGATAACATGGAAGGCTTTGACGTCGCGGATGAGCAGGACGTCGAGGAGGAGATCGCGCAGGCTCTCAGGCTTGAAGAGATACGTGAGTTTCTGGACCGCGAAATCGCCAAGCTCGACAGCGTCAAAAGGCAGATTCTCTTGATGCGTTATTATGATGAAATGAGCAGCAACGAGATCGCGAAGGTCATGAACATGACGCCTGGAAATGTCCGGGTCATACTGACGCGAACACTTAACAAACTCAGAATCGGTGCGGAGGATGATGTTGTCAAACTCGGGATATAAAAAAACGCCGACAGTGCTGCAGATGGAGGCGTCGGAATGCGGCGCTGCTTCCCTTGCCATGATTCTGTCCTACTACGGACAGAAGGTTTCCCTTGAGCAGCTTAGAGTTGAAACCAATGTGAGCAGGGATGGATGCAAGGCGAGCAACATCGTTAAGGCGGCGGCGGCAAGAGGATACCGGTGCGGTGGATTCAGAAGAACAGCGGAGCAGCTGTTCGGGATGGATCCGCCATGTATTATTTTTTGGGAACAGAATCATTTCCTGGTATATGAAGGGGTCAAAGGGGGAAATGTCTATGTCAACGATCCGGCTTTCGGGGAGCGGAAGCTTTCGAAGGCTGAATTCATAAATTCCTATTCAGGAGTAGTGATCACATTAAAACCGGACGAAGAAACCGCGGCAGGCTCTAAAGCAAAAGCAGGACAGGGCGCCGGCATAACAGGCGCGGTGCTTGAAGCGGCAAAAGCAAGGAAAGCGATATGCGCGGCAGTTCTGATTCTGACCGCCTGCGCTGCCTTTGCATGCTGCGCGGCCGCAGTGCGTTCGGGAAACCCGGGCTCGGTGCTTCTCCTGACCGCCGTGTTTGCCGCGAGCGTTCTCATCAGGAACATCATCGTCGGAACACATCAGTACAAGTACACCATCATACGGTCCAGCGCCTTCATGGAAACTCTCCTGGCGCTGCCGATGACATTCTTTGAGCAGCGTTTTCCAATGGACACGGCCGGCCGCCTCTCTTCAGAGGAACGTGTAAGCCGCTTCGCTTCAGGGGCTGCATTTTTAATGGTCTCAGACGCGATCATCGCGATTGTCACCCTGATCGCGCTGCCGATTGCGGACGTCAGAGGAGGGCTTGCAGGGATCGCGTTAATTGCGGCAGGATTTGCGGGAGCTCTTTTGCTGAGCAGAGACGTCTCGCTGGAGTACAACAGGCAGCAGGTGGTCAGAAGCCGGATGGGAGCGAAGCTGTTCGCCGCTATGGGCAATTCCGACATGATCAAGAGCACTGCGGGTGAAGATGTTTTGAGCAGAGAGCAGGCGGACTACCAGAAGGAGTGGGACGCGGGAGAAGAAACAATTGAAAAACGGATGCTTTTGTCCGAGGGGATAGTGGTCGTCGCGGAAGCCTGCGCGTTTCTGGCGGCGATTGCGGCATCAGGCGAACATGCCGGAAGCTCGGTTGCTATCCTGCTTCTGTTCCTCGTGATATCCCTGAATGGAATCGCCATGCGTCTGACATCCCAGCGCGGGCTCCTGCGCGATCTGGCAAGGGCAGGGGACGTCAAGGAATACCTTGCGCTGAACATGGACGGACGGGACGATGAAGCAGATGCCGAAACAGCCGTGGATCCGGACGGATATAAAAAACTCAGCGGAAACATCATCCTCGACAACGTCTGCTTCGGGTACGGACGGGATGACAATCCTGTTATCAGGGATTTTTCAATAAAGATCGACGCCGGCACCTGTGTTGGCATCACCGGAAACACAGGATCGGGGAAATCAACCCTTCTGAAGCTCATCGCGGGGCTGTATGAGCCGGACGAAGGCGAGATATATTTTGACAAGAAAAAGAGAAAAGAGATTCCTGCCAGAGTCCTGAACACCAGCATAGCCTTCGCGATGCAAAAGCCACAGCTGGTTCCCGGCAGCATACGGGACAACATAAGCATGTGGAATCCGCAGATCCCGGAGGAGAGCATCATCAGGGCTGCGAAAGACGCGTGCATCCATCAAGTCATCATGGACAGAGAAGCGGGATACGACAGCGAAGTAACCGAGAACGGATCCAACTTTTCCGGAGGCCAGAAGCAGCGCATCGAAATCGCCAGAGCGCTGGCAATAGATCCGTCGATAGTTCTGCTCGACGAAGTGACGAGCGGACTGGATAGAGAGACAGCGGAAAGAGTCATCAGGAACATCCAGAAACGCGGATGCACATGCCTGATCGCCTCATACCAGAAGAGCATAATCGACAGTTGCGATGAAGTCATTACGATTTGAAAAAGGAGAAATCTGCATGGCCGAAAGCGGCACTGCAGCATACAAGATCAGAGCCGGCTCGATGGACGTATTTCTGGTGCCGTACAAGGCGGAGCGCGCCGGCAGAAGAATTCTGATTCATGAGGCAAAAGCCGGCGAAACAGTTCCGGGATTCGAGTTCACGGACCGTGAGCATACGCGGTGGGTCTTTTCTTTCCGCGCGGCCGAAGAGCTGGAACTGACCGAAATCGAAGGCGGCGTGACCAATGTCCTGAAAAAGAAATTTGCGGATCGGGCTGGCCTGGACAGGCTCGCGGAAGAGGGATTCGAGTATTCCGTTATAGAAAAATACAACGAGCAGAAGATAAAAGAAGATCTGGACATCAGCCAGAAGGAAGAAGAAGCCGCAAAAGCCGCGGAGGAAAAGAAGCAGACGATAAGGCAGATGACCGCCACCGGGTCCATGCGCAAAGGCAAAAAGACAGAGCCGGCCGCGACGGAGTCCGGAGCAGAAAAGGCAGGTAACCTTATAAAAAGCATCAGAGCGGCGGTTTCCTTTTCCAGGGCCAATACAGAGAAGGGGGAAAGGCTGTGGATCGCGGCTCTTTCAGCGGTCGCGGCAGCAGCCGGAGCGGCGCTTTGCGTCTGTTCAGGAGCGGCGTTCAGCTGCTTTGCGATTGTTTTCCTCCTGCTGACGGTTCTGAAAAACGGTCGGATCGTCAGGGCGGCGTCATCGGCAGGGTCCAGGACGCAGGACAGGGCTTTCGGCGCGCTGTTTGAGCTGGATGAGGCGACTTACAGAAAGTACGGAAAGACAGAGCTGGCTGCTCTTTGCATGAATATTTGCGGAATGGTGAAGCAGATTATCTATTCCGCTTACAGCATGGGCTCGGGTGCTTTTGTCTGCGCGGTCATGTTTGCCGCAGCCATCTGCAGAAAGCCCGGGGCAGGGCTGATGTTCCTGCTTGTTTGCGTCATAGCCGGATGCCTGATTACCGCCGGAACGGTAACCGCGGCAAGATATAACCGGCAGGCCGGCAGAAGCAGGGAGAAAGCGAACACAAGACTTTATCACGCTCTGAGGAACATCAACAAGATCAAGGTTGCCGGTTCAGAGGAGAACATACAGAGAGACTACTACAAGGTCAGGGCTGATTACGCGGCCGGACGGCTCAGCGCCCTTCACCTGACGGGAGCCGCTGAGGCGATTCAGATTATGGTCATCATCGCGGTGATACCTATATCAGCTCTGTCATCTAGCATCCCGGCGCTTGCGCTTCCTCTCGCAGTACTCGGCGGGTGCTGGATACAGACCGTGCGGCAGATTTCCCAGATTCCGCAGACGGCGTCGGATCTGAGGAGAGTACGCATCGTTCTGGAAGAAGAGAAGGATGAGGCGAAGGAGCCTGTTGACCGCATTGAGTCCATTGAAATGGAGAACGTCCGGTTCAGCTATGGAGAACGTGAGGTGCTTCACGGAATGGACATGGATATCCACAGAGGGGAAACGGTCGGGCTGATCGGTGATTCCGGAAGCGGCAAGACAACGCTTCTGAAGCTCATGACGGGCATCGAGAAGCCTGAGAGCGGCACAGTAAAAGTAAACGGAACAGACATGAAGGAAATCGACATGAAATCCTTCAGAAAGCGGATCGGAATCGTTTCGCAGGAGGAAACGCTGACCGCCGCAAGTCTCATCGATAACATCAGAATGGGAGGCGACGTCTCCGCGGAAGAGGTGTTTGACGCAATTATCAGGGTGGGACTGGCCGGTTTTGTCAGCAAACTGCCGATGGGCGTCGATACGATATTGAGTGAAGAAGGAGGAAGCATTTCCTCAGGCCAGAAGCAGAAGATATTTATCGCCAGGGCCCTCGTCAGGAAACCGGACCTTATAATCCTTGATGAGGCCATGAGCGAAATGGACAATGAATCGATAGAGGATATATGCTCGGCGCTTAATGAACTGGATGCGGCAATAATAATCGTTTCACATAGAATGGAACCTCTGAAATATTGTGATAAAATAGTTGTAACAGAATAGAAACAGATGTGTATAGGGATATAGAAGCATTAATAAGAAGCAGCAGAAAGGGGAAAAGTTATGAAAAAGATCTCCGAAGAAGAATTCAGGGACTATATGGACTACAAGAAATTCATGTCGGAAGAAGAGATGAGCATGAATGAACTGGATGATATCGTTGCGGCAAAGGGCAGCGAGGACTTTTCAGCGTTCATGCAGAAGATCAAGGACATGGAGAAAGAGGACGATAAAGAATGAGCATTGAAAGAGTCATAGCGGGCGATACGCTGATTCTGAACAGTGAAACGGGACAGGAACTCCTGAGGCTTCGCGAAAGCACCGACGGAACAGCCGCGTGCGCAGCGGTTTCAGGCAGACTCATCAATGAGATTGTTCACGATGTGGAAGACGAGCTGGTCGCTCTGTCACTCGCGTCTGAAAAAGTGATCATCGACTTGAATGAGGCAGGTTACATTTCAAACGCCATGATCAGATCGTTCCTTGAACTTCAGCATCTGATGGATGCGAAAAACGGGGAACTTATTCTGAAAGGGCTTTCTGATGATGTGTTCAGAGTCTTTGAGGATATGGGGGTAGAGGATGTATTTATGATTGAACGCAATGGACAGTGAGAGGATTAACAGTAATGAGATGCAGTGCGGCTCCGTATGAGGGCAGAGGCAAGTATATATTCGCAAGTTATTGCCATGAGGACGCGGCGAGAGTTTATCCGTGCATAGAGCTCATGGCGAGGGACGGCTGCAGAGTATGGTATGATGAGGGAATCATTCCGGGTGACGAATGGCAGGAAACAATCGCAGACCGGCTGGCGGCCTGTGATGTTTTTGTTGCGTTTATCACAGAGAAGAGCCTGTCCTCACACAACTGCAGAAGAGAGATCAACTTCGCTGTGCAGAGGGGAAAGAAAATCGTGTCGCTGTTTATGGACGACGTGGTGCTTTCGCCGGGCATGGAAATGATTCTCTCAAGCATTCAGGGTATCTACCGTTCATCCTTTTTGACAACGGAGATGTTCCTGCTCAAACTGTATGAAAACGAAGAGATAGCTCAGTGCCGCGGCGAACGCAGGCCTGACCTGCCGGTGAACCTCTACAGCACGCCAGGCATAGACGATGATAAAACCATGACTCTGACGGTTGGCATCACTCAGGGGGATCTGGGCCCGAAGAAGAGCTTTCTTTACATACTGAGCAGCGGCGAGCGGATCGAACTGGAGAAAAACGTGCTGTCAATCGGACGCAACAGGGAGAACGCGGACTACGCTATCGAGGGTGACAGAACAATCAGCAGGCGTCACGCGACCATAAAGAGGATATACAACAAATACACGGTTGTGGATAATGACTCTCTGAACCATACGCTGCTGAACGGAAAGGTTCTGGAACCGTGGACGGAAAATGAGATCAGCGACGGCGATACTATATGTTTGGGAAAGGAAATGCTCCTGTTCTTCAAGGAGTATGACGAAGCAGGAGCTTTCAGAATGCCGGAGCACGTACTGGAAACCGAAAACGGAATTATCCGCATCGGCAACGACCCTGTTTCGACTGTGAACGGCATGACGATAATGAATTCAGGTAGAGGCTTCTATCTTATAAACACCTCGACGGATGAGAAACTCTTCTGCAATGGAGTGCAGTTGTTCTATGGAGAGAAGAGAAGACTGCAGAGCGAAGATGAAATCATGATAGGGACAAAGATATTCACATGGAGGATTGTACTATGAACCCTACATTGATTATCATCGACAGCATGGGATGCATCATCCGGGAGGACTTAAACAGATTTCGCAAAGACGTCATTGCGTTCGGGCGAAGTGAACAGCGCAACGACATTGTCGTAAGCGATGGCTTCATCTCCGGAAACCATGGCGTTTTTATCCGGCAGAACGGCCGGTTCTACTATAGAGACACAGGCAGTCTCAACGGCAGCTACATTCTTTCCGGTCCGGAGGAAAGGAACCTCAAGGATACCGCGGAAGTAGTAGAGCTGAGGAACAATTCCATCATAAGAATCGGAAGCAGAAACAATCCGGGCAGGATGGCCCTGATACTCTTTACATACATGGGCGGCCATATCGTGATGGAGAGAGAGGAGCTCCGCAAGGAGCAGACTCTGATCGGCAGGAGCAGCAACAACGATATAGTACTCCGGCATCCGAGTGTCTCCAGGATACACGCGATAATTCTGAGACAGAACAATCAGTACGTTATCCGTGACAACAGGAGCGTTAACGGAATCATCGTAAACGGCACCCCTGTTAACCGCGAGAGGCTGCTCAACGACAAAGATGTCATCGAGATATCAGGCTTTCAGCTGATCTTTTCCGGAAACTGCATTTACTACAGAAAAGCCGTCAACGGAATCAGCATCAGCACACAGAATGTCACAAAATGGGTTGGCAAAGGAAATGAGAAAAAATGCATCTTAAGCGATGTCAACATAGAGATAAACAACAATGAATTCGTAGCGATCATCGGAGGAAGCGGAGCGGGCAAGACTACGCTCATGAGCTCCCTCAACGGTTTTGACAGAAACTATTTCGGGGAAGTGTTTTTCAACAGTACGCCTCTCAAGGAGAACTTCCAGCAGCTGAAAGGCGTCATCGGTTATGTTCCGCAGCAGGACATAATTTATGAAAATCTGACGCTCAAGAGCATGCTGATGTACACCGCCAAGCTGAGAATGCCGGGTGACCTGGACGAGGGGGAAATGGAAGCCAGAATCGCGGAAGTACTCCAGACGCTGGATCTGCAGCAGCATCAGAACACGATGATCAGGAAGCTCTCAGGCGGACAGAAAAAGAGAGCCAGCATCGCGGTGGAACTGCTGGCGGATCCGAAAGTGTTCTTCCTGGACGAACCTACTTCAGGACTCGACCCGGGAACAGAAAAGAACCTGATGCAGTCCCTCAGAAAACTCTGCAAGGAGCAGGAGCGGACCATTGTGATGGTAACCCATACGACCCAAAGCCTGGACCTTTGTGACAAGGTGATCTTCATGGGCCAGGGCGGAAGGGTCTGCTTCATGGGCAATGTAGACGAGGCCCGCGAGTTCTTCCGGACGGATGACCTGACGGAGATATACAACATGATGGCCCGCAATACGGGCTACTGGGCGAACAGATACGCACACACATTAAGAGGAAATACCGGCGGCAGAGGCAAAGGCTCGACAGAGCAGTTCAGAAGGCCTCGCGTTCCGGCGTTAAAACAGTTCTCAACCATAACGGCCAGGTATGTGGAGCTGCTTATAAATGATAAGCGAAAAACGCTGATCCTGCTTTTGGAACCGATACTCATCGGATTGCTGCTGTATATCGTAGCGGAGAACACGGTGTTCGATCTGTACGGCGCGACGAAATCCATAATGTTCGTCCTCAGCTGCGCCGCGATCTGGATAGGGCTGTTCAACTCGATTCAGGAAATATGTAAAGAGCGAAGCATCCTGCAGCGTGAGTACATGGCGAATCTGAGGCTTCCGGTGTACATATTGTCAAAGGTAATCGTACAGGCGGTGCTGGGGCTGATTCAGGCGATTCTGATGACAGTGACATTCCTGGGCCTTCTGGATTTGTTTAAGGACGAAGGCAACGTGGAAGTTGATGCGAAGGAGATACTGCTTCCGGGCGGACTGTACGTGGAAATCATTGTTGCGGTGTGGATCACCATCATCGCGTCGATGGCCCTCGGCCTTCTTATTTCATCTATTGTACGGACCGGGGACAAGGCCATGACGATGGCGCCGTTCATCCTGATCGTACAGCTTCTCTTCTCGGGAATCCTGTTCAAGCTAAAAGGCGTAGGGACGATCATTTCATATTTCACAATCAGCAGATGGTCAGTGGATTCGCTGGGCAGACTTGTGAATCTCCGCGAACTGGATTACACAGAAAATACGGAAGACGTTCCGGACGATGTAGATGAAGGAATGTTCGACTGGGATCCTAACTGGATTCTGGGCGAATGGGGCATTCTGATCGGCATGGCGCTGATCACCATAATCCTGAGTGTAGTTATTCTTAGAAATGTCGCGAAAGACGGCAGATAAGGAACGGATATCATGGCAATGAACAATAAAAACAGATGGGTAGAACTGAATCAGATCAGCATTCCTCCGAGAGGAAGCGGCGCGTTTGAATCAGACGTACTTGAACGTGAAATCTGGACAGCCGCAAAATCTCCGGATGTCACTGACCTGCAGCAGACGGAACTGTTGAATGCAGATCCGGAGCAGACAGAGCTGCAGCAGGATGAACCGTTCGGAGCTTATCTTCTGAGAATGAAGACGGACGAGAAGATTCCGCTGGGCGAGGACAGCCTTACCATCGGAAGCGGAACCGGCGCCGATTATATAATTGAAGACAATGACAGCATCGAAAGGGTGCACGCGCAGATAAGTCCGATCAACGGAATGTATTACATTACTGACATGGGCACAAACGCCGGAACATTCATCGACGGAGTGCCGCTCACGTCAACAAAGAAGCTGGAAGGAAACATAGTCATCCGACTGGCGGATGAGGATTTTATATTTAAGAGCCGCTAACAGTCTTATACGGGGTATGAAGCAGTCATGGATAATGAAATACTGAAAACATACGAAATACTTGAAAAAATCGGAGAAGGCAGCGGCGGAACGGTATACAAGGCGTATCACAAGCGCATGGGAACAATGGTCGTGCTTAAGCGGATCATCAACCCTAAAGGCTCCATCGAAGACAACATGCGCGAGGTCAACATCCTGAAGAACCTCAATCATTCCTACTTGCCGCATGTGCTGGACTTCCTGGAAACGGACTCCGGCATCTTCACTGTGATGAGCTATGTCCCGGGAAGCTCCTTTCAGGAACTACTGAAGCAGGGCAGAACCTTCAGCAAGGAGGATCTGCTGAAGTGGGCAATGCAGATGTGCAGCGCGCTGCACTATCTCCACACGCAGCCTAAGCCGATCATCCACGGAGACATCAAGCCGTCCAATATCATGCTTACGCCTCAGGACGACATCTGCCTGATCGACTTCAACATCTCCACATTTCTGGACGAGCGCACAGTGTTCGGATGCACGAGAGGCTACACGTCACCGGAGCAGTTCTGGGCGGTTTCCAGCAGACGCAGGAACCAGTCGACATCATATGTGCTGGACCAGAAGACGGACATATACAGCGTAGGCGCCACACTGTATCACATGGCGACGGGAAATGTCCGCGCGGATTACGAGCACGAGATAGATGTCAGGCTGCTCACGCAGAAGGTCGGGCCTGATTTCGCCGCGGTGATACGGAAGGCGACAGCCCTCGATCCGCAGATGAGATATCAGAGCGCCTATGAGATGTACCAGGCGCTGCAGGCGATTCCTGAAGCGGGGAGACAGACATTAAAGAAGAAGAATACCAGGCGCGCGAGCATGGCGGCAATCGTAGCCGGAGTCGTACTCGCGGCAGCAGTACTGACAGGCGGCGTCATCGCCTTCAAGCATCATCAGACGAATGTGTACGCCGATCTGACACAGCACCAGAAGGAGTGCATCGTCTCTGGCGACTATGCCGGCGAAGCGGAATACTATGAACAGGCGAAGGATAAAAAGCCGAAGGAAGCGGAGAGCTACTACTGGCACGCCTGGGGATATTATTGCTGCGGGGATTACGCCGGCTGCATAAATGAAATCGACAACCACATCGATGAGGTAAAGGAATCCTCCGGCGGTGACTTCAAGGAGAAGAAGGATCTGTACATGCTGAAGGCTTCAGCGTATCTGTCGAGCAATGCGAACGAGGAGGCAGTTGATGCCTTTGCGAAAGCGGAAGGCTTCTACGAGCTGACGCCTGACGAAAACCGTCAGTACGCGACAGCCCTGGCGAGGACCGGCAGAAACTCGGAAGCCCTTGAAAAACTCGATAAAGCTGAAGCGGCTGACGGACAGACAAACAATCCGCAGTCCGAAAACACGCGCGGGGAAATTGCCAGGGAACAGGGAGACCGCGGAGCGGCGGAGACGCACTTTGAGAACTGCATCAGCCAGCTTAAATCAATGGCGAGCAGGGACGAGTCACAGGAAAGCCTGCTCATCAACGCCTACGCCTCTGAAGCGGACATGTTTTACGCTGCGGGCGAAAAGGGCAAGGCGATGGATCTGATGCGTGACGCGGACAGAAGCCTCGGAATCAGCGGACGGATGATAGCCAACAGAAAGCTGGCGGCCTGGTCGATAAACGCGGGCAACTACGGCGAGGCGATCAGATGCTACAACACGATAATTGATCTGGGGCATCCGACGGAGGAAGACCTGAGGAATCTCGGCCAGTGCTACGTGGCGCTGGGTGATTCAGGCAAAGTCCGGAGCATTGCAAACGACAGGAAATCCAGATTCATGAACGGAACG
>Ga0256407_10003921_pt1 | contig 25614 bp, 24 predicted proteins | sample RumenRJG_04DNA_FD_193489 | JGI IMG/M metagenome (GOLD analysis project Ga0256407, IMG submission 193489) | Bovine rumen microbial communities from Lethbridge, Alberta, Canada - RJG_04 | ecosystem: Host-associated > Mammals > Digestive system > Stomach > Rumen | place: Canada: Alberta... | reverse complement strand
AGGTGTGGTAGAATAGTGGTGATCCATAGCAATCCTCCGGTTTTGTTTTTGTTAGCACCAAACATTCTACCAGAGACGCTATGGATTTTTTATATGAAATTGTTCAACTTGATTTTACAATCGGCCATTTAAATGTTTTTGGATATACTGTTTCCATATTCGGAAAAGAGGGAACTGTATGCGCAAAATTCTTGCCGTTCTCATGGCACTTCTCACTGTGGCATCCCTAGCCATCGGGGTCTCCGCAGCAAAGAGGGCGGACATGTCCGGTTACAAGCTTTTGAAGGATCCGGACCACGTTTTCATCTCCGTCTCCCCGGCGGAAGTGCAGAAAATGCAGAAGAGCAAGAAGACTTTCGTTCTCTACTGCGGCAGGAGCACCTGCCCGCACTGTTACCAGGCTGTTCCGGTTCTCAACGACGTCGCAAAAAAGAACCGCTCCAAGGTCTATTATGTGGATGTCACGCAGCCCGGTTACCTGGCCTCCCTCATGAAAATGTTCCCGGAATATGTAAAACTTGACGAGCAGGGCAAAGACCACTTCTACGTTCCTCAGGTGTTTTTCCTGAAACAGGGGAAGGTCGTCTATAATGTCCTGGGCGCCGCAAAGGGGTATAACCCCAGTCGGGACGGGAATCTAGGCGGGAAGCAGAAGGCCGCCCTCGCCGCGAATTATCAGAAGGGGTTTCAACAGATAGCCTGAAAGTTGTCTGTTCGAACTATATATGGTATAATTTACCAGAACACTTTAATTCTTTAGTGAAAGGAAGTACCCATTATGTCTAAGAAAGTTCTTGCAGTAATGCTCTCCGTTATTCTCGCAGTTGCCATCGCAGCCGTTCCGGCTTCCGCTGGTCTCCTCGACTTCTTCTCTGGCGCCACCAAGGTTGCTGAGGAGTCTTCTGAGGGCGCTGCTCCGTCTGAGAATGAAGTTGCTCAGAATGTTGAGACTGACACTGCTGCATAAGTTTTAACTTGTTAAAAATAACCGCTCCCGGTTTACCGGGGGCGGTTATTTTGTTAATCCTTGGTAAATCGGTGCATTTCCCGTCCCGAATAGGCTATAATGGGCATTGGAATCATTCCGGAAAGGAAGTGTCAAAATGGAAAAAGAGAAAAAGGGGAACGGCAAGAAGATTGCCTGGACCATCGTGTGCGTTGTTCTGGTCATTGTCGCCGTTCTGCTCATCATCTTCGGCGCCAGAGCCAATAAAAAACACCGCGAGGACTACTTCTGCCAGTATGCAAAGCAGTTCAGCAGCAGTGAGGTGGCCGGCGGAGACAAAATGATCGTTGTGGGTCACCGCGGACTGCCGTCTCAGGCCCCGGAGAATACGCTCCCATCCTATGTGGAGGCCGCCAAGCACGGCATCAAGTTTGTGGAGAACGACATCATGCCCACAAAGGACGGTGTCTGGGTCGTCAGCCACGACGACAACCTGGTCCGCATGACTGGCTATGACGGGGAAATAGAGGACATGACCCTGAAAGAGGTCCAGAGCCATCCGCTCACCGAGGGCGCCAACATCAAGCAGTATCCGAACCTGGTCACCCCGACCTATGAGGACTGGCTGAAGACCCTCAAGAAGTACAATCTCTATCCTGTCATTGAAATCAAGACTGATAGTGAGGATGCCAACTACCGCGAGGTCATTGATCTTCTCAAGAAGTATGATCTCTACGACCAGGCCACCATCATCTCCTTCGAGGAGGAGCCCATGGAAATCATCCGCTCCTTTGACAAGACCGTCAAAATGCAGTGGCTCTCCGACTATATGGATCAGGACGCCATCGACTTCGCCAAGAAGCTCGGCAACTGCGGTCTGGACATTGACTACAACGACATCATGAAGCACCCGGATATGGCCAAAAAGGCTGTTGCAGAGGGTCTGGTTCTGAATACCTGGACTGTGGATGATAAGGACATTGCATCGCAGGCTGTCAAACTCGGCTGTACTTTTGTGACGTCCAACTGCATTCTCCCGGATGCCGCCAATAAGAAATACACGGCGAAATTTGCCGCAGATTATATCAAATAAAGGGGAAAATGAAACATGAAGAGAACATGGAGAGGGGTAATCTCCCTGATCATGTCACTTGCCCTGCTGCTGTCTGTCTGCATTGCGGTCCCGGCCTATGCCGCCGACCCCATCAGCCAGATCAAGGAGTCCAGTGACATTAAGAACAAGAAGCAGCGCAGCATTACCGAGGTCAACAACGCCGACGACGTCATTCTCGTTGCCCATCGCGGCCTTGGCACCGAGGCACCGGAGAACACGCTCCCGGCCTACGAGCTCGCCGCAAAGAAGGGCTTCAAGTATGCGGAGACCGACATCCAGGCCACGAAGGACGGCGTCTGGGTCGTCAGCCATGACAGCAACTTAAAGCGCATGACGGGTTATGACGGGGAAATTGCCGACATGACCCTCGCTGAGGTCCAGTCCCATCCCATCACAAACGGTGCCAATGTCGACAAGTATCCGGGTCTCGTCACCCCGACGTTTGACGACTTTATCCGCACCTGCAAGGAGAACGACTTAAACCCGGTCGTGGAAATCAAGTGCTATGGACTCGACAAGCCCTATCAGGCCATTCTGGATACCCTGAACAAGTATGACATGAAGGACCGCACCATCATCATCTCGTTCTACACCCAGCCTCTGGCCTCCGTCCGTGCCCTTGACCCGGACGTACACATGCAGTATCTGTCCAACACCATGAGCACCCGCGTCATTCTCAACGCAAAGCTCCTTCAGAACTGCGGCATAGATGTTCTACAGTACGGCCTCCTCGCAGCACCGCTCACCAGCAACGCCGCCCATCTCGCGGGCGTGGAGATGAATGCCTGGACCGTGGACGACCCGACCATTGCCTCTCTTCTGGTTTTCGTGGACAAGCCCGAATACATTACCACCAACACATTAATGCCGGCGCAGAACTGACATTTTGCTCAAAAAATTGCCGTCTCCGGTCTCCCGGGGGCGGTTTTGTTATATAATGGCACCATAAACTTTCTAAGGAGGCGGCCCATGGACAGCGGTACCAAGGTCCTGTTTTTTGACATTGACGGGACCATCATGACATTTTCCTATACCATCCCGGAGTCCACGGTGTGCGCCATCCAGCGGGCGAGGGCGGACGGCAATATTTGCATCATCTGCTCCGGGCGGCCGGTTGCCCATGTGGACCCCCAGGTGCGGGCCATTGGCTTTGACGGCTTTGTCTGCTCTTGCGGCATGCACGTTGTGCTGGGGGAGAAGGACCTCTTTCACGCCTCTGCCACACCGGAAATCACCAGAAAGACCATTGCCCTCGCCCGTGCCAGTGACTCCGACGTCATCTACGAGAATGAAGATGGTATGTTCTTTGACCGGACCCGCCCGTTGAACGACTATATGAGGACTTCCCGAGACCATTTCGGCGGGGTGGGTCTCAATGTGGACGGGGACATTGATGCCCCGGACTATGCCTTCGACAAGATCTTCTGTTGGACTCGGCCGGAGAACCCCAACTGCGGGGAATTTCTGGACTTTCTAAATGAAAATTTTCATGTGATCGGCCGCGGCGAGGAGACCTTTGAGGTCGTGGCACCGGGCTGCTCCAAGCGGACCGGCATGGAGAAAATGCTCTGTGCGCTGGACCTGCCCTGGGAGAACACCTACGCCTTCGGGGACGGCCTCAACGACTTGGATATGCTGGACTTCGCCGGCCACAGTATTGCCATGGGCAACGGGCGAAGCGAGGTCAAGGAGCGGGCGGATTATATCACCGCTGACATTGAAGAGGACGGTCTGGCTTTGGCGATGGAGCACTTTGATTTAATCTGAGACCGCTATTAAAATGAAAAGTGAATCGCCCACGAAAAAAAGCATGCTGCAAGGTAAGCAGCATGCTTTTCTAATGGTCGTAATTTGAAATTACAGGAGTCCGGCGTTTCCGAGGGCGTTCTTCGTGACGACTGCGAGGACGACACCGATGATCATACCGATGGTGGAACCGCAGAGGTTAACGATGAGCTGATATTTCCAGTCCACCTTATCCTTGTTCTGGATGGGGAGAATGGTGTACCAGATACTGGAGAAGACCGAACGCATGGGGTTCATGGACCATCCGGTGTTGCTGTAGGTAAGGGCAATCCAGATGATGCAGCCGAGGGTGATGACGAACTGGCCGACCATGCCGGTTGCGCCGATGGCGTTGGTAGTGGCGAAGGAGCCCATTGCCATGTTCGGGGTGGCCGGAGCGTTGTGCATGAGGCCGATGACGAGGATGTAGATGAACATTGCGGATGCCATCAGCTCCTGCAGGAAGTTGACGGGGATATCCATTTTCACCGGATAGGCGGCGAAGATTCCGCGCTTGGAACCCTCTACGGTGTCCTTAAAGTTGTTGAAGAAGAAGATCCAGACAATAAGGACAGCAATTCCTGCGGCGAGGAACTCCATGAGGAGGAACATGCCGAACTGGGCGCCGGTGATGCCTCCCATGATGAGCAGGCCGAGAAGAACGGCCGGGTTGAGGGCAGCCGGACCACCGAGGGCCGCAGCCACCATGACACCGAGGGCGAGGGAGCTGCCCCAGGCGAATGCCGCTTCCAGAGTGGTGGAGCGGTTTTTGTTGACAGCAGTGTCCTTCAGAGCGAGCTGGGCGCTGAAGGCGTAACCGCCGGCAAGGAAGATGATAGATCCGATTAACTCGGACAGACAGTACAGGACTGACATATGATTCTCCTTTCCACGCTATTCCCAAGTGGACAGGCTCGAGACTGCAGATGACGGGCCCAGCCGAAAAGGGATAACAAAAAGCCACGAAGAGGATTTTGGCTTTTTAGTAATTTTAACATATCCACTGGAGACAGTGTGTGAGATTTCAAAAAATATTGCATTTTTTCAACAAGGTATAGTACTTTGTCCAATTGGCTGTCCGACAAATCAATGTATAATAATTTAGAACAATAGGAAAATGAATATGGGGGAATTTTAACCATGAAAAGGAGCGGGGAAGACCGCCGGATCATCAAGACGCGGAGAGCTCTCCACGAGGCCATGATCCGTCTGTTGAAAACCACGAAGCTGGAGAATATGACTGTCACCATGCTCTGCAATGAGGCCAATGTCAGCCGTTCCGCATTCTACGACCACTATTCTGTCCCGGAGGACTGTTTCAATGAGATAGCCCAGGAGACAAATGAGCAAATAGTGGATCGCTTCCAGAACACCGACATGCTGAGCTTTGAGGAGTTCACCGACATCTATTTCCACTATGTGAAGGAGCATCAGGAAATTTTCCGCACAATGTTCGCCATGAACGTCAACAACCCTGCCCTGCAGCAGAGCCTCGGATTTTTCCAGGACTACCTCTACCGCATGGTACCCAACTATCCTCAGTACCCGGACCTCTACACGAAGTTCCTGCTCTACGGATACAAGGGTGTCGTCTCCGACTGGCTGGAGAACGGCTGCAAGGACGACTACCATGACATCTCCGACATTATGCGCAAAATTTTCAACCTTTTGCTATTTTAGAAATTGTTCTTTTTCTATGTTATTTGAAGAAATGAAAACTACACAATCTCCTTGGGAAACAGAAAGGCGTTGTTTTTGAGTGCCTCACCATCAGCCAAGAACAACGCAACCAAGCTTGTTTGTTTCAAAAATGTAGTTTATCCATGTTGATCGGTCTTTAAAAACTACGGAAATAATGAATTCATTTCAAAAATGTAGTTTGACAAACAAAAAATCTGATTCAAAAACCACGCAAATAGGTATTGAATGAGTTTTATGTAGTTTTCTTCGGCGTAAGTCAGGGAGAAACGTTCAGCAGGCGGGGTCGTGGAACGCCGCAGGTTCGAAGCACGGGCACCGTAGCCCGGGCTCTCGAACCTTTCCACCTGCCCGCCTGTGTCGGACAGTGTGCACGGGCGCGCAACCTCTGCAGAGTGGCTGGAATCAGAACAATCAACTCGACTAGTTTCAGCTCAGGAAACCTCGCTAATCCCAGTTTGGCAAGCTCGACAATTCAGTTTGTTGAAGAAGCTTCCATAATAATTTAAGAAATTACTGGCATAATAATCGGGAATCGATTGACCAATCGAAGTGAAAACCAATCAGTGAGAAGGGAACCTCTATGAAACGAACGATTCGAAAGACCGTAGCCGTCCTGCTCGTGATGCTGATGCTGGTGTCCGTCGCCGGTGTGTCCGCGTTCGCGAAGAGTGCCGGCGCGGCCAAAGGCAAAGACTATAAGACCTACAAGACCTATGTCAGCTTCGGCGACAGCGTGGCCGCCGGTGTGTCGACCTCGACGTACAAAGCGGCCCATGAGACGAAAGAAGCGAAGAAGAACTACTTCGTCCGGGTGCCCGGCACCTATGCGGACCGGGTGGCGAAAAAGGTCCACACGAAGAAGCTGTACCCGCTGGCCCAGCCCGGCATGCGCTCGGAGGAACTTCGCATGCTCCTCACGGACGACTACAACGGAGACGGCCATGAGGCCTATGTCACCAACGCCCTGAACGGATTCACCGCGACCGGCGGCAAGTACACCGGCAAAAACCCGGTGAAGGACTACCAGAAGCTGCGCGGCCTCTACCAGAAGGCGGTCAAAGAGGCAGACCTCATCACCGTCGGCATCGGTTTCAACGACGTCTGGTTCTCCATTCTGGCGGCAGCCGTCGAGCTCTCCGAGAATGGCAAGGTTTCCAAGACCCCGGAACTGACCCTCTTCAAGAAGGCGGAGCAGCTCGGCAGCATGGGCAAGGCCCTGAAGCAGGCGGAGAACGCGCTGAACACGGTCATGAAAATCGCACCTTACATTCCGGTCATCACCGAGGCCGGCATCGAGGCCAAGGCCCGTTACTTCGTGAACTACCGCGCCATCATCGAGCGCATCTATGCTCTGAACCCGGACGTCACCGTCGTCGCCATCGGCTACCACGACGCCCTGCTTCCCGGCGAACAGTTCGACGCTTCCAACTTCCTCGACTACTTCGCCATTTTCCAGCCGAGCTTCGAGGCGATGAACCTCTACACCATGGTACGTCCGACGCTGTACGGCACCTACTACTATGTCGACATGCACGGCACCGAAACGGTCCTGAACAGCAGCGACACCTGGGACCCGCATCCGACGGATGCCGGCCACAAATACATGGCACAGCAGATCCTGAAGGTGCTTCCGAAAGCATAAGCGGCACATCGCCACACACAGAAAGAAAACCCCTGCTTTACGGCAGGGGTTCGTTTTTTGGCGATGTACGGTGTCACTTCAAACGGCTCAGGAGCAGGATGTGCACGACGGTCGCGCCCATGAGCAGGAAGATGCTTAAGGGGAGGAGCAGCGGGCTCGCGGTCCGGCCCTGGGCCATGCAGATGGCGAGGTAAGAGAACAGGATAGCGATGAGGAGCTTGATGACTTGCAGGAACGTGCGGGTCAGGGTGATGGCCTTCGCCTTGCCCGCGGTGGACGAGATCTCGGAGAGGCCGTGGACGTTCCAGGCGCCGGGGAAGAAGTCGAGGACCGTGAAGGTCAGCCAGATGAACCAGGCGAGGCCGACCATGATCAGGATGTTGCTCTTCCCGCCGGTGCCGTCGATGTTGCCGGAGAAGTCGTAGTGGGTGGGGACGGCGTCCGGAATGGCGCCCCAGTGGACGAGGATCCAGATGCTGGCGCCGGCGAGGACCAGCAGACTGAGGACCCCTAGGACGAGGTCATAAACTTTGAAATACGTGTTTCCGATGCGCATGGGAACACCTCCTGGAAGTTCTGAATCTATTATAATGGAAAGGTGCGGGCGATGTATAGAAAAATTGTTTTTGTTTATTGTTGACTTTGCGGGACGATGGGAGTATAAAGAAGGTGGAAGTGATATCAAAATGATATCATCGAAATATCAAGAAGTCAATTGACGCAACGCTCTGCGAACACGCAAACAAACACAGAGAATCAAAGAGGTGTTTTCCATGACAGAAAAAATCTATACCACCAAAAAGTTCGGCATGCCCATGCTGCTCGTCATCATCCTCGGGCTCATCGCCGCGACGGGTATGATCCTCGTCGGCTTCATCGGAGGGGTGAATGCACCGCTCGGTGCCCTCGGCGTCCTGCTCTGGGTCATCCTGCCCATCTGCATCGCCGGCCTCAAGGTCCTGAAGCCCCAGGAAGCGCTGGTCCTGACCCTGTTCGGCAAGTACAAAGGTACGCTGAAGGGCGAGGGGTTCTACTTCGTGAACCCGTTCTGCACGGCCATCAATCCGGCGCAGTTCACCCAGCTCGGCCAGTCCGGGGACATCTCCGGAGGCGGCGGACTTCTCGGTGCCCTGACCAAAGGCAACTCCGGAAAAGAGACGACTGCGGAATTCGATGCCCAGATGAGAGCGTCCAAGAAGATCTCCCTGAAGGTCATGACTCTGTCCAATTCGAAGCAGAAGGTCAACGATGCTCTGGGCAACCCGGTCGAGATCGGCGTCGCCGTCATGTGGCGCGTGGTCGACACCGCGAAGGCCGTCTTCGACGTCGACAACTACAAAGAGTATCTGTCCCTCCAGGCAGACACCGCGGTCCGGAGCGTCGCGAAGATCTACCCCTACGACATCGCGCCCAACGTCGACACCACCGGTGACGGCGAAGCGGACGACGGGTCCCTCAGAGGCTCCACTGAACTGGTGGCGGCCCGCATCAAGGAAGAGATCCAGAAGAAAGTCGAGACCGCCGGTCTCGAGATCATCGACGCCCGCATCACGCATCTGGCCTACGCGCCGGAGATCGCCGCGGTCATGCTGCAGAGACAGCAGGCAGCCGCCGTAGTCGACGCCCGCAAGATGATCGTCGACGGAGCCGTCGGTATGGTCGAGATGGCCCTCGACAAACTCAATGAGTCCGACATGGTCGACCTCGACGAGGAACGCAAAGCGGCCATGGTCTCGAACCTGCTTGTCGTCCTGTGCGCCGGCAAGGACGCCCAGCCGGTCGTCAATTCCGGGTCTCTGTATTAAACTACTCGTCGAACCTTTAGAAAGTGGGTAAACCATGGCGGAAAAGAAACAGGTCCCTCTGCGGCTGAATGAAAAACTGTATAACCAGATCGCGGCCTGGGCAGAGGACGACTTCCGGTCGGTCAACGGTCAGATCGAATATCTCCTGACCGAGTGCGTCCGGCAGCGGAAGAAGGACGGCAAGTACGTCTCCGAACACCTGGACGAGCCGCCGGAACTGGACATCAAGTAAAAAAGCACCCCATATGGGGTGCTTTTAATTTGTCGTTATCCGAGCGCTACATCCAGGATCATCATCAGGCTGAAGCCGACGGCGAAGAAGACGGTCGGCCAGTTCGAGTGCTCGCCCTCGGCCATGCCGGGGATGAGGTCCTCGATGACGACGTAGATCATGGCGCCGGCGGCGAAGCTCAGGAAGTACGGCAGGATGGCCGTGGCCTGGGCCGCGAAGAGGATGGTCAGGATACCGGCGAGGGGCTCGACCGCACCCGAGAGAGTGCCGTAGAGGAAGGCCTTGCCTTTGGAACCACCCGCTGCACGGAGGGGCATCGAGATGATGGCGCCTTCGGGGAAGTTCTGGATGGCGATACCGATGGACAGCGCAAGAGCTGCACTCAGGGTGATGCCCATGTCGCCGCCGGCCCAGCCGGCAAGGACGACACCGACGGCCATGCCTTCGGGAAAGTTGTGGAGCGTGACGGCGAGGACCAGCATGATGGTCTTCGAAAGGCCGCCCCGTTCGACGCCGTGCTGCATGTGTTCGGGGTCCGCAAGGTCCGGGTGCAGATGAGGGATGACTTCATCGAGCAGTAACAGGAGCAGGATGCCCGCCCAGAAGCCGACGGCGGCGGGAATGAAACTGAGCTTGCCCATGCCTTCCGCGTGTTCGAGCGCCGGGATGAGCAGGGACCAGACCGAAGCGGCCACCATGACGCCGGCGGCGAAGGCTTCGAGGATCCGCTCGAGCATCAGGCTCATCTGCTTCTTCATGACGAAGACGCAGGAGGAGCCGAGCATGGTCCCGAGGAACGGGATGAGCAGCCCGTAGGCGATCTGCGTATTGAACATGATAAACTCTCTTTCTAGGCGATGCGATCTACCGGTTCAGCTTTTTATCATCGTTCAGCGCGTTGACGAGCCGCTTGAAGGCGGTGTCCTCGTCCGCGACGAAGAACAGGTTGAAGCCGTTGTTGCATTCGGCCATGAAGTCGAGGAACGGGCCGTTCGCGTAGGCGTTGAAGTCGCCGACGACGACCATTTTCACGTCGTTCTGGATGAGGCGGTCGAGCACTCTGCCCGGGAAGCCGGTGGTCGGGTCCCAGAACTTCGTGGGGAACGCCTCCTGGTTGATGGCGATGAGGTTCGTACCGCCCTGCAGTTTGACGGTCACGAAGAACTGGTTGGCGGTGTCCTCGTCCTTGAGGAAAACGTCGTCTGCGTTGACGACGGCAATGTCGAGGCCCTCGACGGGCCGGACGTCGATCATGGTCATGATTTATGCCTCACAATCTGTCTGAAAATCTAAAATATGTGCCATTATAAAATACCTGTGGACGGCAAACAAGAGAAACGCGCCAAAAACTTCCGTTTTCGCGCGTTTCTTTTTCGTTTCTATTATGCGGTGGCGATACGCAAAAGAAGCTCGACGATCTTCTCCATCGACTCGACGGGCACATACTCGTACCGCCCGTGGAAGTTGTGGCCGCCGGCGCAGAGGTTCGGGCAGGGCAGACCTCTGAACGAAAGGCTCGCGCCGTCGGTGCCGCCGCGGATGGGCTGGATGCGGGGCGTGATGTCGAGTTCCCGCATGGCCGCCTCCGCCCGGTCGACGAGGTAGAGGTAGTCGGGGTCGATCTTCTCCCGCATGTTGTAGTACTGGTCCTTCAGCGTGACGGTGACGACGCCGGCGCCGTACCGCTCGTTGAACCGCGCTTCCAGTTCCCGCAGGAGCTGTTTCTTCTCTTCGAAGAGGCCCCGGTCGTGGTCGCGGATGATGTACTGGAGCGTGGCCGCTTCGGTCTCGCCCTGCATCTCGCAGAGGTAGAAGAAGCCTTCTCTGCCCTCGGTCTTCTCCGGGACCTGGTCCGCGGGCAGGGCGCAGTGGAATTCGGCAGCGATGGCCGCGGCGTTCACCATCTTGCCCTTCGCTTCGCCGGGGTGGACGGTCACGCCTTTGACGGTGACCGTGGCGGCCGCCGCGTTGAAGGTCTCGTACTCGAGTTCACCCAGCGCGCCGCCGTCGACGGTGTACGCCACATCGGCGCCGAACTGTTCGAGGTCGAAGAAGGCGGTGCCTTCGCCGATTTCCTCGTCGGGCGTGAACGCGATGGCGATGCGCCCGTGCCGGTACTGCGGCTCGGTGCCGGCGGCCTTTGCCGCCTCGATGTCGCCGAGCAGCACTTCGGCCATCGCCATGATCTCCGCGACACCGGCCTTGTCATCGGCGCCGAGCAGCGTGGAACCGTCGGTCGTGATGAGCGTTTTGCCCTGGTACTCGAGCAGTTCCGGGAACTGCTTCGGCGAGAGCACCAGCGGTGCGTCGCCGGAACCCCGGACGGCAGGACCGAGCGGGATGTCCGACCCGTCGTAGTCGCAGACGAACTGCGGGCAGACGTCGGTGCCGGAGGTCTCGGGAGACGTGTCCATGTGGGAGATGAACCCGACGACTTCGTCGGTGTCGCACGTCGCCGGGATGGCGGCGTAAACGTAGTTGTGTTCTTCGTCGTAGACGACGTTCTCGGCGTGCATCGCCCGGAGCTCTTCCGCTAACATGCGGCCGAGGTCCTTCTGCTTCTCCGTGCTCGGGTGGGCGCCGGAGGTCTCACTCGACTGCGTGTCGACGGCGATGTACCGAAGAAACTTCTCGATGACGGGGGACGGGTGTTCAAAAGTGTTGCTGATAGTCATGTCTTATTCTTTGCTCCATAAATAACAATATGCCTGGGTGCGGGCTGCGAAGTACTCGGTGCGCAGGAGTTCCCGGACCTCTTCCTTCGTGTACCAGCCGGGGATGATCTCCTCCTCGGCGGACGTGCTCGGCCGGAACTCGCCGCGGGCCTTGCCGAAGATGCTGATGTTCTTCTCGTTCGAGAACCCGATGGCGGCGATGGACTTGTCGAGCGTGTCGTCGATCTCGTAGAGTTCGAGGCCGGTCTCCTCCCAGAGTTCCCGCTTCGCGCTTTCCTCGGGCGATTCACCGGGGTCGATGAGTCCGGCGACAAAGTTGTAGACCCAGTGGCCGCAGGCCATGCGGTACTCCTTCGAGATGAGGAGCCGCTCGCCGGTCTCGTCCGTGACGACCAGGATGACCGAGTCGTTATGCGGGCGGGTGAGCCGTGCGAAGGGGTCTTCCGCTTTGTCGATGTCGTGGTCCCGTGAGATCATCTCGTAGACCTTGTCGTTGCCGTCGGCGGTCTCATAGACGATGTCGTACCGGTCGATGAACTTGCCGGCGTGGACTTTCGATAAACGTTTGAATTCCATGAACCTTCTCCTCTCGGGTTTCTGCGCACCATTGTAGCACATCGCGAAAAAAGGGGAAACCTCTTTAAAAACGAGACTTTTCGCATCCCCCCGGGAGGCTTGTGAGGGATATAAGCCTCCTGTAGTATGAGACCATAAGCCATCAATTCTTCAGGGGGTTTACATGAAACAGAAAAGAAAACTGTTTCGGGACGCGGAAGGCGACCCGAAAATGGGCCTTATCATCATTCTCCTGGCGGTGGTCAGCGTGATCACACTGTTCGTCGCGACCGGCATCGGCCCGGTCTCTGTCGACCCTGAAACGACTGCGCGGATCCTTCTTCACAAGCTTCCGTGGTTTCAGGACAGGATCACGAATGACTGGACGCTCGTCACGGAAAACATCGTCGTGGGTCTGAGACTGCCGCGAGTCTGTCTCGGCATGGTCGTCGGCGCCTCGTTGGCCGTCTGCGGTGTCACGATGCAGGCACTGGTCAGAAACAATCTGGCAGATCCGTTCATCCTGGGCGTGTCCTCTGGTGCCGCCGCGTTCGCGACGCTTGGCATGCTGTTCGGGACATTCGCGTTCCTCGGGACCTACTCCCTTTCCATCAGCGCGTTCATCGGTGCTGCGATCACGATCATTTTCGTGTACACGCTCTCAAGGGTGCGGGGGCGCATCAACATCACACAGCTGCTGCTCTCCGGTGTGGCGATCTCCATGATCATGAGCGGCGTCACGAGCATCATCAAACTCGGCGCGCCGAACGCCCTCGGCCTTCACAACGCGGAGTTCTGGATGTCGGGCTCGCTCGCCGGCGCGAAATGGGGCTATCTCAAGCTGCCGCTGGTAGTGCTGGTGCTCTGCCTTGCCTACCTGCTCATCAATTACAGAGGTCTGAACCTGCTGCTGCTCGGAGAGGAGAACGCAGGTGCCCTCGGCATCAATGTCCGCTCTCTTCAGAAGCAGCTCATTCTGGTCGCGTCGCTGATGGCGGGTGTTACCATCGCTGTCAGTGGGACCATTGGCTTTGTAGGACTCATGGTGCCGCATTTCACGAGGTTGCTCGTGGGAGGTGACCATCGCAAAGTCCTTCCCATATCCGCACTGCTGGGAGGGATCCTGGTGGTCTGGGTCGATGTGGCGGCTCGACTGATCATCGCTCCGGAAGAACTGCCGGTCGGCATATTGACGGCCATCATCGGCGGACCCATCTTCATCGCCATGCTCAAGAAAACGACAAAGGAGAACGGGTGATATGGGAGAGAAAGTACTGGAAATCAAAAACCTTTCGTTCTCTTACGGAGACAAATTCGCGGCGGAAGACGTGTCCATCGACGTGGAGAAGGGTGAATTCGTCGGACTGATCGGCCCGAACGGCAGCGGCAAATCCACTGTTCTGAAAAACGTATATCGCGCACTTCGGCCGGACAGCGGGGAGATCCTCCTCAAAGGGACCGACCTGCTCAGTATGCCGTTCAAAGAGTCGGCGCTGCAGATGGCGGTCGTCGGTCAGGAAAACGACGTGCCGTTCAACTTCAAAGTCGAAGAGATCGTCGCGATGGGGCGTACGCCGCACAAGAAGATGTTCGAGATCGATACAAAAGAAGACAAAGCGATCGTCCGGCACGCGCTCGAACACCTTGGCATGGAGGACATGGCCAAGCGGAACTATCTCAACCTGTCCGGCGGCGAAAAACAGCGCGTCATCATCGCGAGGGCAGTGGCGCAGGAAAGTGATTTCCTGGTGCTCGACGAGCCCACGAACCATCTGGACATCAGTTATCAGCTGCAGATCTTCGATTTCGTCAGCAGGCTCGGAGTCACGGTGCTTGCCGCGATCCACGACCTCAATATGGCAGCGCTCTACTGTGACCGCATCTATGTCATCAAAGACGGGCGCGTCGTCATGCAGGGGACCCCGGAAGAGGTGCTGACGGAAGAATCGATCCGGGAGATCTACAACATCGACTGCACCGTCGAAAAACGCCCCGACACCGGCAAGATATCCATCACTTATATTCCGGAAAGCGCGAAGCCCGGAATGACAGACCGTGTGAATCAGCAATGATATCAATACAATTCAACAATGGAGGTATCACGAGATGAAAGTAAGAAAAATCGTCAGCCTGCTGCTCGTACTCACGTTCATGGCTGCCCTGTTCTCTGCGTGCAAGGGCGGTTCTGACAACACTGAGCAGAAAGCTGCGGCCGGAGAAGGGAAAGTCACCTATCCCGTAACGGTCACCAACACGTTTGACGGCAGAGAGATCACCGTGGATCAGAGACCGACCAAGGTCCTGACCCTCGGCCCGAACTGCACCGAGCTCTTTGCGGCACTCGGCCTGGGCGATCTGGTGGTCGGAAGATCCCTGGTCAACCACAGCCGCGGACCGCTGGATGAGTATGCGGACATCGTCAACAACATCCCCGAACTCAATCACAGCAGCGCGACGCGCGAAGCGATCCTCTCCTCGGGCGCGGACTTCATCTACAGCCTTGACTGGGAAGTCGGCGAGGAAGGCCTGGTCATCGATGAGGTCCAGGGCCTTGGCATGAACGTCTATGTCAACTGTGCCAAGACGCTGGAAGACCAGTACAAGGAGATCGAAGACCTTGGCAAGATCTTTGACGCGCAGGACGCCGCGGCGGCCTTCGTCCAGGATCAGAAAGACCGCATCGCAGCCGTTCAGGAAAAACTCCAGGGGAAAGAACCCGTCAAAGTGCTGATCTATGACAGCGGCAACGACGGCGTCTTCACCTGCTCGGGCACCAACTTTGAGACGCTGCTGGTCGAACTCGCGGGCGGCAAGAATATTTTCGATGACATCAAGGAAAAAGACTGGGTCACGGTCAGCTACGAAGAAGTCATCAACAGACAGCCGGACATCATCCTGATCCATGACTATGATGCTCCTTCTGTCGAAGAAAAGATCAAAGAGATCAAAGCCAACCCCGTGCTTTCTCAGCTGGACTGCGTCAAGAACGACCGGTTTGCCACCATCCAGCTCGAGAGCGTTCTTCCCGGAAACCGGATGGCCTATTCGGTCGAGAAGATGTTCGCTGAATTCTTTCCCGCATAATCCATCATGATCGAAAGACTGTTGCAGAGGGGAGACCCTCTGCAACAGTCTGGTGTTTTTAATATGAATGTCTATGGAAAACTGCTCTGGTATGTATCGGAGATCAAACGAGAAATAGCGGTCAAGACGCTTCTTCTGCTGGCGTCTTCGGCCACTTATATCCTGCAGGCGATCCTGATGGCTTCAGTTGTCAACCTGGTGTTTTCGGGCGGCAGTCTGAAAAGCATCCTCGTGAGGGTCGCCGTCGTCGTGGCGGCCATCCTGGTCCGGGGCTTCATTTTGCGGTATATCGAGACCTATACCAGGATCATGGCGGCACGGATCAAGGAGAAGCTTCGCATGTCCCTTCTCTCGAAGATCTATGATCTCGGGCCGGGCTATATGTCCGGGAAACGAAGCGGCAAGGTCACTTCGCTGGTGCTCGACGGCATCGAAGCGCTCGAACCGTTTTATGTCCGATATGTTCCACAGATCATTACGGTGCTGGTCTCCGGCACCTTCGTCTTCTGTTATCTGGTCCGTTATGACGCGGTCAGCGCGCTGGCGCTCATCGCGTCCATGCTGCTGTGCGTCGTCGTCCCGCTGGCGACGGTCCCGGCGATGGACCGGACAGTCACAGATTACTGGACAGACTATTCCACACTGACGTCTCAGTACATCGACTCGATCCAGGGCATGACCACGCTCAAGACTCTCGATGCGGAGCAGTCGATGGGCGAGGTCCTGCGCCGGGACGCAACTGCGTTCTGGAAGCGGTCGATCCGTAACACGGGCATCTCCCTCAGCAATTCGGCCCTCATGTTCATCCTGACGTCAGTCACGTCTTCGCTCACCGTCGTGCTTGCTGCCATTCGGGCGATGCACGGCATCGTCCCGGCAACGGCGGTGACGGCATTCCTGTTCCTCGCGGTCGAATGCGCGAGGCCGATGATCGAATTGAACAGCGCCTGGCACGCCAGCTTTCTCGGCATGTCTGTCGCGAAAGAGATGTTTGGACTGATGGAGATGGATCCGCCGGTCAAAGATCCGGAAGATCCGGTCCTCCTCGACGTTTCGGACCGGCTCCCGGAGATCCGGTTCGACGCGGTCCGCTTCTCTTATCCGGGCCGCGAGGAGGAAGTCCTTCACGGTGTCACATTTGCGGTACCGCCCGGGAGCACGACCGCGGTCGTCGGGCCGTCCGGCGCCGGCAAGTCGACAATCCTGTCTCTGGTGTTGCGGTTTTATGATGTGACCGGAGGATCGGTCACGTTCAACGGGACCGATATCCGTCGGTATGCCCTCCGCGCCCTGCAGGATCAGATCGGCGTCGTGTTCCAGGACACCTACCTGTTTTACGGGACCATTGCAGAGAACATCAGGATGGCGCGGCCGGACGCGTCGGATGAAGAGGTGCGGGAAGCCGCGACGGCCGCCAACGCGCACGACTTCATCATGGCGTTCCCGGACGGCTATGAGACCATCGTCGGGGAACGGGGCGTCACCCTTTCCGGCGGAGAGCGGCAACGCATCTCCATTGCCCGTGCCATCCTCAAGGATGCCCCGGTCCTGCTGCTCGATGAAGCCACTTCCAGCGTGGATGCGGAGAGCGAGGCGCTCATCCAAAGCGCGCTTTCCGAGCTCACCAAACAGAGGACGACGATCATCGTCGCTCACCGCCTCTCGACGGTCCGCGGCGCGGACAACATCATCGTCCTGAACGACGGTATGGTGGCGGAGCAGGGGACACACAGCGAACTGATGGCCGCCGACGGAGTCTATCGCTCCCTGATCAGAGCGCAGGAGGAGAGCAGCCAATGAGAAACAATATTTCGGAAAACATCTCCAACCTGTCCAAAAGCATCCGGCCTTACCGGGGCGAGATGGCGGCGGCCATCCTTTCCGCGCTCTTCAAGCAGGGGACCGTCATCGCGGCGGCGGGCATCACGTCCTACATCGTGGGTCTGGCACTCAGCGGGACGCTGGGCGATCGCAGCGGAACACTCATTGCCGTCCTTCTGGTCTGTGTCCTGCTTCGGGCACTGTCCTACTTTGGGGAGATGTATTTTGCCCACGACGTGGCATTCAAGGTCATCCGGAACTTCCGGCTCGACCTCTATGAGAAGATCTGCGAAGTGTCGCCGGCCTACACACTTCGGAAAAAGACCGGACAGCTGGGGCAGGCGATCGTCGCCGATGTCGAAGTGCTCGAACTGTTCCTGGCGCACACGTTCAGCACGTTTTTCATCGCTCTGGTCGTCACCCTCATCATCGCAGTGGTGTTATGGCAGATCAGCCCGGTCATGGTGATGCTCATGCTTCTCGCGGCACTGCTGCTGGTGTCGGTGCCCTACGCGGTCCGTAAGCGTTCGCAGAAAGTGGGCGCGACGGTGCGGGAGGACCTGGCGGAAGGCAACTCTGCCCTTGTGGAAAGCGTGCAGGGCCTCCGGGAGATCATCACGCTGCGCAGCGAAGGCCGGTTCCGGGACAAAGTCCGTGCCCGCATGCAGAAGCTGTACGACTCACAGTATTCGTACGGAACGATCAAGGGCACGGAAATGATGATGAACCATGTCATTTCGGGACTGTTCACCGCGGCGGTCATGGCGACGGCAGCGGTGCTCGTCTCCCGCGGGAACATCTCTATGGCGATGTACCCCGTCACAGTCATGCTCTCCACTGTCGTTCTCGGACCGGTGAACGAGCTGACGACCATCGCCCAGGAGCTGGGCCTTGTCTTTGCCGCTTCCAACCGGATCCAGCACATGCTGACCCTGGAACCGACGGTTAAGGACGAGGGCACCGAAACGGCGCCGGAAGGTGACTTCCGGGTCGTCTTCGACCACGTGTCCTTCTCGTACGGTGAAGGGGAGAGCGAGGAACCGGTCCTCGACGATGTCTCCTTCTCTATCGACCCGGATGAGACGGTCGTCCTGGTAGGCCATACCGGCGCCGGCAAGAGCACCTGCGCGAACCTCCTCCTGCGGTACTGGGACCCCGACGCCGGGCAGATCACGGTCGGCGGCAGAGACCTCCGGGACTACCGCATTTCCGCCGTGCGGAAAATGATCTCTGCGGTGCAGCAGGAGACCTACCTCTTCCACACCTCGGTCCGGGATAACATCCGTATCGGTCGGCTGGACGCCACCGATGAGGAAATCGTCTCCGCATCTGTCAAGGCGAACGCGGAGGAGTTCATCGACGCCCTCCCGGAGGGCTATGACACCGTGACCGGAGAACGGGGCTTCCGCCTGTCAGGCGGACAGCGTCAGCGCATCGCGATCGCGCGCGCCCTCCTGCGGGACGCTCCGATCGTCATCTTCGACGAGGCGGTCTCGAGTCTCGATACGGAAAACGAGAAATACTTGCAGGAGACGCTCCGGACGCAACTCGAGGGAAAGACCGTCCTCATGATCGCCCACCGGCTCTCGACCATCGTCGCGGCCGACAAGATCGTCATGCTGGAAAACGGCAAAGTCGTGGCGACCGGTTCCCATGAAGAACTCCTCACTTCCAGCGAACCATATCGAAAACTGATCCGGAAGCAGATGGAGGACGTTGTCTCGATGTGATCCCGGAAGCATTCGAAGTTGTTCTGGAAAATGCTCTGTTCATTTCTCCCTGATTTATGATAAAATACCAGTGTATTTTTGTGAAAGGAGAAATGAGTATTATGGATACTTTCAACGATACGTTAGAAAGACTGTTCCAGCTCAAAGAACGTGGGACGTCGGTCCGTACAGAAGTCGTCGCCGGTCTGACCACGTTCCTCGCCATGGCCTACATCCTGGCGGTCAACCCGAGCATCCTTGGTAACGTCATGGACGCGAACGGCGTCTTCGTCGCCACGGCTCTCGCATCGGCTCTCGCTACGTTCCTGATGGCATTCGTCGCGAACTATCCGATCGCCCTGTCCGCCGGCCTCGGCCTCAACGCTTACTTTGCCTTCACGGTCTGTCTCGGTGAACTGAAAGACGTCCCGGACCCCTGGACCATCGCTTTGACAGCGGTCTTTGTCGAGGGCTGTATCTTCATCCTGATGTCTTTCTTCAAGTTCCGTGAGAAGATCGTCAACGGCATCCCGCAGAACCTGAAGCTCGGCATCACCGCCGGTATCGGCCTCTTCATCACGATCATCGCACTGAAGGGCGCCGGCATCGTCATCGCGGATGACGCCACGCTCCTCGGCCTCGGCTCGTTCTCGAGCCCCGAAGTGGTCCTGTGCCTCATCGGCTTCATCGTCATCGCGGTCCTGACCCATTATGAGATCACCGGCGCCATCCTCATCGGCATCCTGATCACCTGGGCCCTCGGTATGATGGCGCAGCTCGCCGGATGGTACGAAGGCCTCAGCCTGTTCCCGACATTCTCCGAAGGCCTGCACCTCGACGCTATCAAGAACACCGCGTTCCACCTGAACTTCAGCTGGGCCGGCCAGCACCTCGTCGAGTTCCTCGCCATCGTTCTGTCCTTCCTGTATGTCGACCTCTTCGACACCGTTGGTACGGTCGTCGGCGTCGCTGACCAGGCAGGCCTCCTCGACAAGGACGGCAACCTGCCCCGCGCAGGCGCAGTCCTCATGTCCGACGCCATCGGTACGACCGCAGGTGCTCTCCTCGGTACGTCCACTGTCACTTCGTTCGTCGAGTCCAGCGCCGGCGTTGCCGCAGGCGGTAAGACGGGTCTGACCTCTGCCACCACCGGTACCATGTTCCTCGTCGCGCTGTTCCTCGGCCCGATCTTCCTGGCCATCCCGACCTTCGCGACCTCCGCGGCCCTTCTTTATGTTGGTATGCTGATGATGTCCTCTGTCACCAAGATGAAGTTCGACGGCGACATCGCGGACTCCGTCGGCGGTTTCATGGCCATCGCCATGATGCCCCTGACCTACTCCATCGCCAACGGCATCATGTTCGGCATCATGTCCTGGGTCATCATCAAAGTCTGCACCGGCAAAGCCAAAGACGTCAGCCCCATCATGTGGGTCATCTTCGTCCTCTTCGCCCTGCGCATCCTGACCCTGGTCACGAACTTTATGTAAGTTCACTGAAACAATGTAATAGACCTTTTCGGAAGCCGGTCCTCGGGGCCGGCTTCCTTTTGTTTTGAAAACGGTTCCATAACGCCGGGGAAAAGGGGGTTGCACTTTTTTCTAAAAAGACTATAATAATGGCACTGTCTATCCTTGGAAATCAAATTAAGCAAAAGAAAATTTTGCACAATTTAATTTCTGGAGCTGACAGAAAACAGGACAAAAATGCTACAGAACAAGGAGCAAACACTATGAATACTATGAAAATCATTGACATGACGCTGAGAGAACCCGGCCAGCGTAACGCCGCCGGCATGTCGTTCAAAGAGAAACTGGAGATCGCCCGGTCCCTCGATCGGCTGAAATTGGACACAATTGAATTGCCTCCAATCGGGGCCGCAAAAGCGGACCAGCTCTCCAACAAGACCATCGCCTCGATGGTCAGCACCGCTCTGTCCGCCGCCGTCGAAGTCGGTGTCGGCATGGTCGAAGAGACCTGGGAGAGCATCCGCACTGCCCGTCATCCTCAGCTAAACCTCCTTGTTCCTGTTTCCACCGTGCAGATGGAGTACACCTGCCATAAAAAAGCGCCCGCCATGCTGGAGCTCATCGCCGAACAGGTGAAGCTCTGCCGCTTCTTCTGCGAGAACGTCGAGTTCTCCGCGGTCGACGCCACCCGTGCCGAGACCGACTTCCTGTACAAAGCAGTGAAGACCGCCATCGGGAACGGCGCCAACCGCATCACTCTGTGTGACTCCGCAGGCATCTTCCTGCCGAACGAGTTCGCGGACTTCGTCACGGCCCTGAAAGAGAACGTCCCCGAAATGGAGAACGTCGAACTCTACGTCCAGGTCTCTGACGAGATGGGCATGGGCATCGCCTGTGCCGCCGCCGCTGTCGCCGCCGGTGCGAACGGTGTCAAGTGCACCGCTGTCCCCGCCGGTCTCCCGACCCTCGAGCAGGTCGCGACCCTCGTCCAGAAGAAGGGCGCCGACATGGACATCGCTGCTTCCATCAAGACCACCGACCTGCAGCGCTCCGTCACTCAGCTCGAGCGCGTCCTCGCTCCCATCGAGGAGACCGACTCCGCGTTCCGGGACATGGGCCTGGGCGATGTAGCCGGTGTCACCCTCGACGCCAACGACAGCATCACAGACGTCATCGCCGTGGTCGAGCAGATGGGCTACGACCTCTCCGAAGAGGACAACGCGAAAGTCTACGAAGCGTTCCTTCGTGTCGCCAATAAGAAACATTTTGTAGGAACCCGTGAGCTGGATGCGATCATCGCCTCCACCGCCATGCAGGTCCCGACCACCTACCGCGTCAAGAACTACGTCATCAACTCCGGTAACGTCATCACCGCGACCGCGAACCTGCTCGTCGAGCGCGACGGCAAGGAAATTCGCGGTGTCGGCGTCGGCGACGGCCCCATCGATGCCGCCTTCGACGCCATCGAGCAGATCATCGGCCACCACTATGAGCTGGACGACTTCCAGATCCAGACCGTCACCGAAGGCCGCGACGCCATGGGCTCCGCCCTCGTCAAACTCCGCGCGGACGGCAAAGTCTACTCCGGCAGCGGTATTTCCACCGACATCATCGGCGCGTCCATCCGCGCTTACATCAGCGCTCTGAACAAGATCGTCTACGACGAAGCGTAAGGAGGGCCATACAGCACTATGAAACTTTCTTTCAGTATCCAGAACTGGGACGGCATCGAGTGGCAGGAATTCTGCGACGTCGCGAAAGACACCAAAATGAAGGGTGTCGAAATGTACGACCTCGAGTCTCCCATCTTCCGGGGCAAGTCCACCCCGACGAACCCTGAGTACGCGTCGGCCACCCGCCGGCACCTGCAGAATGCCGAACTGAGCATCCCCTGCATCGACACCGTTGCCGACTTCACGGACGCGGACTTCCTGTCCGAGTTCACCGAGACCATGGAAGTGGCCGTCAACCTCGGCATCCCGTCCATCAGCGTCCACACGACCAGCGCGGACCACGACACCAACGTCGAAGCCCTGACCATCCTCAAGGAGATGTCCGAAGACTTCCCGGTCGCCATCCTCGTCGAGACCACCGGCACCTACGCGGACACCGGGCTTCTGCGAGAACTCCTCAACGAGTTCGCGGACGACCAGGAACTGGCCGCCTGCTGGAACATGTACGCCACCTGCGCGGAGGGCAATGAGGACGCGGAGACCACCATCACGAACCTCGGCGCCTACGTCCACCATGTCCACATCCACGACTACCATAAAGTGGCCGGCGATGTATCGCCCGAACTCATCGGCGAAGGTGAACTGCCCCTCAAGGAGCTCATGAACGCGCTGCGCTCCGTCAACTACGACGGTTTCATTTCCCTGCAGTGGGACCCGGCGTGGATCGAGGGCATCGATGACATCGAGATCATCCTGACCCACTTCCACAGCTGCATGCGCCGCTACCGTCCGACCCGCTATAACCTCAAACACCTCCAGTGGAACAAGGCCCACACCGGCCGCTATGTCTGGGAGAAGGAAAAGCTCATCGACAAGACCTTCCCCGAAGTCCTCGACCGCATGGTCGAAGAGTTCCCGGACCAGACCGCCATCAAGTTCACGACCCTCGACTACACCCGCACGTACTCCCAGTTCCGGGATGACGTCGACGAGTTCGCGAGAGCGCTCGTGTCCCTGGGCGTCAAGGCCGGCAGCAAGGTCACCATCTGGGCCACCAACGTTCCCGCCTGGTTCCTGACCTTCTGGGCCGCCACGAAGATCGGCGCGGTCCTCGTCACCATGAACACCGCATACAAGATCCACGAGGCGGAGTACCTGCTCCGTCAGTCGGACACCCACACACTCGTCATGATCGACGGCTACCGGGACTCCAACTACGTGGACATCATCAATGAACTGTGCCCCGAACTGAAGGACAACAAACCGGGCCAGCCGATGCACGCGAAGCGCCTGCCGTTCCTGCGGAACGTCATCTCGGTCGGCTTCCGGATGCCCGGCGCTCTGACCTGGGAAGAGGCCCTCGAGTACGCGGACCAGACCCCCATCGAGGAGATCCGCCGCATGCAGGCGGCCGTCGATGTCAACGACGTCTGCAACATGCAGTACACGTCCGGCACCACCGGCTTCCCGAAGGGCGTCATGCTGACCCACTACAACATCGTCAACGACGGCAAGACCATCGGCGACGGCATGGACCTCTCGACCGCGGACCGCATGATGATCCAGGTCCCCATGTTCCACTGCTTCGGCATGGTCCTCGCCATGACGGCGACCATGACCCACGGCGGCACCATCCTTCCCATCCCGTACTTCTCGCCGAAGTCGTCCCTCGCCTGCATCAACAATGAACGCATCACCGCCTTCCACGGCGTCCCGACCATGTTCATCGCCATGCTGGCCCATGACGACTTCCCGAAGACCGACTTCTCCTACATGCGCACCGGCATCATGGCGGGCTCGCCCTGCCCGGTCGCCGTCATGAAGGACGTCGTCGACAAGATGAACATGAAGGAGATCGTCATCGTCTACGGCCAGACGGAAGCGTCCCCCGGATGCACCATGAGCCGGACGACCGACCCCATCGACGTCCGCGTCAACACGGTCGGTTCCGCGTTCCCCGGCGTCGAGTGCAAGATCGTCGACCCGGAGACCGGTGAGGACTGCCCGGACGAAGTCATCGGCGAGTTCGTCGCCCGCGGCTACAACATCATGAAGGGCTATTACAAGATGCCCAAGGCCACGGCGGCCGCCATCGACAAGGACGGCTGGCTCCACACCGGAGACCTCGCCTGCCGCACGCCGGAAGGCAACTACCGCATCACCGGTCGTCTGAAGGACATGATCATCCGCGGCGGTGAGAACATCTACCCGAAAGAGATCGAAGAGTTCATCTACACGCACCCGAAAGTTTCCGACGTCCAGGTCATCGGTGTCCCGGACAAGGGCCTCGGTGAAGAGATCATGGCCTGCATCATCCTCAAGGAGGGCGAGACCATGACCGAGCAGGAGATGAAACAGTTCGTTCTGGACCACATGGCGAAACACAAAGTGCCGAAGTACATCGACTTCGTCGACAGCTTCCCGATGAACGACGCCGGTAAGATCCAGAAGTACAAAATGCGTGAAGCCGCCATCGAGAAACTCGGCCTTCAGGCAGACGCTGCTATTGAGACGGCGTAAATCGCCCAAAACAGACAGAAAGAACGTAACCAGATGAAACATTTGATCGACGCGCACTGCCACATCTACCCGGACCCCATTGCCCGGAAGGCAGTCGGGGGCATCAGCCACTTCTATGGCGATTTACCCTTTGACACTTACGACGGCACCCAGCACCGGCTGGTGGAGAGCGCGACCGCTGCCGGCGTGGACCACAACATCGTGTTTTCGGTGGCCACGACCGCGCACCAGGTGCACAGCATCAATACGTACATCGCGAACGAACAGCTCGCTTCCGGCGGGCGGTTCACGGGCCTCGGCACCCTGCACCTCGAGTCGGAGGATATGGAGGCGGACCTTGACGAGATCGAAGCCCTCGGGCTCCACGGCGTCAAGCTGCACCCGGACATCCAGAACTTCAAGATCGATGAGCCGCGGGCCATGCACATCTTCGAGATGTGTGAGGACAGAGGCCTCCCCATCTACGTCCACACGGGGGACAAGCGCTACGACAACTCCAACCCGAACCGCGTGAAGAACGTGCTCGAGGCGTTCCCGAAACTGAAGTTCGTGGGACCCCACCTCGGCGGCTGGAGCGTCTGGGAAGAGGCGGCGAAGGTGCTGCCGAAGTACGACAACATCATCGTCGACACGTCCTCGTCCCTCTATGAACTCGACCCCGACACGGCCCGGGACATCATCCGCGCCTACGGTTCGGAGCGGGTCATGTTCGGCACGGACTACCCCATGTGGCCGGTGACGAAAGAGCTGGAGCACATGGAAGCCCTCGGCCTCACGGACGAGGAGTACGAGAACATCTACTGGCGCACCTGCGCGAACTTATTTGATATTTCGTTCGATGACTGAGAACGAACAGGCTTTGTAAAAGAGAGTACCCAAGAAA
>Ga0256407_10003920_pt1 | contig 25616 bp, 15 predicted proteins | sample RumenRJG_04DNA_FD_193489 | JGI IMG/M metagenome (GOLD analysis project Ga0256407, IMG submission 193489) | Bovine rumen microbial communities from Lethbridge, Alberta, Canada - RJG_04 | ecosystem: Host-associated > Mammals > Digestive system > Stomach > Rumen | place: Canada: Alberta... | reverse complement strand
ACAAAAAATTGTGAAATTTTATTGTGCACTAAAAAGAAGAAAAAAATTGTAAATGACTATATTTTACGTTTTTTCTTCTTATTTTTTATACAATGTCGAAATTTAACAATTTTATTCTATTTTACTGTTTTTGGTAAAGTAAACTTTTCAATTTTAGATAACTTGCCTGACTGTTGCATAGCCGTTTGAAGCATCAACATATTCTTTTTGGAATCTTTAGAAAAATATGAAGATAGTTCGTCAAGTTTGCTTTTTAATTGTTTCTCTTTTAAGTCAAAGTCTAATTCATCTATTTTTAATTGCAAAAATTCATTATTCATTTGAAAACTAAGTGTTCTTATTGTTGGATTCCATTGCCTTTGAATACCAACAACATTTCCAGTTATATTTAAGTTACTATCTATTGAAAGCTTTCTTCCAGCAAACACGAAATCATATTTTTTTCTACCATTATCTTTCTTTTGTTCCTTTAATACTTCTCTAACTTCAATCAATTTTTGCTCTATGAGTTTATTTATATTTTCATTATTAAATCCTAAACTCTTAATCATTGTTTTATCCATAATAGAAACAACTTCATTAATATATCCACGATCAGCAACAGGTCTATCCATTAATTTTTTTATACATTCACAATACTCATCAAATGATTTCTTTACTTTAGGTTTAATAAATAATTGTATTAAACTTCTCTGTGCTTCAATGTAGTTTTTGTTATAACTAGCATCTAAAAGATTTATGTATCCTTTTTCATTAAAATCTTTTTGAAAGAGATTTGCTTTTTCAAAATAGTCATCCCAATCATAACTGCCCCTTTTAGCATCTACAGATCCCTGTAAAAATCGACTATAATTATTAGTCCTATTACTTAATAAATTAGCAAACTTCTGCATAGCAACCTGTGCATCATAAGCACGACTGTTTGGATACATTTGCTGTGTCATCATTTCAGTTAATGCATCATTTATAAAGCCACCTTTTGAAATTTCAGTTTCAGAATTATCTTTATTTAATTCATGCATAACCAAAAAATGTGTAAACTCATGGCATAAAGTAGAATCAAGTCTTTCAGTACTACCATTTAACTTTTCTATATTAATACATATTTCATTTTTATATTTAGAATAAAAACCTCCAACACCTTTTTTATCAATTGCATTTACATATATTCTAAAATTATTTTCCCCAGAATCGAGAAAATATTTTTGCATGTACGACTTAAAATCCCTTTGCTTGGTATATCCATTAGCATTATAATATTCTTGTATTTTTGCCATTACTCGTTTGAACGACTCAACCAGTCTAGAGTCTATATTAATTTTTTCAATTATTTCATCTTGAGTAAAATATAAAAAACTATTATCTTCCATTGTTAAAATCTCCTTCCATACATTCTAATTCTATTATCAATTCAGATACAATCTCATCAATCATACATATTCTATTAATATTGATTCGTAATCTTTCATTACAAGCGAGTGTTTGACAATCATCCAAATAGTCATATACTTGTTCAATTTTTTTCTCTACTTTTTTTAAGTTTTTAATTATATATTTTTTATTCATTTTAATTCCTTCCTTCTATTTTGTTAATCTATCAAATAATTTTAAATTATCTATCGCAATACTTTCTATTTCATCATCACTCTTATATGGCATAGTTGCCTTTAAGCATTCAATATAATCATTTGTACTGTACTGAATCTTTTTATCTGAAATATTATGAGTTGCGATTAATTCCGTGTTATAATAAATCAGAAGTTTATTATCATTCTCTTGTAGTTTAACAGTTTGATTAATATACTTTATTGAAACAGAATATTTTGTGCCTTTATAGTAAACAAGACTTTCATTTGATACTTTGGCCGGTATCATATTACTAATATAATGATCAATTATGTCTTGCCTAGGTAGAGGTTTTAAATATTCTTTTTCTATTTCAAAGAGAGTTATTGGTGGCATATTCGTAGTTGAATTTATTTCAGTATTTATCTTATCATTAAGTCTACTCATAATATCCATCAACTCTTCAACATTATCAAACTCATTATCATATGGTAATATCCAACTTACAAACTTATTACAATTTTCAACTTTCCATTTCGTTTGACAACGTCTAACTCTACATTTTTTAGGAGTAGTATCCATGTCCTTACAGAAAGCTTTAAACTCACTTACAAATTCATGTTCTGAATAATTAACTATGCTTGACATATTATCAGTAAGTATTGCCTCAGGAACACCCCCAATCTTTTTAAAAGAATTAATAAGACATCTTTCAACGGTTTCTCTAGTCATAAACTCAGTAACTTCATATGTATGCATTCTTGAAGCACTCAATGTGGCCGAGAATACATAAAATACAACATCATCTCCATTTCTATTATGCAAAGTTATTGGCCCTTTCCAGTCAAACTGTAATTGCTTGCCATAATCTGTTTCATACCTTGGATGAACATCTTGCTTTTTAGGAATAAGTATATCTTTGTATTTACAAACATATTTTCTAAAATTGGAATATGAACCAATATTATCATCAATATTCATAATAATATACTCATATACTGCTTTTTTATTTACTCCAGGAATATTTAATTTTGTTTTAATCAAATCTTGATGTTTATCTAACTTAGATTCTTTTTTTCTTTTCTTTTTATTGGTTATTCCTAAATACTTCTTTTTAGCAGTCCTTCGATCAAGACCATATTCACGACCAAGTGCCGAAAAGTTAGGCTTAAGATTAGCTGTTTCCAAACATGTAATCGCTCCTTTCAGATTCCCCATTTGTTATCACCTCCAATTCCATAATTAGAGTATAACAAAAGAATGTACTTTTGGGTTAATTTTATGTACAATTTTGTACATTCAAATTTTCCCTTTTTTGTACATTCTTATAGTATCATTTACAACAATTGTATCGTCCTTAACTTTTTAATTAATGAGAATTATATTTTAATCTTTTGTTGTGCAAATATAAGTATAAAACAAATATCAAAGTTATAATTGTAATAAATATTAATTCAAAAATATATCTCCATGTCTTATTATTATTATTTTTCTTAGTAGTATAATAATATTTCTTTAAGGTATTATCCGAGTTTATTACATCATTAACTGAAGTTTCATTAGTTGATGTATCATTTAAACTTACAGTATTTTCATTTGATATAAATGAATTAAGTTCATAAACCTCATAATCACTTGTTTCTTGATTATAATATACAGCATAATTATATTTATCGTTATTGCTTATACTATAATCTGGAGTTACGTTTGATTTGTTTTCATTTTTAGTAACATCATTTTTACTACTGTCTAAAGTATTGTTATTACTATTTTTATCTGCATTTTCTACAGTAGTATCACTATCTTTGATATTGTTAGAATTATTCTCAACTACATTAACAATAGGATTCTCATTTAACTTATCAACTAATTTGTTAGTCGCATTATATGACTCAACATTTTCATTTGGAACATTATTTAAAACATTCGCTTTATAGGTAAATGATTTTTTCAAACTTCTACCCAAATAATTAGTAATAGGTTCATAACTATCTTTATTTGATGTAATTATTTCTTTAGTTTTATAGTTAAAACACATATAATTTCCATTGTTATATAAAACAGCTATCAAATCTGAATTACCATCAATGTTATTAGAAATCGATTTTATACCTTCATTAATAAATCCATCAGGGAATAATAAATTATCATATAAATTATATAGTTTTCCATTCTTTAGTACTACTTCATACTTACTACCATTATAAGAATCAATTATAAAATTTTTGCTTTTTATATTTGTATCAATACCAAATGCAGATATCATATATATTTCATTACTCTTTGATAAGAATTCTATATTATTTTTTATAGTACCACTTATATCACTATACGAATAATATGTTTTTATTAAATCATCTTGATACTTTATTTCATACAATGGTTTTTCTGTTGTTTCTTCAAAATTACTATATGGAATTGTATATTCGGACTTATCAGTTAAATCATACACTTTACTATCTCTTGTTAATAATTTTCCATTAAATATATGAATATAGTTTCCAGTGATATTATCATTTGTTATAAGACTACCATCTTTAATAATGTAATACTTATCATCTAAAGTAAATACATCATTTATTAAATCCTCTTTTTTATAATCATATTTGTATTCATTAAACCCATCAGTAACAGTAATAGTAAAATCTTCTAAATAATTGTAATAAAGTGTATATGTCTTCTTATTAATATCCATATAATCAACATCGTTGATTTTAAACTTAAGGCCTTGATTATAATCTGAAAAATCAATATTTATTTTATCTACATCACTTGCATATACATATATATCTGGTATCTCTAACGTTTTAATATTATTACTAATACTAAATCTATTATTTAGCATATTACTAGTTGTAGACGTTGTAGAATAAAATGAATCAGTAGTGCTTTCAACCGGATATGAAATTAAATTAGGACTGTATGCAAAAACATTTGTATTTGTATCAAATTTAACTATTGGAAAATAATTACTAATATTGCTTAGATTAAAATATGAACCATTATATATATTCTTATCCTTAAGCATAGCTACATTTGCATAAGTAAATAAATAGTTTCTTGTTTCTAAACTATATTCCTCATTACCATGATTTTTATATAACTCATCAACTGAATCTGTTTTATCTCCATTAATGATTTTATTATACTTATAAACATAATTTTTTAAGAAATTACCTGTATCACTACTATAATCTTTCAAAGCAGGGTACAAACTATCAGAACTATCTGAAGATGATATATTAGCATATATTATATTTGCGTATGACGCATTCATGTCTCCATCAATTGCATGATTTAAAGTAATATTTGTATCATTTGAATAAGCACCTAATAAACCACCTGCATACCCATTTTCAGATTCAATATTATAATTTAATATATGAATTCCATATAATTCTAAATAATTATAATTCTCATTGGCATTAATATTATCATAAAAACCTAAAGCTCCTCCTGATCTTGCTTTACTTTTAATTTTACTATTATTTGAATTTGATACTATTGCCATTCTATATATATTTTTATTTGCCGATTGTGTAGCACAATATTCACCAATCAAACCGCCTGCATTATTATTTATCGCTTGAATATTTGTATTTTCAACAAGCATTCTAGTAGATGCTTCTCCCCAGGATCCATTCCTTATTCCACCGACAATACCACCAGAATTATTATTTGCTGTAACCCTACTATCTTTAACAATGTAGTTATTTCCAGCTAAATTTCCAGTACCTGAAATTCCTCCGGCATTATTTCCTGACGATGTAATATTTACATTATCAACAAATAAATCATTTACTAAAGCTGGAAGACTTTTTCCAAAAATACCTCCAGAATTACTTACACCAGTTACAGTACTATTATTAACACGCACTTTAAAGATACTAAAAGTTGAATGACCCATAAATCCAGCGTAGCCTCCAACAACATCTAGTCCATTTACAGAAACATTTGAAATATTAAATGAAGAATATCGTTCAGATACTGCAGAATCTTCTCCACCACCAATACCGTTTAATCCTAGAACATTTCCAGGAATATATCCAGCATATCCTCCAACATTAGTTCCAGTTGGGGCATCAATTACTGATTTAGTACCATCATCACATCCAGTTATATTTACATTAGTAATGACTCTTCCATATCCCATTAAACCTCCAACATATTGAGAAGCATTACTTACATCACTCGTAGAATAAGTAATATTTACGCAAGATAAATTGATATTTGATTGATATGCTTTAGAATCTACTCCAAATTCAGTATTATGACCAATGAGACCTCCTATATATGTATTTGTCGTACCACTCTTACGTTTTATAACAACATTTATATTTTTAGCATTTACATTATACAAATACTTATTATATGACATACCTGCAAGACCACCAGAATATGTTATTCCACTTACGTTTATATTATTCATATTAATATTAGATATATTTGATGAATAATCAATTCCAATTATTCCTATAAAAGAATTTCCACTTATACTAATATCATCAAAAGATAAATTATCAATAGAACCATACACTGTTTTAAAAATACCATAATTATTAGTATATCCATTAGTGAGATTAATATTTTTAAAATGAATTTTTGAAATTGAAGTTAATAAATGATTAACTAATGAATATTCTAAATTACTTTGGATATTTTTAATCTCACAATAATCGTCTTTTTCACATTCTAATCTATTTATTCTTTTATTTAAAATACTGGCATCATTTACGTAAGATGAAAAGTCTAAATTGGTCGTTAAAATATAGTTTTGAGCAACTCCATCAATTTTTTTCCAATCATTTACTGATGATATTTTTTTATACAATTTTTGTTCTAGAATTATATCAATATTATCAATATCAATTTTTTGATTATTAATACTAATACCATTTATAGAATCAATAGTATAATAATCTAAATATAGTTTTGGGGTAACAACTATATTTAATATACCATCGTGATAAGAACTTGATTTATACTCTAATCCGGAAGATACAATATCCATATTTTCAAAAGAAAAATTTTCATATTTTAAATAATTATCAATAATTAAGTTAACACTGACCTCATTTGTTTGTTCATTGTATTCATAATTATTTAACTTAAAATTAATATTGGCACTTGAAACATTATTTATGTATATATCATCCTGGCCAGGTAATAAATAATCATTCCTTGCATCAAAATATAATTTAGGTAAAATTCCATTTGATATAGAATCATCAATTTTATATGAATTACCAAAATTAATTAATTTAATATAGAATAAAGAAGAATGTAATGTATCAAAATCAACTATTGTCTCTCCTGTTCCACTATATTTACTATCTACTCTAGAATTACCATATAAGTAATTACTTGAACTTATATCTAAGTTACCAACTATAGCTCTTACATCATCATTATCACTAGCATTGATTATATTACCTAAAAATAAGTTATTACTTACATAAAATGACGTTGATTCTCCAGCGATTCCCCCAACATTATTACCACTAGTTAAAAGAGTCATTTTTGAATATGAATTATTTACATCTCCTCTATTACTTCCTACAATCCCCCCCATTTTATTACTAAATGAATTTATTGATCCATCACTATATGTATTTGATATTATAGTTCTATTATCAGCACTATAAGCAGCAATACCTCCAATAAAACTTACATTTGATTCTATATTAATATTTAAGTTAGAAACAAAGCAACTAGAAATTCTTGAAGTGTAATTCTCTCCAGAAATTCCTCCAACATATCTATATAGTTTATCTTTATCCATAGAAGTAATATTTGAATTTTTAACAGAAGAATTTTTTAAATATGATTCAGAAGCCTTATAAACTATTGTTCCAAATGAATTATTTATATTAAAATTACTATTATTAATGTGAACATTATCTATTGTAGAATAAACTGAAGTATATATAAAACCACCACTATTATTTCCAATTTTATAATTATAATTATAATTGTCAATATTTAAATTTTTGATAGTAGAATATCTTATTTCTTTAAACATTGTTCCATTTTCTAAATTACTGAAAGTATGATTGTTAAAATCTATATTAACAGAATTAATACTTAATAAACTATATTTGTAATTTTTAAAATCAATATCGTGTGCTAAAGCATAATTTCCTGCACTTGCCAATGCACTATAATATGAATTAATATTTTCTTGATTGTTATCGCTTGTGGCAATTAATTTGTATAACTCAAGATTTATATACCTATTATTAATATTTGTGTCATTTATACTTGTTAAAGTATAAATTGATTTATATTGCTGTATATCTTTTAAACCTAATATTGCAACAACATACCCTGTTTCAATATCATAATATTGTGACAAAACATCTATTCTGTCAATTTTATCAATAGTAATATTATTAATAGGTTTTAATTCTTTATTATTAAAATTAACTTCAATAATATATTCATAATTATTATTCTCAACTTTATTAATAAATGAATTTATTTCTTCATCTTTATAATTACTATTCAAACCTTTTAAATAATTATTATCTTTAAATACATCACATTCATTAACATATCCTGGTTTATCACTATAATAATTATATTTTTTATAACAAGCATTTGATTTTTTGATATTAACAAAATCTATATCATCAGCAATACTATTTACTGTTGGAAGTTCTATTAATTCTTGTCTTGGCATTGAATTATTAAGTTTTAAATGAGGATAATATCCATTTACAACATTATTAGTAATATTAAATATTCTTTCATTTTTATCATTTAATGCATTTTTATGAAATTCTGGGGAAATTAATGATGATTTATATGTTCTTATTGATTTTTTCAATGTATCATTAATTGTATTATTCTCTAGAATATAATAAGAATTTATTACTTTTGTTGATGTATTGTTGTAATTTCCCACAACAACATCTTTTTTTAGTGGAAAATTTCCCTTATTATAAACATAAATATTTGAAACATTCTTTTCGTTTTGACCTACAATAGTTCCAATAGAATTAATATCATATTGTGTATCTGTAAAATCATAGTCGCTGTCTATACCAACCGTTGAAAATATATTGTAAATGTCTCCCGCTGAATACCAAGAAACTAATCCAATCGTATATGAAGAATTGTATGTTGCAGATGGTACAACTTTAATATTCTTTCCATATATATATCCATTCCTAATGATATTTCTATTTTCAGCAGATATACCTGCAAATCTGTAATTAACATTAAACGATTTTTTAAAATTAATAATAAAATTTTCAATTATTCCATTATTATATCGTGTAATTAATGCATTACTTTTATTCTGTGCTTCTATAGGAAATGAATTTTCTTCAACTATATTAATAATAAAATTAGAAATTATTCCATCATTTCTTCTTATTAATCCGCATACACCATCAATTGTCTCACCTTTTGAAAATTTATGTTCTAATATAAAATTTTTTACCTCACCATTACTTCCTAAATGATCAAATAAAACACGTCTTTTTGTTAAATCTGTAATTATTTTATGACCATTAAAGTCAATGGTTCCTGAGAATTGTGAAATATATGTTGAAACATTGGATATATCTAAATCACTATTTACAACATAACTTCCTTTTGTATGTACATTAAATAAATCTTGAACGTTATTAATTGCTCTTATTTCTATTTCTGTTGTAAATGATAATTCATCTATTTTATATATTCTTTCAGTTTTAATATCTTTTGCATACAAATCAATACTATAATGCAAGTTACGTTTAAAACCAAAATAATCATAATTACAATAATCATTTCCTATACAATTAATTTCTTTTTCATCTTCATAATTATTTTCCTTATAATTATATACCTTTGTAATATATTGAATTGAATCATTTGCAATTCCATCAATATTAAAACTTCCAAGATAATTATTATTAGATTTATATGGAGAATAATCTATAGAATCAGTTTCTGTTATCATTAAATCTTTTAATACTAATTTTATTGATTCATTAGTTGAAGCTGGAACACTAACTTCAAAAGAAATATAATTTCCTGATACTTTAACATCAACAAATTCTCGTGTGTTACTTGCTACTAATTTCTTAGATTTACAATTATTTCCAGTACAAATGACATTAACAAGACCGTTTGCTGAATTTGTTTCAATTAATGGTATATATGACATTCTAAGAACTTTATTATTATACTCTGGCATATATAATTTAAAAGTTGCCTTCCCATTTATTACACTCATTTCTACTGTATTATTTTTTAAATTCATTTTGTAATCTGCAGATACATCTGTACCAGTAACATCATATTTTATTTTTCCATTATCTTTAATATCAAACAAATTAATTCCTTCTGATTTTTTTGTTAAATAATTTAATTCTACTTTTCCATCTATATCATCATTTGTTCTAAACTGCATACTTGCAATAACAATATTTGAACCATTATTATCAAGTAAACCAGATAATTTTTTACCTATAACAACTACTTTATAAATTCCTGAATCAATTTTATTAAGTTCAATGTTAGAACTTAATTTATCATTTTTTGCATTGATAAGCTCACTATGAACTGTAGATTCTATCTCACATCCAAGATCATATTCATCTACACAAGTATTACTATCCATTTTATAAACTTTTAAATATGCCTTTCCATCAACTAATGCTTCATCTTTATCATACAGCATATAATCAACATTAAAATAATGGTTAGCAGCAAAAAGATTTGTAAATGTTACAACTGGGTTTTTCTTAAGCGTTTTAAAAGAATCTGTTTTAATTTTTGAATCAACATTTAACTTTTTATCAACTTCAGTTAATTTTGTGTATACATTTAATTTATATTCTTTATTGGATTCCAAATTATTAAATTTTATATTCACTTGATTTCCAATTCTTATTTCATTTATTTCATCTTCAGTTAATGTTATATATTCTTCTGAATCAGAAAGTTTAACTTTTATGTCAGAAATTAATTGATTAATTAAATCATTTTTATAATAGTTATTAAGCTGTAATTTTATTTCTGCACTATTAGAAGTTATATTATCAGGTATAAATTCATAATAAATTGGATGATTCTTTAACGATTCGGTTGCAAATTCAATATTATCTTTTAAAATTGCATTTTTAATAACACCATTACCATCTTCTAAATCATAATCACCTATTATTTGTAAAGTATATATATTATTTTCATCCAAATTTGTTAATTTAATAATTGATGTATCCCCACTTAGATTAATATCATCTACAATTGCTTCACTACTTGTATTAGATTTAAGCACATACCTTACATTATTAAGCTTTACATCATCCTTATTTATAAGATTTATATTTATATCAGCTGTACTATATGATTTTTTATTAACACTAACCTTAAATGATGGAACTTGTTTTGATGTTTTATAACTTTGTTTTCCATTACTAATAGGTATTTTATTTTGAGCAATATCATAAGCAACAAATTCAAAATCATACTTAGTATTAGATTTTAGTATATCACCAGTAGATAAACCAACACTCTTTCCATTCTTAATATCATTTGTACTTTTAGTATCTAATAGTATTTCTCTATTATTAATATTTATTCCTATTGCAAATATACCACTTAATATATCCTTGTTATCAATATCTAATTTTAAACCATCTATTATTAATTTGTTTGAATAAACACTTTTTATTTTATAATCAAATTTTATAGTTTTATTCTCAATATCTTTTGTCTTAATTGTATCATTAAAAAACTCAACTTTAACAAGATTATTATTCTTATTATTATAAACATAACTTCCAATAACTTTATATTCTTGATTCGGATATAATCCTAATACTTCATAATTATTAGAATCATTATATGACTTTTTATAATATGTTTTTCCATCTTTTATAAATTCAATAGTAACTGATTTTTTTATTCTATCTTGTGGATCATTAATTGATAAATTAAAATATGCAGAATATGTTTGTGACGTCAAATCTGATAGTTTGACACTTGGAACAATATACTCTTCTTCAACATTACTCTTTTCTTCTTTTTTTTCATCTTTAGTATTTTCTTTATTCTGATTGTTATTTTCAACCTGCTCATTTTCTTTATCATTTTCATTACTTTTTTGTGAGAAAACTCCAAGTTTATCTAAGAAATCATAATAAGAAATACTATTTTCATTAATAATGATATTACTATTTAAATCTACTCCAACTATTGTATCATAAAAATACTTTCCATCTTTATAATAATAGTATCTAATTTCATCCTTTAGAAAATATATAAATGAACTTTTAGGAATTATTTTTTTAGTAAGTAGAGTATTTACTTCAACATCATAAGAATTTATGAATATTTTATTATCTAATTCCATAAATATATAGTTATCATCATCAACTGTTTTCATGTCGTGGTAATTATATAATTTACCATTAGATAATACTAAATTCTTATAAAGTTTTTCTTTATCATAATTACTTTTTACTGCATTACCCTCAGAAAATAAATTAATAATTCTTGATTTGTCTTGTGAAAACAGTGGAGTTTCATCATAAATTTTTTTCTTATTATTCTCCCCTACATATATACTATTCCATCTTTTATAAATATTTTGATTCTTACTTATTTTATATACTTTTACAGTAGTTCCATCACCATTTAACAAACTTGATTCCAATTTTGATGACATTATTATATATCCATCTTCTGGAAAAAAGCCAATCTTTGTAAAAGATAATATAAGAATTATTAACATTATAGTTAATAATACTCCGATAGATATAATAATTTTTTTCATCAAACCACCATCCAATATTTCTATTTTATTAAATCTAAAAACTCAATATTTTTAATTAGAAGTGCCTCAGCATCACCACATTTAACTGAATCATCAACTAAATTAATAGAATAACTACTTGTACTAATTATAACATCAGAATTAATTTCCGTGTATTTATTCATCTCATCTCTATCATAATTATATATATATAATTCATTTGCCATATCATATATTACGTATGAAAAAGGTGGTAATGTCTCTTTATAATTATCAAATGAAACATCTACACTATCTAAGAAAAAGTACATATCATTTCCATTAAATAAGAAGTATTCACCAACATCTAACTCTTTACCATTACTTTTCATATATACATTATTTATTGTTCTATTGATTGTAAAAAGTTTCTGTGTTAAATTTTGCGATATATCATTTAGTGGATTTATCATAGACATTTTTGATGCAAATACTACTTGCTTTTTAGTTGTATAATATATTGGGTATGAAGATATTTCTAAAGATGCACCTTTACTTTTTATCTTAGATACATTTCCTGTTGCATCCACTGTTACTTTAGAATCATATTCATATTTTCTCTCACCAATATAAGTATAAACCTTCTCATCTTGTATTTCATACTTATATTCTTTATTATTCATTTTTATTATCATAAAAATAATAAGAGCAAGAAAAATAGTAAGAATTAACCCAATTAAAACCTTAATATATTTATTATTTAGTAATTTACTAATATTCATAATTCCTCCTTAAATTTAAGAATGTTTGCCATTAAATTTCTTTATATATTTATTTTGAACAACTATATAATCAGCTTTTTTTATTAAAATATAACTTATATAGAAGAACAAAAATAAGATTAAAAGAATCAATAATATAATTGATGAAACTGATGAATGAATGGTTGTTATGTAATCATAGAAAACACATTTACAGTATAATCCTAAATAAAGTAAGATAGAACTAATTATTGAAAATATAATTCTTATGTAATGTTTTGAAATTATATCTGTTAAAACAAAACAGGTAACAATCACACCGAGCGTAACCATATCAATCGATTTTGAAAATAATTGCCATATAAAAAATATATATGAAGTAGTAATAAATGTTAATGATAAAATATTATTATTATTTAAGCCCATGAATAATCCAAATATTTTTATATTATTTTTAGTCTTTTTCAAAATATTATCCAATATTACCGCTAAAACAATTACTATTACAAAAAATGAAAGAAAGAAGGGAAAATAAGTAATAATCTGATTAAGATAATCTATCATTTTATTTCTCCTTTAAAATAAGATTAAATACATTATCTTGATTCATATAATAAGCAAAAACATTTTCTAACAACAAGTTTTTATCTTGATACTTTACTTCAACACTTCCATCAACTTCACCAATTATTGGAATATAATCTTTTAAAATTAATAAATTATAGTCCTTGCTAACAAGTTTGATAGATATTACATCACTATATTCCGTAAGTCCATTATTTAAAGAAAATAGTTTTACAATCATATTTTAATTCTCCCAATATATAAGAATTTTGATTCATCTATATTATCATAAGTACCATTTAAAATATCAGAAACATCTTTTAAAACATCATTTATATCAACAAATTGTCCAGCTATATTAGTGTAGTTTTCAGCAACAAACATAGGTTGCGTAAAATAATTTCTGAGTTTCCTTGTCCTATAAAAGATATTTTTATCATCATTTGATAACTCATCAATTCCAAGTACAGCAATTATTTCTTCTAACTCTTCGTATCTAGTATAATATCTAAGAACTTCTTGTACTAGATTATAATGGACCTCACCAATTATATCTATATCTAAGGCTCTACTTCTTGATTTAAAAACATTAATTGCTGGATATAATCCTTTTTCAGCAATTTTTCTATCAAGTGTGATTTGTCCATCCATATGTGACACTATTGTTTGAACTGCTTCATCATTTAAATCATCAGCTGGAACATAGATAGTTTGGATTGATGTTATTGTACCATTTTCATTAGAGTTTATTCTCTCTTCAATTTCGCTAACGTCAGTGTTTAGTGTTGTAGTATATCCATTTTCAATTGGAATATGATTTAATTCCATAGAAATTTCTGATTTAGCTTGAACAAAACGATAAGAATTATCAATAAATAGTAATACATCTTGTTTCTTTTCATCTCTTAAGTATTCACATAAAGTAACACCACTATAAATAGCTTTACTTCTTTCAACTGGATTTTCCCCCATCTGTCCAAATACTAAAGAAATTTTATTAAATAGGTTGGCTTCTTTCATCTCATCAATAAGTTCTCTACCTTCACGTGATCTCTCACCTATGCCAATAAATACCGAGTTTGATCCTTTTGAGGTATAAACGTTATGAATAAGCTCTTTTATTAATACTGTTTTTCCAACTCCAGCTCCTCCTAGGAAGCCCATTTTATATCCTTTACATAATGGAGCAAAGAAATCAACAATTTTTATTCCAGTTAAAAATAGATCATTATTTACATTAACACTCTTAAAATCCATTTTATAGTCATAAACATTCTTTGTATTCTGAATTTGATAATTATCACCCTCAAGTAATTTTCCATAAGGATTAAATACTCGACCTAAAATATTATCTGAATATTCTATCTTAATACCATCATTATATTTTTTAACATCCAATCCTTTTTTTAAACCAATTACTTTTTTTAATGGAATCGAAGTAATAATATTATCTTTTATTTCTACAACTTCGAATTGATTTTCATCATCTACTCCAAGTATATCTCCTATTTTTATTCCACTTAAATTTTCACACAATATCTTTACATTAATTTCTGATATTGATATTATTTTTCCTACCACACTATCACCTCTTTAAGACAAAATTATTAATTTGTTTCTTAAAACTCTCACTATTCTTTTCTTTTCTTTCTTGTCTATTTTTTTCTTCAGTTATTTCATCTAACTTTCTTAATGACTCCTTTGTTATAGTTTGTCTCATAACATTTTCACTAGCCCAACTATTAGATTCCATAATTTTTATTTCATAACATAAATAAAGAGCAAGTAAATTTGCAATCAATTTGTTAATGTCTGTTTCAATTACATAATCAACTTTTAAACTTTTATCATCACTAGATTCAATTGGAAATAGTTTTACCTTTTCAAATCTTATATCATTTACATTGTAATATTTATTGTAAAGTACATTAATTTCTTTAATTTTATTAGAAAAAATATTTTCATAGATAATTTTTTCTATATCACTAAAATCATTATAGAATTCTTCTTTAGATATATTTAATATTACATCGTCTGATTTTTTTATTATCTTTTTACCAATTAATATTTTTTTAGAATTAATATCCGTTTTCATATTTGCTATTAATTGTGAATTAAAGTTACCACAAAAACCTAAATCATTTCCAATATATATGTTTAAAATAATTCCATCTTCATTCGGAGAATAAGATTTCTTGTCTAAATTCAAATTCTTGTTATAAATAATTTTGTAGATAAAATCTTTAAGTTCATTTTCAACAATAAAATACTTTTCTGTATTCTTTTTAGCCTTATCAACTCTTACTAAAGAATGGAAATTCATAACCTTTACTATATTACGTATATTAGCCATTATTTTCCTCTTCTACAAATTTTAGTTTTTCCATCATTTCATTTGGAGTAATAGGACTATATTTATATTGTTTTAATGCATCAACAATCTTTTTTCCTTCAAACAATCGATTCCTTAACTCTTCTGTCATTTCATCAACATTTGCAAGTTCATATATATCTCTAGTTTCTAAATATGTAAGAAGTTTACTTCTTACCTTAGCGCCAAGTTTTTTCATATTAGCGTCTTGAACAGCCCCACCTAATCTAGATACAGAAAGTCCATAATCAATTGCTGGTTTTTCACCTTTATCAAAGTTCTTTGATGATAATACAATTTGACCATCTGTTATTGATATTATATTAGTAGATATATAATCGGTTATATCCCCTGATTTTGTTTCCATTATTGGTAATATAGAAATACTTCCTCCATTTTTATGTTGACAACCCTTTTCTAATAATCTAGAGTGAAAATAGAATATATCAGCTGGATATGCATCACGTCCTGGAGTTTTAGAAGACATAAGTCCTATTTCTCTATAAGCATCAGCGTGTTTTTTCAAATCATCGATAACAACTAAAACATCATATTTATTACTCATGTATAATTGAGCTACTGATAAAGCAAAATAAGGAGTAAGAGTTAAAACAGTTGGTGCATCCTCATAGAATGCAGCAATGATAATTGTATACTTCATTGCACCGCGTTTTAACAACTCATAATAAATCTGTTTAACTTCTTTTTTTGTTTTACCAATTGCATTATAGATACATATTACGCCTTTATCTTTTTGGTTAACAATTGTATCTATACATATTTGTGTTTTACCAGTTTTTTTATCACCAATTATTAACTGTCTTTGTCCTTTACCAATTGGATATATCAAATCGATGCCTGTTATTCCTGTTAATAGTGGTCTTGATACTTTAGCCCTATTAACAATTGGAATATTATTCGTTTCAATATTTAATTTTAAGATATCTTTAAACTTTTTATCTGTTAATCTATCTATACCAAATATATCTATAACTCGTCCTATCGCACTATTAGAATATATACCTAAAAATGGTTCATTAGTTCTATGAACAACATCGCCAACAGATATTTCACTATTCTTCTTTATGATTGCAACTACTGCATAAGTCGCTTCAATTTTTGTAATATATCCAACATTATCCGCACCAATTACTACTCTTTCGAAAAAGAATGCATCATCTAATCCAGTTACATGAATAATATAATCTTGAATATAAATAATATTTCCTAATGTATATTTATTATTCGCAGTTTTAATTTTATTTATTTGTTCATTTACCGAACTTAATTCCCCACTTTTATCCATATATCCTCCTTAAAAACTTAAACTATAATCATACATATTGTTTTTGTATTTAATAATTATTCCTTTATAAATATTGGGATTATAGATTGTTTTTATATTCTCACTAACATTATTAAAACTAATATTTTTATCCCCTACTTCTATATATATTGTAGGATCATTATAATTAATTTCATTTTTTAAAAAATTATAGAATCCCATAATGTTTTTTTCATATGATGAACTTTTATATTTATTAACTATTTGACTATCTATTTGATTAACCTCTATTAATAAATTCTTAAGCCCATCTAAATCTACTGTAAGATTATATAATCCAATACTATTAATATGTTTCTTTACTAACACCAGATTATTATAATAGTCTACATTAGTATCATTTATTTCTTTATTTATAAAGTCATTAACAATTTTATTGACATCAATATTAAATTCTTTATCTACATCTTTAGCTAACTTTAAAAAATCATCAATTTGATATTCTGGATTTGACTCCAAAAAAACCTTTTCATTAGTTTCTTTTACCGGAGTCAAATCACTACTTATCACTTTTTCTTTTATTTTTGTATTTATTTGTTTTTCCTTATTATCACTAACCAAATTATCATAATCTTGCAATTTTAATAAATAGTATTCTTTTGAGTTATGATTAATATCCTTAACTGTTTTTTTTATAAGCAGGAATATTATAACTGACATAACAAGAAGAATAGTTATTATAATAAATATATCTGTCATTACACTGTCAACGGATTAAAGAATAATAAGAAAAATACAAAAGCAAATAAGAATAATAAGAACACAGCACCTACTACTAAAATTGTCATAACTGAATGAACAACATCAGCCTTAGTTTCCGGATTTCTACCAACACTTTCTGCAACTTTGGCACTCATTATTCCAATTCCAATGCCAAATCCTAAGAAGGCTAAACCAAGCATTGAACCAATCGCAATTATTGTACCTTGTAATACGTTTTCCATAAAACACCTCTTTTTCTTTTATAATGCATCGCTAACATTAACAGTTAGATATCCTATACATTTGTTATTACTAATATTATAGCACATATTTTCTAATTTTAGTTGAATATTTGGATTAGAATCACTATCATATTCAACAACACCATTATAACCTTTTGAAATATTGTCAATACTATCTTTTTTTATCATCTGTTTACTATCACGATTGTAAAGTACTAAATCACTATTTAATAAAACAAATTTATCGTCCATACTTACTGTATAGTAAACTCTGTTCTTCATAACTTTTGTTATCTTTAACTCAATATTTGGAGTCTTTGTTGTTACTGTTGAAACATCAATAACTTCTTCCCTTCCATCTTCTGAAAGAACATAACCAAAATTAATAACATATCTTTCATTCGGATCAAGATTGGTAATACTCATACTAGTAGCATTTTTATTTAATTCAATTCTTTTATCATAGTTCTTTTTATCTGTAACATAGACAAATACACTACTATATTCATCATTAGGATCATATATATTATAATTAATAGTAATAGATGTACTAGAAACTAAAATATTCTTCATAACAGCCCACTTGCTAAATTCATAGTAAATATCACCTTTATTTACCTTAGTCGCAACTGAATCATTTATATTAGATACACTGTTATATAAATTGTTATAACTATTAATAACGTCTTTTAAATAATTTTCATAATAATCACTAGTACTTTGAGCAGAAGAATTTGTATTATCTGTATTACTAGTTTTATTATCCGTATCTTTCATTGTCTCTTTTTTAGTTTCTTTCTTATACTTATTACTACTACCAATAATGTTTTTTAAATCAATTTCTTGATTATGATAAATCAATTTTTCATTAGCTATATCAAAATCAAAAGTACTACCATATAAAACAATTGGATTAATAGTTTTAATATTCATTTTATCATTAACTAGAGTTGCATTTCCTTGTTTATTTATCTCAACAATTAAATATCCAGATGTTTTAATAGAAGAATCTGATGACGATATATTATCATCAACCATCAAATATTTTCTATCTCCTAGTTTAAAGAATTTAGTTGGTGGAGTTTTTAAAACCTTAGTTTCTTTAGATAATTTTTCAATTGAACCGTCTGTAAATACTTGATATAAAGTTCCATATAGATATAATCTATGATTACCATAATTATCAAGTATAACATTCTTACCAAGTTTAGTACTTTTACGATTGTCTTTTAAATAGTAATTACCATCAAAACTTTTCTTTACTTTCAAACTATCTTGGACTTCTAAAATCTCATAATCAGAATTATATAAATAACTATTTTTCTTTAATTCATAAGTATTATTACCTTTTCTTAACATAAGCATGATTACATATATAAAGATTGCAATCATAAAAACAGTAATCAAGGAAAGAATAATAAACAATACTTGATTTTTTTTACCTAATTTCCTCATTATTCCCTCCTATGAATTCCATTTTATTGTATTGTAATCAACTGTCTCATTGTTTACATCTTTAAAAGACATTTGAAATAAATATGTTGTATCACTAATTATTGAAGCATCATATGGTAATTCTAATTTATAATAATTACCACTTGGTACAAATACTAATTTATCTGTAATTGGATACCTTTTTTTAGTATATGAATGATTACCAGATTTAATATATATACTATAATTCATTGTTGATAGTTCATTTAAATTAACACTATCATAAAATCTTAGTTCAAAATTTGTATCACTATTCTGTGATCTATGTATTTCAATATTTCCTAAATTTACATTTGAATTATTCAAAACGATATCCTTAGAACTATAAGTAACTGTTTTACTAACTCCATTATTTAGTATATCAACGTCACATTTTACAGTAAATGAATATTTATGATTTTTTTGAGCAATTATTCTATCACTACCACTTGATACATTAAATACTATATCTTCCCCTAAAATATTTTGTTCTTCCTCATAAACAGGAATATTATTATCATAATAAGTAAATATACACTTATCATTTACAACAACTCTATCAACATCGCTTATGAAGAAATGCATCCTATTATATCTAGTATTATTATCAATAATTGTTGAAACTGTAAAATCAGTTACTGGCATTTTTAATTGTTCTAATAATCCTAGTTCATAATACGAAGGAATAGCTGCAATTGTAACATTATCAGTATATTTTGGAGTGATCTTTAAGGTATATCTTCCACTCATATCAATACCTTTTTTATTACCACCATTATCTAAATAGTAAGCACTAAATTCATCAACATTATCTTTTGTATTAAAATTGCTTTTTTTATTTGTTTCAGTATTATTTAAGTATAGTTTTATACAATTATTCCCATTATTATCACATAACCAATATTGAATATAATCAATATCTTGTATTGAATTAAGAGAATATGTTGCGTTGAAATAATGATTACTATATGAACTACCACCATTATACTTTAATTCAAAATTGTTTACTTTAATTGTATCTGGTGTAGTAAATATAAAATTATTGACTACAGTTTGTTCTTTATCGATGCACTTAACTGATATGTAATTATTATTATCATCTTTATATTTTATATTTACTTGATAATCAGTATTATTTGTTAAACCACTCATTTTTAGTTTATTATTATTAACGCTTACAGAAAGACTATTAGTAATATCTACTCCATCTTTTAAAACAGTAATCTTAATTCTATCGGTTTCTAATTTTTCAATACCATAAGTTTCAAATGATAACACACTCGTATATACGCCAATATCATCATCAACTAGTTTAGCAACTATAGGAGCAGAATCAAATCTTATCGTTGCAAGTTCTTTAGTCGCAGAATCTATTTTAGTTGGATAAATACATGTATTATCCTCAATTTCCACACAACCATTACTAATGTTAAATGTATTATTAAATTCTATATTATTATATTTTAATTTAAAACTAATTGTATCATTTAATATTGAATAATTTGGTACACTTGCAAAAGAATTATTCATTAAAAACTGATTATATTCAAGATTATTATTATACTTATAGTATCCTGTGTTTACCCCATTTCTATATGCTTTTAATGCAATTTCATTTTCTTCATTCAGTAAACTATAGCCGCTTATTCCTTTATCATATTTAATATTTAAAGTAACCTTTACATCCTTATTAGTAAGTCCAACTCTAACTAATTCTAATAGGTCAACAACCACACCTTTATAATAATTATCACCAATTTTAATTGTATTAAATTCATTAAAATCAAATTTTTTAGAAATATCATTATTACTAAATGTTAGTGAAAATTTTTCAATATCTGCTATAATTTTATCGATATTTTCTATTTCATTATCAAAATATACTTTAACATTTCCTTCATCGTTATCAAGTTTAACTCTTAATATTTCATTCCAATTATAATTTTTATCTCCAGAATACGTATATTGTGTTAATATTTCATTTTTCAATGTATTAGAATTACTATAATAATCATATGATATATCTGTCTTTTCTTCAGGATTTAGAGCAACATTAAACTCTTTTCCATAATTATTATTCTCCATAATATTTTCTTTTTCAACTTCAACTCTATTTGAATTATCAAACACAATACTCTTTAATGAATTATCAAAATCATCATATTTGTATTTCCAATATGTATTTAAATCATTTGTTCTATCTAAATACATATTAAATATTGGCTTTTGTAAATCTGCACTAAAGACTTTTGATGTATATAAATTATCATAGCCATATCTAATAACATTAGATGAATCATTTGGATTAATTAACTCGGCATACCAATTTATACAATAATAATCTCCTCTTTTATAATTCTCATTATCAAAATACATTTTCTGTTTTGCATCTTTTGGATTATCAACCAAACTATACTCATATCTTTTAACAAGTTTGCTATTATCTATTATACATTCATATTTTCTTTTAGTTTCATTGTATGTTGCACTATATAAATCATAATACATTTTTACTTTATGATTTTTATAAGTGGTTCCTGAATTGAAATAGTTTCTTGGATAAGCAATAAAACCAACAATTGTATCATCAAACATTTTATCACTATAAGTTTTATTATCGTTTGCAACTGCATTTTGCTTAGTAATACTTTCTATCATTAATGAATCTTGAGTATTTGTTGGAGGTTTCAATGATTCAATTGTTTTAATCTTAAAAATATTAGTATTAGTATTTACTCCGTCATTTACAATTGAAAATTCAATTACATTACCGGCATAATCAACACCTTCAATTTTCATAAATATATTTCCACTAAAATCAAATCTATCTAATCCAAGCCTAGTTGAAGTTAAATCAAAATTTTCACTTAATGGAATATCATTACAATTAGTATTTGAAATAAAACAACTTGATATATTACTTTCATATATATTATTATTACTATCTTTATACTCAATCTCTACTAATTCATTATTATTACTTTCACTAAAATCAGGTTGTTGAGAAAAAGATAATTTTAATATATTTAATGTACTTAATTCAAGGGTCTCGGTCTCATCAAATTTCATATTCAACGAGAAAAAGTTTTCTAAAGAATCATTTTGATTAACGTTTACCTTTATTTTTTTAGGCGACTTAGTAGTTAAATTAAAATTCTTAAGTTCAACATACTGAGCACTATCATTATTACTTATTGTTGAATTAATATCATTTAATTCAACATTATCTGATATTACTTTAAAATTATATGATTCATTACTTTTTAAACCAGTTATATTTATTGGAATATTAATATTTGTATCTCCTGGAGTAAAATCACTATAAACAACTCTACCACCTATAGAAGAACTTCGTGAAGAATATTCAACTATTAAAGAATTTGAACGAATCGTATGTGAAGAATCATTAACCTTTATAAATCCATTAACTGATTCAAATGTAATACCATTTCCAGTTTCTTCAAAATCAACAGTAGGATATTCATTACCTCCCATATATAAAGTTGTATAAACAGGCTCCATATAAACATCTTTTGTGTTATCGTTATAAACAACAGTTAAGTAGCACTTATACTCAGTATTTCTCTTTAATGTATTTAAAACTCCACTTGATGAAACCTCTACATCAAATGATTTATTATCTTTTTTTTCTATTTTTTTAGTTGGTGTAGACTGTAATTCTCCAGCTACAACTTCATATATTTCATATTGATAACTTTTAATTGCGCCATCTGGATCAACTATTCCAACTGGAGTTAAAGTAAATATATTATTCTTTTTATCAATTGAAACATCTATTCTTTCAATACTTGGAGTTTTCTTAAGCGTGCTATAAGTATATTTATCAAAATCTGCTTCTAAAGTTGTTGATATTCCTGATGATGTTGTAGTAACTCTATCGATAGAAAATGTATATTTAGCATTTTCCTTCAACCCATCAAACACTAATTCATTAGAATCATTTACATCAACATCACTTGAAGTACATTCATTCTTTTCATCACATAGTTTCAACGTAAATCTATCAATACTAGAATATGGACTCTTATTAAAATTAAGTGAAATAGTATCCTTTGTAATATAATTTTTAGTAATATCAATTCCTAAATCAGAGGTAGTAAATGTTTTTTGGATAAAATCCTTATTATATGTAATATCTCCTTTTTCATAATCTGCACTTACAACAAGTATATAATTAGTATTATAATTCAAAGTATTAAGTTTTACATTAATATCACTGATTTCATTTCCTTGTTTATATTCATAAACAATCTCACTTGTTTCTGAATTATAAATATTTATATAAATATTTCCTTTTAATAAATTATCAGGATCATCTATCGTAATTAAACTATCAATAGAATTTATTCCAATATCCATTTTTTCAATTGTAAATATAGGATCTTTATACTTTTTGTTATTAATAATAACCTCAGATGTATCATATGATTCTATTGTATCCTTTTCAACATTAGGTAAATCAATACCACTTTTTGTATTTTCTGCTTTATTAGTTTCATTTTCTGTACTATTTGTACTTTCCTCTTCAACATCTTGATTTTCTTTCTCAGAAATATCAATGTTATCATCTGAATCAATAGTTATTTGTTCTAAATTTAATTTAACTTCGCCATTTTTAGATATTTCTTTAGTATTTAAATTAATTGTGATGTCTCCAACCTCAATAAAAATATTACTTTGAATATTCTTATAAGATTCTTCTTGATTTTCAATTTTGACAATATTACCATCAAAGAAAGTAATCTCAATATAACTATTCTTTATCTCTTTTTGTTTATTGCCAATATTTATTTTCAAAGCAGGAGCTGCAACTAAATATTTATCTTTACTTATTTTAATAATAATACTTTCTAAAGATATCTTCTGACCTAAATTAGTAAAACTATATTTATCATTAACTTTATTAAGAACGCTACCTTCATATAAATTATAATACTTTATAGTAGTATCAGTTATATTATCTAGATTAAGTATTGCCGCTTTCTTCAATGTAGAAATAGAATTATTACTATAATGAACAAAAGAATTATCATCAACCGACACCGAATTTTTACTAGTGGTTTTAAAAACTACATTCTTATTTGCTGTCTTTTTATACTTTTGATCCTTATTAAAATAATATCTTTCTGATTTATAATCACTTTTGTTCGCAATTACATATCCGTTTAATTTAAAATTCTTAAAACTATTATTATATGCTTTTAATCCAAAAAAGAATAATAAAGCAATAAAAATAGCAATTATAACAGTAATTATTAGTATCTTTATTTTATCTTTACGCATGATAACCTCCAAACTATCTTAACATATAAATGATACCATATTTTACATTGTTTGTAAATAATTTCAGTTACTATAATTTCAGTTACTATTCACAGCCAATTTGATAAAAAAATATAAATGTACTAGAAAAGCAGGCAAAAATATCTAAAATTATTCTTCGTCTGTTTTAAGTATTTCAGCTAAAGTATATGGATTTCCACTCATTAGTCTATTACAAGCGTCAATTATATTTATACCATTTTTCTTACAAGTTTCGATATAACTTCTGATTTTTGCATAATATTTTAAATAATTAATATTTTGAAATTGTCCTGATATCTTCATTTTTGATTTAACTGGTCTAATATTTCGTTCAGAATTATTATTAGTTGAAGGTATTCCAAAATCATATGCCCATAGTAAATAATTACGCTTATACTTTCTTAAATCTTTGTCTCTTTTTAAACAAAGTGCTGATGGAGAATTAGCAATATATTGCAGAAATATCTACAGGTAATTCTGATTTGCATATTTGCCTACATTTCGTATAACTAATTAATATTATAGAATCTTTATA
>Ga0256407_10003919_pt1 | contig 25625 bp, 27 predicted proteins | sample RumenRJG_04DNA_FD_193489 | JGI IMG/M metagenome (GOLD analysis project Ga0256407, IMG submission 193489) | Bovine rumen microbial communities from Lethbridge, Alberta, Canada - RJG_04 | ecosystem: Host-associated > Mammals > Digestive system > Stomach > Rumen | place: Canada: Alberta... | reverse complement strand
TTATAGTATAGGCCGTTGGACGAGTTTAACACGCTTTATTTCACCAGGATTTTCCGGCCGTCCCGAATATACATACGGCCCTTCTCAGGATGTCCGACAGATCTGCCTTGGAGGTCATACCATCCCCCCTGGCGCTTGTGCTCCACCTTCACGTCGTGGATGCCTGCAGGCATCTGTTCCCTGATACCGCCCTTGAAGATGTCTTCCGTCCAGCCGGCTGCAATGTAGGCTGCTCTCCTGCCGTAGGGCACCGTCAGGACACATGTCGGCGAGATATTCTTAAACGCATTCCTGCCCAATGTAGGCGGCACATCCGCCGTCGTTGTCACTGAGTCGAGTGACGTACAGCCTTCAAAAGCCGACGCACCTATCCCTTTATTGACCGATGATGGGACAGTAAAGGTTTTCAAACTCGTGCATCCCTTAAAGGCACATGAATCAATCTGGATGATATTTTCTTTATTGAAATAAATGTTTTTCAGTCTCACGCAGTTTTCAAAAGTACATGGCTGTATCCTTATACCATATCTGTTATAAAACTCTACCGTTTCAAGACTATAGCAGTCCTGAAACACGCCGACGCCCAAGTATTGTATGCCTGTTGACAAGACTATTGACTTCAGGCTCTCACATTGCGCGAAAGCATACTCCATTATTGTCTCCACCGTATAAGGCAGGTCTATATGCTCCATCTTCTTACAACGGCGGAAGGCACCGTGACAGATTTTCTTCAGATTGACAGGTATAGTAACATGCCGCAGCTTCCAACAGTCCAAGAAGGTATTTGTGCCTATCTCACTTAAGAAATATTCGCCAGGTACGGATTCCGGCAAATATACTGTGTCCAGATTCATACAATTATAGAAGAGTCTTTCTTTTAAACTCGTCAACCGCGCCTGACTCATATCCATCACTTTTATCACCTTGTTATTCGCAAAACACTCAAACTTGATGTTTGTTACAGGCCACAAAGCGTTGTAGTGAGACATTACTCTTTCCAGAAAGATACCATGCGTCAGGTCAGCCTGAGCGCCTATTACCTCCATCGTTTTTGTCTCGTAATGCTCTTGATAATACACACCATAATGCCTGAAAGCGTTGCATACCGACATGCAACACAATATCAGCACGAAAGAAAGCAAACCTTTTTTCATTTGGGAGAACATTATTGTTTTGTAAATTAAAAATTATTATTCACTTATTTGTTTGCAAATATATGAATATTTTTTTACTTGAAACTTTTTCGCCGTTTTTTTTGCTTTATGCCTATAAAATTATAGTATAGGCCGTTGGATGAGTTTAACACGCTTTATTTCACAGGAGCAAAATGTCATTTCACCCCGACAGGTTTTCAATTCCACAGGATGGAACTTACATTCCGTCCGGTGGGACTTGTGTTCCAGGCAAGGGAACTTACATTCCATCCTTTGGAACGGAGGCCATTGCGCGCAACCATCAGCAGCCTTACAGGGCCCACCATGCCGCTATTTCCCACAAGCGGTAGGACCAGAAGATTGACGGGAAAAATTGCGGATACTGTTTTTTTATGCTATCTTTGCAGTATATATCGCAACGTATGAAGAAACTGATTGAACTGGGTATCCTGATTACCGCTTTAACCATAACATCCTGCTCCGGAGAAGACCGTTCGGGTGAGCGTCCGCTGGCACCCTACGGTGTGTCTGTCATTACCGTAGAGACAGGCGACTCGTGTATTCTGAAAGGTCATGTGGAGGAATCGCACAACAGTTCTCTGACAAAATGCGGCTTTTACTGGGGTAACGATACCATTAAATATACCGAGACGGCAGAGGCGGGTTATGATTTCATGGATACAGTGACCAGCGAGGACGCAGGCCGATATTACGCCGTGGCATATGCCACCAATTATATCGGCACTACGACAAGCGACACCGTCTATTTCATTTTGACAAACTAAGAGACAGGGAAACCGGCGGTTTCCCTGTCTCTTAGTGGCGGAGGCTGGGATCGAACCAGCGACTTCCAGGTTATGAGCCTGACGAGCTACCACTGCTCTACTCCGCGATGTGTTTTGATTTGCGACTGCAAAGTTACGACTTTTTTTTAAACTGAGTTGTCTTGAGTGCCAAAATTTATTTTTTTTCGTCAGGAAATAGAAGTTTTCTGTCTGGATAAACTGCCCAAATGAGATAATAGAAGTATCTTTGCACACAACACGGCACATGTGCCGTTAACAAAGAATCACACACATGTCTATCACTAAAACAAGAAGTCTGTTCGTAGATGTAGCGCGTCAGCTGTTTGCCCAGAAAGGACTGGAAGGCACGACGATGAACGACATCGCCATTGTATCCAAAAAAGGGCGCAGGACACTATACACTTACTTCAAAAACAAAGAAGAAATATACTATGCTGTCATCGAGACTGAAGTGGAGCGTATCTCTGAGAAAATGGACGAGGTGGCAGAGCGCGACATGGATTCGGAGCAGAAAATAGTGATGCTGGTGTACACCCATCTCAGCATGATCAAAGAGGCCGTGGTACGCAACGGCAATCTGCGTGCGGAGTTCTTCCGCAATATCTGGATGGTGGAGCGTGTGCGCAAAGCCTTCGACCAGGACGAGATAGAGATATTCAGGCGTGTCCTTCAAGAAGGCAAGGACAGCGGGCGCCTGTGTATTGAGAACGTCAACCTGACGGCTGACATCATTCATTTCTGTCTGAAGGGGCTTGAAGTTCCTTACATCTACGGACGGGTGGGCGACGGGATTACCGTTGACGAGAGCCGCCCCATCGTGATGAATATGGTCAGACGCTGCCTGGGAGTAAATCCGAATATCTACTAATTACAAAAATATAATTTCAAAATGGGACTTTTACAAGGAAAAAATGCGTTGATTACCGGTGCCGCACGCGGTATCGGCAAAGCCATCGCTCTGAAATTTGCTGAAGAAGGCGCAAACATTGCCTTTACAGACTTAGTCATTGACGAAAACGGCAAAGCCACAGAGGCTGAGATTGCCGCAAAAGGCGTGAAGTGTGTCGGCTATGCCAGCAACGCAGCTGACTTCGCGCAGACAGAAGAGGTTGTCGCAAAAATCAAAGAAGAATTTGGCGGCATAGACATCTTGGTCAATAATGCCGGCATTACAAAAGACGGTCTGATGCTTCGCATGAGCGAGTCACAGTGGGACGCTGTCATCGCCGTCAACCTGAAATCAGCATTCAACTTCATCCACGCCGCACTGCCTATCATGATGCGTCAGAAAGGCGGTTCAATCATCAACATGGCCTCTGTCGTAGGTGTCCACGGCAATGCGGGACAGGCCAACTATGCCGCATCCAAAGCCGGCCTGATTGCCCTGGCCAAGTCAATAGCACAGGAGATGGGCCCGAAAGGTATCCGTGCCAATGCCATAGCACCGGGATTCATAGAGACAGCCATGACCGCTGCTCTTCCGGAGGCTGTACGCGCTGACTGGATGAAGAAGATTCCTTTGCGCCGTGGCGGTCAGGTAGAGGATGTCGCCAATACGGCACTGTATCTTGCATCCGATTTGTCAAGCTACGTCAGCGGTCAGGTCATCCAGCTTGACGGCGGAATGAACATGTAATTATTTCATAACACCCTACAGGGCAGGATGCACCTTCGCACCCTGCCCTTTCTATAAAAATGGACGTTCTCTACGAAGACAACCACATCATCATCATCAACAAACGCGCTGGCGAAATCGTACAGGGCGACAAGACCGGTGACAATCCGATAAGTGAAGCCGTAAAGGCCTACATCAAGGAAAAATACCAGAAGCCCGGCAACGTGTTTCTGGGTGTGACCCACCGCCTGGACCGTCCTGTAAGCGGCATCGTCGTCTTTGCCCGTACCGACAAGGGACTTTCACGCATGAATGAGATTTTCAGGGAAGGCAAAGTACAAAAAACCTATCTGGCACTCACCCACGGACGACCGCCCAAGGATGAAGGCGAATTGCGCCACTGGATTGTACGCAACGAGAAACAGAACAAGTCCTACGCCTATGACTATGAGAAACCGTCGGCCAAAGAGGCGCGGCTGCGATACAGACTCGTCGGCCACTCAAGCAACTATTACATGCTGGCTATCCAGCTGCTGACGGGACGGCATCACCAGATAAGATGCCAGCTGGCTAAGATAGGCTGTCCCATTAAAGGAGATTTAAAATATGGGGCAAAGCGCAGCAATCCTGACGGCAGCATATCCCTACATGCATGGAGAATCCGTTTTGAACACCCGGTATCGCATCAATTAATTGATGTCACAGCGCCACTACCCGACGAGAATATCTGGAATTACTTTTCAGACACTCTCACTGACGCATAGATCCGCGCGGCACAAAACCGCTCACGCATCGCCGCATATCTACAGACATAACGTAAACAGCAAAAAAACAAGCCCCGAAGGCAAAAATGCTTCAGGGCTTGCTCCTATAAAGAAATGCCTGATTATTTGGAAGTCGGCAGAACCTTATTGATAGCCTCGTTGGCTTTGCCGGCAGCCTTATTGATGGCATCGTTAGCCTTGGTCTTGGCTTCCTCTACCTTCTCATTAGCAGCCTCGTTAGCGGCATTCTTGGCATTTTCAACAGTCTCTTTTGCAGCTGTCTTTGCATTGTCTGCAGTTTCTTTTACGGCGTTCTCAGCATTCTCTACAGCGTCGGTTGCCTGTTCTGTAGTTTCATTGACAGCGTCAACAGCCTTGTCAACAGCATCGTTTACAGTTTCCTCAAAAGCCTTGCCTGTAGCGTCCTTGTATGCCTGAAGGGCAGAAACCAAAGTCTGCTGAGCATTCTCCAGCTTGCTCTTAGCACCGTCTAAAGCTTCCTGAGCCTCTTTGACAGCTGTCTGCTTAGCTTCCTCAGAGTCATAAGTTGCGCTGGTTACAGCGTCCAGATTAGCCTGAAGAGAATCTACCTCAGTCTGAATTGTCTGAATCTCAATGTTGGCAGTCTCAATATCCTTAGTGATTTGAGCCTCGTCTGCTTTTTTTGAGCATGATACCATGCAGAGCATTGCTGCAGCTGCAAAAATTACATAAATACGTTTCATCCTAAAATAAAATTAAAAATTAATATTAAGTTAACTACTCTAATCTGAAATTAACGATAATCGGTCTGTGATCAGACGGATGCCAGAAGTTGGAAATCTTTTGCGGGTTGCGCACGGGCTTGGTGTAGCTGTCTGTCACAATGTTAATATCTTTTACAAGATTATACAACGCAGGAGTCATATATACAAAATCTATACGTGACGTGCCTCCGGTGGATGTTGTAAATCCATCAGGATGACTTTCCTTGAAAGCGTCCTTGTAGGGCGTATGTTTCAGGATGTAGTCATGGGTAAGAAAGCGGGGGCTGTTAGCGTCCAGCTTGTAAGTATCATTGTCAACCCTTGAGATAGCGTTGAAGTCACCCATCATCATCCACAGCTCATCCTTGCAGTCTTTGTGCTGGAGGATAGTCTCCTGGCAGATGTATTTCATTTCCACACTGCGGAAGATATCGCCCTCGTTTCTTGCAGCGCTGGCTTCGCGTTTTTCTACGGGTACTTGGTAGCCATAGCGTTGCGGCCATGTGTGCAAAGTAACGATATTGAACTTACGTTTGCCGACTTTCATCATGGACCATGAAGCGCCATGTGCGACTATGGTATCTTTATTGCCCGTAATCTTCTTCTGCATCTTGATAGGATACTTTGATGTCAGCAACTGCGGAAAGTTGTCGGGATGGGCACTCATATATACATATTTGTGTCCGTAGCGTTTGGCCAGTCTCTTCCAGCGGTCCAGGCACTCTGCCTCGGTCTCCCTCTCCCGGTCACCCGAATTGGTTTTGTAGTTCTTTTGGGCCTCACACCAGACGCACACGTCGGGCTGCTGCCTGCTGACCCAGTCGGTAAACCTCTGGTAGTCGTCTGTCTGACCGTCCCACATACCATTCTGGATGTTCCAATACAGCAAGCGCATCTCATGCGCCTTTTTGGCATAAGCCAGGCTTGTCGTCATGCCTATCGCCAATAACAGCAATAATAGTCTATTCTTTTTCATGATAATATGTTAACCTTAAAATATCCAAAGCTTTGTTTTCGGCCTGTTCCATCACCTCACGCTCTCCCGGTCCCTTGTCATTGATGCCGCAGAGATGCAGTACGCCGTGGGCGATAACCCTGTGAAACTCGGTGTCATAATCGGTATGAAACAACTCGCTGTTGCTCCTGACCGTGTCAAGACTGATAAAAATATCACCGGAGATAATGTCGCCTTCGGAATAATCAAACGTTATAATGTCGGTATAGTAGTCGTGACGGAGATACTGCCTGTTGACTTCCAGTATCTTCCTGTCATCACAGAAGATATACGCTATGTCGCCTATCCTTTTTCCGTATAAGGCGGCGACAGCCCTCATCCATCTGTTATTGTTTCTTTTCTTAATGGCGGGCATCTTTACTCCTTCCGCTGTGTAACTAATCATCTTTGATGCTATCAAACAATGTCGGACCAGACTTACGGTGCATCTGTGGCAGTTTCCCAAGATGCCTGTAAGCCAACTCTGTAGCTTCCCTGCCGCGAGGTGTTCTTTTAATGAATCCTTCCATGATGAGGAAAGGTTCGTATACTTCCTCCAGCGTGCCCTCTTCCTCGCCGATGCTGGTGGCAATATTGTTGATACCGACAGGGCCGCCGTTGAATTTGTCAATGATTGTTCCCAGTATCTTGTTGTCAATCTCATCGAGACCGTACCTGTCGATATTGAGAGCTTCAAGGGCGATATGCGCGATTTTAAGATCGATGCGCCCCGTACCTTTTACCTGGGCGTAATCGCGCACCCGGCGCAACAATGCGTTGGCTATACGCGGCGTGCCTCTGCTGCGGCTGGCTATTTCTGTCGCCGCATCTTCATTTATATCCACTTTCAACATCCTTGCCGAACGCATGAGAATACGCTTGAGCGTCTGGGTGTCATAATACTCCAAATGAAGGTTTATGCCGAATCGTGCGCGCAGGGGAGCCGTGAGCAGGCCACTGCGAGTTGTCGCACCTATGAGGGTAAATGGGTTTAAGGTGATTTGTATACTCCGCGCCGCAGGACCTTTGTCAAGCATAATGTCAATCTTGAAATCCTCCATAGCGGAATATAAATATTCCTCAACGACCGGTGACAGACGGTGTATCTCGTCAATAAACAGGACGTCATGCTCCTCCAGTGATGTCAGCAAGCCTGCCAAATCTCCGGGCTTATCCAAGACAGGTCCGGAAGTGACTTTAAATCCCACGCCGAGTTCATTGGCGATGATATTGCTCAAGGTAGTTTTGCCCAGACCCGGAGGTCCATGCAGAAGCGTATGGTCAAGCGGCTCGCCACGATATTTCGCAGCCTCTACAAAGACTTTAAGATTGTCCACAACCTTTGTCTGTCCGTTGAAATCGTCAAACGACAAAGGGCGCAGGGCATTCTCGTATTCTTTGTCTGAATGCAACCCTACCTGTTCGCTTCTGATGTCAAACGTATCTTCCATTTATTTTTTCTTCTTTTTGTCAGTTGTCAGCAACTCAAGCGCTTTGTTTACGGCGTCATTGTTTTCGTTCACGATAGCATAGTATTCTGACATGTCCCAGATGTCCCGTGCTGTCAGACCTTTGACAACCATTTTCACCTCACCTATTGCCTTTATTCTCTCTTCCTCATTGGCAGGAGTGACATTCAGTCTCTTGCCTGCGCTGAAGATGCTGTCGACGATCTCCATCGGCACGTCATACTCTTTCTTGAATTGCTCAAAGTCTGCATATTTTTCTTTCAATTCCTTGCGGTGAGCATCCTGATAGGTCATATAACTTTCCAATATACAGTTTTTGAGACTCAGGTTCCGGTAATACTTTGAATATTTCAACGTGTCTAAGGGTATGAAGTAATCCGGCATGATACCTCCTCCGCCATATACTGTACGACCTTTTTTCAGGGTCTTGTATTTCAGCGAATCGGCAAAATGAATACTGTCACGGTGCATCAGTTCACCGTCCTTAAAGCGGTTGAGGACGTCTTGCTGATATTCTTTTGACTTGCCTTTCTCGTAAGGTTTCTGTATGCAACGCCCTGAAGGGGTATAATAGTGCGAAACGGTGACACGGATAAGAGAGCCGTCCAGCAATGGGATGGGACGCTGTACGAGACCTTTGCCAAAGGTACGTCTGCCCACGATATAGCCTCTGTCGTGATCTTGAATGGCCCCGCTCACGATTTCCGCTGCCGACGCCGTGTATTCATCCACCAGCACGACAATGTCGCCTTTGAGAAACTTTCCTCCGGCCTCGGCCTTGTAGTCCTGATGTCCCACTGAGCGTCCGTCGGTATATACCAGCAGCGCATCCTTCTCCAAGAACTGACTCGCCACGCCTACAGCCGCCTCAAGATATCCGCCGCCGTTTTCCTGCAGGTCCAGGATAAGGCTCTTCATGCCTTGCTTCGTCAGTTTGTTCAACGCTTCTATCAGTTCCAGTTTGGTATTTACGGCAAAACTGCTTATCCGGATAAAGCCTACCTTCGGGCGTATCATGTATGCCGCGTCAACTGAGTGCAAAGGTATTTTATCCCTGACGACTTTGAACTGCAACACTTCCGGCACGTTTCTGCGGACAACGCCAAGGTTTACCACTGTTCCCTTGGGGCCGCGCAGGCGTTTCATGATTTGGTCACGCGGCATCTTTACCCCGGCAATGGCTGAATCGTTTACCGAGACGATGCGGTCGCCGGGCAGGATACCTACTTTCTCCGAAGGGCCTTTCGGTATGGTCTGTATGACGACGAGCGTATCTCTGAGGATATTAAACTGCACTCCGATACCTTCAAAGTTGCTGTTCAGCGGTTCGTTGAGCTTTTTGGTCTCTTCTGCCGTTGTGTATGTTGTATGCGGGTCCAGTTCTGACAGCATGCCTTTGATAGCGGCGTCTGTGAGTTTGTTTTCGTCAAGAGTGTCAATATAAATCGACGTCAGTGCCATTTCTGCCAAGGTCAGTTTGCGCAGGGCCATTTCGGTTTTTGGAGAGAGGTGCTTGCGCTGTTCTCTCTGCTGTTCTCTTTGTTGGTCCGGCAAGAGTCGCTGGGCCTGTGCTGCCGATGCAACGGCAAAGATTAATATGTAAACTATTCCTTTCATTTCTCCAAGGGTTTTGGCAGGTATTTTTTCACATCCTCTCCATAGGATATCAGTTCCCGTATCGCACTCGAGCTGATACATCCGTACTGATGCTCCGTAAAGAGAAGTATGGTTTCGATACCCGTAGATTGTTTGTTAAGGTCGGCGATGTCGCGCTCGTACTCAAAGTCACGGACCGAGCGCAAGCCTCTCAAGATGTAGTTGGCATGCACTTTTTGTGCGAAAGCGATGGTCAGGGTGTCGTATGCGAGAACTTCTATACGGGGTTCTTTCTCATACAGCGACTTGATAAACTCCACACGCTTCTCAACAGTGAAAAGAGGTTTCTTGTCCGCATTTACGCCGACGCCGATGATAATTTTGTCAAACAGGGGTAGAGCGCGTCTGACTACGCTGTCATGCCCTATCGTAAAAGGGTCAAAACTACCCGGAAATATAGCTATCCTGCACATGTTTATTTAAATGTTTGTTATCCTTCGACAAAATCCTCTTCAGGCCTGTCTTCTTCTATAATCAGATTGTCTATAATAAAATTCTGACGCTCCATTGTGTTGTCGCCCATATAGTATTTCAGCAAGTCGTTCACGTGGTCATCCTTGTGCAGTGTGACTTGTTCAAGGCGCATATCAGGACCGATAAAGTATTTGAATTCGTCGGCTGAAATCTCACCGAGTCCTTTGAAGCGTGTAATCTCAGGATTTGGGCTGAGGTCTTTGATAGCCTGCAGCTTCTCTTGCTCGCTGTAGCAATAGCGTGTCTCAAATTCCGCCCTCCCGCTGCTCTTCTGGTTTTTCAGTATGGCGGCACCTGCTGCCTTGGATGAGATTCTGACCTTTTCACCGGCATCAGCTTTGGAAACTTTCTTTTTGTTCCTCACGCGGAAAAGCGGCGTCTGCAAGATATATACATGCCCTTTCTTGATGAGTTCGGGGAAAAATTGCAGGAAGAATGTTATCATCAGCAACCTGATGTGCATACCGTCCACATCGGCATCGGTGGCAACGATGACTTTATTGTAGCGCAGTCCGTCGAGGCCGTCCTCTATATTCAGCGCCGCCTGCAGCAGACTGAATTCATCATTTTCGTAAACATCCTTTTTTGTCAGTCCGAAGGAGTTCAGCGGCTTGCCGCGCAGACTGAAAACGGCCTGCGTGGCGACATTGCGGCTTTTGGTTATGGAACCGCTGGCGGAAAGTCCCTCCGTTATGAATATGGACGACTCTTCGCGCAAGTCTCCCTTGGCGTCATTGAAGTGGATGTGGCAGTCACGCAGTTTGCTGTTGTTCAGGCTGATCTTTTTTGCCCGCTCTTTAGCTTGTTTGGAGATACCTGCCATGGCCTTGCGCTCACGTTCCGACTCCACTATCTTCTGCTGTATGATTTCGGCTATGTCCAGATTCCTGTGCAGATAGTTGTCCACATTCTCTTTGATAAAGTCTCCTACAAATTTATTGATACTGACTCCTGACAGCGGGAAAGGATTGCCATTGCTGTCTTTTGCCGGAGCCATGGTGAGCGAACCCAGTTTGATTTTCGTCTGACTCTCAAAAATAGGTTCTATCACTTTTACGGCAATGGCGCCGACCAGACCGTTACGAATGTCGGTGTATTCGTAGTTTTTCCCATAGTATTCCTTGATGGTACGGGCGATGTGCTCTTTGAACGCACTCTGGTGTGTTCCGCCCTGGGTGGTGTGCTGACCGTTGACGTAGGAGTAGTATTCCTCTCCGTATTGTTGCTTCACGTGCGTGAACGCGATGTCGATGCCTTCGCCCTTGATATGGACGATAGGATAAAGCATCTCCTGCGTGATGTTGTCTGAGAGCAAATCTTCCAGACCGTTGCGACTGACAATCCGGTTGCCGTTATTGTATATCGTCAGCCCGGTGTTCAGATAGGTGTAGTTGCGGAGCATGAAGTCCACATATTCTTTATGGAACTTGAATTTATGAAACAGCTCGGGGTCCGGTTCAAAATAGATGTACGTTCCGTTCTCTTCTTCGGTATCTCCGCTGTTGTCTTCCTTGAGTATGCCTTTTTCAAAAATCGCCTCGTGATATTTGCCGTCACGGTAACTGCACGCAATAAAACGCTGACTCAGTGCATTGACGGCTTTAAGGCCCACACCGTTCAGTCCCACACTGGCGGTAAACACGGCTGTGTCATATTTTGCACCTGTGTTCAACTGGGACACGGCAGGGATAAGACTGCCGAGCGGTATGCCTCGCCCGAAGTCACGGACTGATGCGCTCAGCTCATCATGTATCTCTATGTCAATACGCTTGCCGAAGCCCTCGTTAAACTCATCTATGCTGTTGTCTATCGTTTCTTTCAAGAGGACATAGATGCCGTCTTCCGCATGCGAACCGTCACCAAGACGTCCGATATACATACCGGGGCGCAACCGTATATGCTCCACGTCGTTAAGGTGGCGTATCTTGTCTTCGCCGTAATCCACGGCAGGTCTTTCCTGGTTTTCGTTTATCGGAAGTCTCTCTTCTTCGTTGTTGTAGTTATCAGGCATGTATTCTTTTAAATTGTGTTCAGTGTGTGATTGTTTTCTTGAAGCATCTTCTCCGGCGCGTGTGGGCCACCTCAAAGTATTCCCACTGTTTTTGCACCGCAGTGTTGAGCTCCAGCTCGGGGTTGCTCTCGCAATATGTGTATCCGTTGCGTATATATATGGGCAACAGGTCAGTGAAAAGCAGCGCATTGACACCCTTGTTCTGATATTCCGGTTTGATGGCCACGAGCAGGAGGTCCACGGTGTCGGGATGCCTGCCTTTGAGTGCCTTCAGTAGGTGATACCATCCGAAGGGGAAAAGTTTGCCCTTGGCCTTCTGGAGAGCCCTCGACAGGCTGTCCATACTGATGCCTATGCCTATCAGTTCGTTGTCGGCTGTCTCTATGGCCGACACCATCTCCAGGTTGAGCAAACCGAGGTAGGTCTTGACGTACTGGTCTATCTGGTCCTGCGTCAAGGCAACAAAACCGAAGAGGTCTTTGTAGCCCTCGTTTATCAGGTCAAATATGCGCTGGCCGTAGTTCTCGTCAGCTATCTTTTTCTTTGTCAGCTTCGTTGTGTGAAGGTTATATTTTTTCTTGACAATCTCGCTGATGCGCACCATTTTGTCGGGCACTTTGTCGGGCACGACCATACGGAATTCCACCCAGTCGGCAGCCTTTTCAAGCCCCATTTCCTCCATGTGTCTCGGATAATAAGGGTAATTGTATATCGTTGCCATCGTGCCGGGCAGGTCGTAGCCGTCCAGGAGCATACCCTCGGCATCCATATCCGTAAAACCGAGCGGCCCTTCCAGCTCCTCCATGCCGTGAGCCTTGCCGAAGTCCTCAACAGCGCACAGGAGAGCCTTGCTCACCTCAGGGTCGTCAACAAAGTCTATCCACCCGAAACGCACCGTGCGCTTGCCCCAGCGCTCATTGGCCCTGCGGTTGATAATGGCGACAACGCGGCCTACAATCTTGTCTCCCCTGTATGCCAAATAGTATTCCGCATCGCAAAAAGCCATGGCCGGATTTTTGTCGGAGAAGGTATTCAGCATGTCTTCATAAAGGTCAGGCACCGAATAGAGATTGTCCTTATACATCTCGTAGTTGAAACGGATGAATTTTTTGAGATCTGCCTTACCTGTGACCTTTTTAATACATATATCCATCTGCATTAACTGTCTTGTCTGAATCGGCATCACCGCTGCGGCGGCAGCTTTTGCCTATATTCACAAAATATTTTACAAAGATAGTAAAATCAACAGAAAAAAACAACTTTTGCAGGCAAATAAAGAGCGACGCCATTTTGCTTTCTGCCCCCGGCTGCCGCTCCCTCATGGCGGCGGCCTACATTCCCGGCTTTCCCCGAAAGGCTCTCCGTTCCAAAGGCTGGAACGTAAGTTCCATGGGTTGGAACCTACATTCCGGCCCATGGAACCGAGAAACCCGCGAGGCACCTTAATGCCGGCTTTGCGCTGTGTCCCCGACAGGAAGAGGTGCAGGCTATAATGGTGAAAACATCACAGTGAACATCGAGGCTGGCGCTAACGTCACACAGAACTAATCCGCCTGAGCGGACTAATCAGAATAACACAGAGGAGGGCCACAGGGTCCTCCTCTATGTTTTCACGGATTTTAGGCTTAGCCATTGTTTATTTGAAGTTTTTACATAATTTTGTCCCACGGATGATTTGTTTACGGACAGGATGAACATAGAAGACTATCGCGAATATTGCCTTTCGCTGGGTAATGATGTGGAAGAGAAGCTGCCATTCACGGCTTTCAGGCGTGCCTCCGGCGTACTTGCGTTTTACGTGCACGGGCATATGTTTTCATTTTTCGACTGTGACGACTTCAGCGTCATCACGCTCAAATGCCAGCCCGAACGCATCGAAGAACTGAAGGCACGGTTTGACTGTATCCGGAAGCCCTTTAACCTCTCGCCAAGACATTGGATTGGCGTAAACGCAGCAGAAGCCTCCGACAGTCTGCTGCAGGAACTTACCCTGAACTCCTACACAATAGTCAAAAATAAATATAAGCGATAATAGCACCAAATCTGTATATGGATACCATTCAGCACATCATCATTGACCATACACTGCAGAGAATCGGCGAGGCTGCCTTTGCCGACTATCTCTGTCACGCCTACTGCTACAACGGATATTGCACTTTCGAGCGCAACGGACAGGCGTTCCGATTTGAGGCGGGCGACTGTATGATTATAGCCCGCAGGGGTGACCTCGTGAAGGAGCTGCGGGAAAGTGAGGACTTTCAGGTGGATGCCATCTACGTAACGCAGCAGTTCATCGAGACAAGCACGCCGCAAAGCAACTACGGCATGCGCGGACACCTGTCGCTGTTTCAGAACCCCATCATGAAACTGACGGCGGAGCAACAGGACACTTGCCGGCGAAACTTTGACGCCGTAAAGCGCAGACTGGCTCAAACCAGCCACCGCTTCCGTCACGATGCACTGATGAATGCCGTGGAGTGCATGATTATTGACTTTTTTGACTTTCACGCCCGGCTCTACCCTGCCGACAAAATCAGTTCGCTGCAACATCAGCTCATGGAAGACTTTATCAACCTGTTGGAGCGTGGCGATTTCCGCATGAACCGTGACGTCAGCTACTATGCCGAAAAGCTCTGCGTCACCCCGAAGTATCTCTCAGAAGTATCAAAGAAAGTCAGCGGACTGCCCGCGGCTTTCTGGATTACCCGCTACGCCTCGTTGGACATCAGCCGGCTGCTGCGTGACCGCAGTCTCTCTTTTACCGACATCAGCAATATGTTTGGCTTCTCGTCACTCTCCCATTTCAGCCGCTATGTGCTGACGAACTTAGGCGCCAAACCGTCGGACTTCAGGGAATAGCGGTGCAACGCGCCACAGAAAGCCGGACGGCAAAACGGCCTCACGCGACTCAAGGGATAATAAGGGCACGTTTCCATTTATCACAAAACCGAGATTTTGGTAAAATCCCCCGTAATATGTGTTACTAAAGTTTCGGAAGATTGGCATACCTTTGCAGTTGTAAAAACGTAATATTATGGACTTCCGAATACAAGAACGCATGGAGTTGAAGGCTTTAGTAGACTTCTATGCGACTGAGACTGACAAAAACAACCAGGATTGCTATGTCGGGATCTTCCGCCCCGACATCAAACTTAACGTAAACTCCGGTGACAAACCGGGTATGCAGGAAACAGTACAATTATGGAGACTATCAAATTAAATAACGGCATAGAGATGCCGGCGTTGGGCTACGGTGTATTTCTGGTCAGCCCCGACGAGTGTGAGCGTTGCGTGAGCGATGCACTGAACGTAGGTTACCGGTTGATAGACACGGCACAAGCGTACCAAAACGAAGAAGGTGTGGGAAATGCCTGGCGCAAGAGTAGCGTGAAGCGCGAGGAACTGTTTCTCGTGACAAAGGTATGGATTTCAAACAACGGAGAGGAACGGGCAGCCAAGAGCATCGACGAGAGCCTGCGAAAGTTGCAGACTGACTACATTGACCTGCTGCTCATCCATCAGGCATACGGCGATGTGTTCGGCACATGGCGGGCTATGGAGAAAGCCTATCGCGCCGGCAAAGTGCGCGCTATCGGCGTGTCAAACTTCCAGGCAGGCCGATTCTTCGATTTCGCCCACTATGTTGAGTTGAAGCCAATGGTAAACCAGCTCCAGTGCAACACGCTCGTACAGCAGACGGGTATCCGTCCCATCCTGTCAGAGACCAGCACTAAGATGATGGCTTGGGGCCCTCTGGGCGGTCAGGGTGTAGATGGTATCGTGAAGAGCGATGTGCTGGCGGGCATTGGTGAAAAGTATGGCAAGACCGCCGCTCAAGTGGCCCTCCGCTGGCTCACTCAGCATGGTATTGTAGCCATACCCAAATCAACCCACAAAGAACGCATGGTGCAGAACATCGATATATTCGACTTTACCCTGACGGATGACGATATGGCCCAGATTGCCACGATGAACAGGCATGACACGGGCACCATCAATTTCGGCGATCCACAGTTTGTGAAATACCTTATCGAGAACTACGGATAAATGAAAAAGATTATTGTTATTATACTTGCAATATTGACTATGGAGACAGTAAACAGTCAAACGCTGACAGAGCGGCAAAAAGGATTGGCGGCATGTGCCTGCCTGATGGCACAGGGTGACCTAACGCGACTGGAGAATGAAATCCGCACAGCCCTCGACAACGGCGTCACCATCAACGAACTGAAAGAAGCATTCTCGCAACTCTATGCCTACACAGGCTTTCCACGCTCACTAAACGCACTGGGAATGCTGGGCAAGGTGCTGGAAAACAGACGGGCAAACTGGCAGGAGGGCAAGCCCTGGACACGTCCTGCAGAATGGGACGATGCCCGCAAAGCCTATGAATTGGGCGTAAAGAACCAGACGCAGCTGTCGGGCCGACCATTCAATTATGACTTCTGTCCGCAGGATGACTACTACCTGAAGGCACACCTTTTCGGCGACATCTTTGCCGGCGACCAGCTCTCTGCAGCCGACCGTGAGATAGTGACCGTAGCGGCCCTCAGCGGTCTCGAAGGTGTTGCGCCCCAACTTGCCGCCCACAAGCAAGGCGCAGTGAACATGGGCAACAGCCACGAACTTGTGGACGAGCTCTCGGCCTGGCTTGACACTCAGGGCTACACACTGCGTAGCAAATGGCCAAAAGGCGAGCCCAACCCATACGGAAAGTATTTCGCAGGCCAGAGTTATCTGGCTGATGTCGGCGGTGGTGTGATGAATGTAACCTTCGAGCCTCGCTGTCGCAACAACTGGCATATACATCACAAGCAGGTGCAGGTGCTTATCTGTGTCGCCGGCCGAGGCTGGTATCAGGAATGGGGAAAGGAAGCTGTGGAACTCACTCCAGGGTCTGTCATTGCCATCCCTGCCGAAGTAAAGCATTGGCATGGAGCTGCCAGAAACAGCTGGCTCCAGCACCTCACCTATCATAAAGATGTTCAGCAAGGTGCATCAAACGAATGGCTGGAGCCAGTGAGCGATGACGCCTATAACGCACTGAAGCAAAAAGACTGAAAATAATAAACAGGTATCAGTCGCCGCCGACAGATATTTGGAATGGCGTACACGGCAATTCAGCCGTGGAAATAAGGCACGTTGACGGAGAACCGCCGACTATGCGTGTATTGGAGTGCAACGAATTTTCATTGCAGGGATAACTTTATAGAAAAAACAAAAACCACAAATCCATCATATCAAGACTGAATTTCACAAATTAAAAAAACAGTTTTAATCACTAACGAATCAAGGCCGCCAAATATAACAAAGAAAGCAAAAAGACTGTAAAGTAAAAAAATATTAAAAAATACTTTGTCAAATCAAAAGTAAGAATTATTTTTGCGTAGTAATTTGCACGTAATGTACATAAACTAAAAAAAATAAAATATGAAAAAACTATTGCTTTCAATGGCTGCCGGCTTGATGCTGTGCGCTACAGTTGCAAATGCAGCTGAGTATGGTAGTAACGACAACAAAGCTCCCTACCTCTTCGTGGGCGTACAGGGAGGTGGTCAGACAACGTTCACCAACTATGACAACTCCAAATTAATCATGCCTTTCGGCGCAGTTTACTTCGGCGGTTACTACAATCCCGTGGTCGGTGGCCGTATCCATGCCAGCGGCTGGCGTGCCAAAGGCGGCTTTGAGACTTTGGACAGAACATATTATTACAACTATTACACAGCTAACGCTGACCTGTTGCTGAATGTCTCTAACCTTTTCTGGAAGAACGATTCACGCTTCTTCAACCTTGTATTGCTCGGTGGCGTCGGTCTGAATTACGCATGGCATAACGGCGACTTCACAAACATCATTGCAACATATCCCGCTCTCAGCGGTGACCATCCTACAGCATGGAAGAAGCACAACCTGGGTCACAACTTCCGTCTCGGTCTCCAGTTAGACCTGAACATCTCAAAACGCATCGGCGTAAACCTTGAGGTGACAGCCAACAACTTGAGCGACAAATTTAACTCCAAGTTCGCCAATGATGACGACTGGATGCTGACAGCAGGCGTAGGCGTAAGCTACAAGTTTGCTTACAAGAAAGTACAGCCCGTACAATACACTCCCGCGCCGAAACCGGCACCCGCACCCGTGGCTAAACCCGCGCCGAAACCGGCACCCGCACCTGTAGCTAAACCTGCGCCGAAACCGGCACCCGCACCGGCTCCTGCACCTGTAGTTAAGACCATAAAAGAAAACATCTTCTATGATATCCGTTCTTCACAGGTTCCTAAGAGCGAAATCGTGAAGGTTGAGCGTGTAGCTAACTTCTTGAAAGAAAACCCGGATGCCTCTGTTGAAATCTGCGGTTATGCTGACGTTAAGACTGGTAACCCGACCATCAACATGAAGTATTCTCAAAAACGCGCTAATGATCTGAAAACAATGCTGACACAAAAATACGGCATCAATGCAAGCCGCATCAACACAACCGCCAAGGGCGACACCGTACAACCGTTTGCTGAAAATGCAAAGAACCGTGTATCTGTCATAGTCGGCACTACAAAGAAATAACTTTATTAAATATTTAACTTTTAATATCCGGTAGCCAACTGGCTGCCGGATATTTTTTACGCATACAATGAACGCAAACACAACTGCACAAATTGCGCCATGACTCAAATCATCACCCAAAACACCACTAAACAAAACACAATAAACCCTGTAGCCGGAAACAACGCCAAAATCTTACATAACAAAGAGGTTATCAAAACTTTTTAATACATATGCAACAGAAAAATAAAAGAAAGCAATGGAGGGGACGGAATATCCACTGGCGCCATTTTTCTTCAACTTCAGAGAAAAAACATCAATTTGACTTTCATGGTTTTTCACCAAGAAATTATGGTCTCCCCATACGCCCCGTTTGGCAAAAATCAAACTGAAAAAATCACAAAAAAATAAGGGATGTATTAATATTTTTTATACATTTGCAACAGAACAATCAGACGGTAGCAACATTCACTGTATTAATAAATTTCATATCATGACAACGAAAATTACAACAAGACATGTGGACGTCGTCTCCAAAGAGGAATGGAAAGCCCTCGTCAAGGCACAGGAACTAAACAGAACCCAGCTGCTCCGCAGCGGCATGGGAACAGGAACGGGAACAGGAACGGAAGAACAATCACACTTTTACACTTTTCAAAAAAATCTGCACGGCGAGTTGTTTTCATTCGAAAATATTTCGTGGGACTTAAGTGGCGATGCCTTTTGTGTTGTTGAAGTGAAAAACGGGAAAATTGTCAGCGCCGACGCAGATTTTTCTTATAGGTTTTCTGGTGGAAACGGCATTGGGAGTAATAGTGATTACAATAATATTTATTTGCAAGGAAACACATATATCGGTTCCACTCTTGGCATCTTGGGCTATAAGGATAATATGGATGACAGTCCCGAATTCTCGGGAACATCAATTCTATCGGGAATTGGATTTTCTATAGATGGCAGTACAACAAATGAAAACGGCGAGCCCATTAACTTTTCTTATGCAACTACCACAAGGAATATAAGATTGTCCTATCGGGTTTATTTTGATGACTTTACGGGCGAACTCAGTTTTGAACCAATAGTGGAAGACTGTGGATATTAATTTCTGTCTATTATGCATCTTATCTATAACTTAGCGAGAATAATACTCATTTTGTTGCTGTTGTGCGGATGCAGACCAAATATACTATACAATTATAGCATCTCTACACCTTGGCAGATATTAAGCCCCAATGCTCCCGCTTTAAATATATATGAAGCTTTTGACGGTTTAGCCCACAGAGGAGGTGATGCGGAGTCATCGTATTTACTAAAGAGAACTGGCGATAATGACCGATGGAGAATTAACAGATTAAAGCAAAAAATAGCATCTGCTCCTCCTTCAAAAAAAATTAAATACAAACAACAATTACAGCAATATACAACTGCACTCCAAAACCAATTTGAAAAAAACACAAATGACCGTATGCTGTTCTTGCAGAAATTCTATTCCGATTTGTATAAACTAACAAACAAAGAATTCACAAAGAAATACAGAAAATATTGTTCCCGCAGCATTTTAGATGAGGCCAAATTTAAATATCGCATACATCATGGTGAAAAAGGCTATGCCTGGAATATCTTCACCGACAACGAAATGCACATCGCCTCAGACTTTCACATCACCTATCTGGACGGCAATCCCGATAATATAGCAGACAAAAAGGATGCTCTGTTTATGTTTGGAGACAGCGTGAAACACAAAGAGCCGGAATACCGCTACACCAATCATGAAGACAAATGGTTTCAAGTGAGGATAGGCAGCCACTATGTCATGGTCCAGATTTATGGTACATTCAACGACATGCTAATAACCGGTGTTGTTAACCCTTATGCTAACAGTTTTGTCAAAGGAAAAATTAATGGGATTCGCCATGTAACATCAAGTGGCTATTGCAGCGGATTCATTGGAGGAATGTAAAATTAACAGACTTCACTTACTCCAAAATAATTAAACTTATAACATGCAGAGTAACCCATATTTCCCACAAAAAAGGATATAACAAAAAAATCTCACAAAATAAGGGTGATGTATTCATATTTTTTATACATTTGCAACCGAATAATCAGACGGTAGCAACATTCACTGTATTAATATATTTCATATCATGACAACGAAAACCACAAGGAGAAACATTGACGTCGTCTCCAAAGAGGAATGGAAAGCCCTTGTCAAGGCACAGGAATTGAACAGAACCCAACTGCTCCGCAGCGGCATGGGAACAGGCACAGGCACAGGAATCTACGGGCAATATAGCAATGCCGATTTACAGGGAAATTCCATATATGGTTCTAATGCAGGATGTTATGCCTATCATAATGACACCGCATCAACCGTCTTACATGGTATAGGCTTTTCTATCGATGGCAGTACCATAGATGAAGAGGGAGATCCGGTTCATTTTTCATATGCCCAAACGACAAGAGATGTCAGACTATCTTGCAGAGCCTATTTTGATGAAACAGGACAGCTTCGTATTGAACCAGAGATAGAGGTAATTTATTATTGACATAACATATCATCTGAATGCATATGAAGCTTTTATTAATTTCACTTTTAATATTTATGCTCTACAGTTGCAAGTCTGCCGATTCATCCTTGGGATACAAAGATGTTCCATGGATGATTATGTCACCAAGTGCCGCAGGTGCTGACGCACATGAAAACTTTGAGTTAATGCATGTCTACTCAAATGGGATAAGCAGGTTTGCAGATATAGAAAGCTATGAAAAAAGTCGAATAGACGAATACAAGCGCAAAATAACATATGCCTCTGAACCAAAGAAAGAAAAATACAAACAACAACTGAAACAATATATCGCTTCCCTTCAAAACCAATTTAAAAAAAATACAAATGGCCGTATGCTGTTCTTGCAGAAATTCTATTCCGATTTATATCAACTCACAAACAAGGAGTTCACAAAAAAGTATAAAAGACACTGCTCACGTGATATTCTTGATGAACTCAAATATAAATACCGCTTGTATCATGGCAGAAAAGGCTATGCCTGGAATATCTTCACTGACAACGAAAAGCACGCTGCCTCTGAATTCCGCTTTGCCTATCTCAACGGCAACCCCGATAATGTAACGGACAAACAGGAAGCCCTGTTCATGTTCGGAGACAGCGTGAAGCGCAAGGAGCCGGAATACCGCTACACCAACGCGGAGGACAAGTGGTACAGGGTAAGCATGGGCAACCATTATGTCATGGTTCAGGTGGAAGGAGTAGGAAAGGATATGCTTGTTACCGGAATATCCAACCCTTATACAAATAGTATCATCAAAGCTCAAGAGGAAAAAGTATACAACATTTCCTATGGAAGAAAAAAAGGTGGATTTGCCTCCGGTTAGTAACATCAATTCCAATAGAACCCGCATCGCACATTTGACAAGAAGTTAGGAACCCATTCAGACATTATAATTTTATAAAACTCTCACATAACGATAAAGATAACCAGTTTACAATAAAAAAATTAAAATTTTACATTTATGAAAAAAGCTATCGTTATCAGTCTTTTCCTTTTACTGTTTTCTCCATATAGTGTAAAAGCAAAACAGCAAAAAGAAAACACCAGGAACGGCCACGAATATGTGGACCTCGGACTGCCCAGCGGAACGCTGTGGGCAACGTGCAACGTAGGCGCAGAACAACCGGAGGACGAAGGTTATTATTTTTCATGGGGAGACACACAAAGTCATGCCACCAAACCTTCAAGGAAACAATCCAAGTATTCAAACCTTGAAAAAAAGCAGATATCAAAATACTGCACAGACATGAAATTTGGTCAGGAAGACGGAAAAACAGAACTTGACGCCGAGGACGATGCCGCTACGGTAAATTGGGGAAAGGAGTGGCAGACGCCCAGTACGGACCAAATAAGAGAGTTACGGGATACCGTTTGCTGCACATGGAAGTGGGTAGACAGTTACCACGGCAAAAACGTTTGCGGTTTTGTTGTCACCAGTAAAATTAACGGGAAAACACTTTTCTTCAGGGGCGAGACATACTGCTGGTCACGATCTCCGAAGGAATTTTGTGCTGACATACTGGACTTAAGTAAGGCCGCATGGGATAAACAAATTTCACACCAAAGAAACCCTCGCAATTTCATTGGAGGACATGACAGGGGGAGTTTTTTGCATGTGCGTGCCGTGCGCAAACAACCACAGGACAAGATACTTCCCGCATTGATTAACAAAATGATGAAATACCCTACGGAACAATCTGTCTTAAAAGGAGTAACCCAAAAACAACACCAATATGTGGACCTTGGTTTACCGAGTGGGACGCTATGGGCCACAGAGAATATCGGTGCTGACTGTGCCACAGATGACGGGGTCGACATCTGTTGGGGAGACAAATATTCTTCCACGCAAGGAAATATCAGACCTGGTAGATTTAACATAGGCACAGTGTTTTTCAAAGGATTATTAAAACACTATTCCTTCTATTCCAAATATGTGACATCTGCCGAATACGGCAATATAGATAATCTGACAGAACTTGAGCCCGAGGATGATGCCGCTACAGCGCAATGGGGCGGAAAATGGCGCACGCCAAGCTATCAGCAGTTAAAAGAACTGGCAGATACGACAAATTGTACATGGACATGGGTTACTTCCTATAAGGGCCAAACGGCAGAAGGCTATGTCATAAAAAGCCTTCGTAACAATAACGAAATCTTTCTGCCCAAACCAAAACAGAAAAAAGGAGATGAAATCTATATCTCTAAAACGCTTAGACGAAGTTATAATCGGTATGTTTACGGAATTACACTGAATGAAAAACATAATGACATAACGAGTCTGGTCTCTCGTGAACACGCTTGTAAAGTACGCCCCGTTTGGCAAAAATAAAAAACCTAAAAAATCTCACAAAATAAGGGTGATATCAAATCTTTTTATATATATTTGCAAGTATAATATAAAAGACACATATCTAATTTTGATTCCATGACACATACATTTAACTGTGAAGGACATGGTAGTGGACACGAGGTGCCTATCCCTAAAATTATAAATCGCCTTATGACTTCTCTGCTAAAGATAACATTATTTTTAATGGTTTTCCTTTGTCCCTCTTGCGCACAAAAAGGATATCGCGATATATTTACCCCACACGATATAGACATTAGAGAATATATCTATGAAAGCTCCACAGGTAATGATATCGGCTTTTACAGATTGAACAAACGTATCGAATCGTATGAGGATTATCTGGAAGTTAAAAATGAAAGGGAAGAACGTGAATATATCTATCAACTGAATGAAAAGAAAAACTCAAGCCCCTCCTCAAAGGCAAAATACGAACAGCAACTGAAAGAATTTAAGACACAGCTCCAAACAAAATACAAGGACAGGACACATGCAAGACTGCTGTTCTTGCAGAAATTCTATTCCGACTTGTATCAGCTCACAAACAAGGAGTTCACAAAAAAGTATAAAAAAAACTGTTCGCGTGATATTCTTGATGAACTCAAATATAAATACCGCCTGCATCATGGCAGGAAAGGCTATGCATGGAATGTCTTCACCGACAATGAGAAGCACGCTGCCTCCGAATTCCGCTTTGCCTATCTCAACGGCAACCCCGAAAATGTAGCAGACAAGCAGGAAGCCTTGTTCATGTTTGGAGACAGCGTAAGACACAAAGAGCCGGAATACCGCTACACTAATGCGGAAGACAAGTGGTACAGGGTAAGCATGGGCAGGCATTATGTCATGGTTCAGGTGGAAGGAGAAGGAAAGGATATGCTTGTTACCGGAATATCCAACCCTTACACAAGAACTTCCGTCAAGAAACAGCGGGAAAAGCGGTATTACTTCAAGCTACTATAAATAAACGTGCAGCGTTCAATTAGAAGATGCAACAAAAAGTTTGGAGAAATAAAATACCTACAATTTATGATAATCGCTGTCATACTCATCGGTGGCTCGGGAAAGCTGGAACTCCTACTGGTGAAACACATGATTTGATTACATACTGGTTCCATAAATATGGTCTTCCTAAAATATATAGGAAGACAGGAAACGATTAAACCTCTATCAAATGCACAATATCTATCTCATTCTCATAATGTATCTGCTATTCTGCTCCTGCCAGAAAAAAACAACTGATAACTCAGTGCTAACACCGATGCAAGATACTGCAACTGCAAATGCTGCCATCTGCACAGAGCAAGCAGACACAAATATTGTTCTGAAACATGATACCGTATATCCTATAAGGACCTGGGGCTTCAACTACAAAGATGGCATTTTTCCATGTGAATATCGAGATGGCGGAGTGGTTATCCGGGGATTTGACACCGATTGGAACGGTCGATTTTATATAGCAGGCGACTATCCTGTAAGAGTAGTATGCTACAATGGTACAACACTGGAATTTAATCGCGTAATAAGTACTTCCAAAGGCAACTCTGCCACATTTAAACTCATAGGCGACAGTATCTGGTTTCTGGAAGAAGAAAGCCACTCTGTACTTAGCATGCACAAGAGCGGGAGTGGAATTATAAACCACTATACCTTACCTGCAATCCAGGAAGAAGATATAATACACTATGGTGAATTTCGCGAAAAAAACTTTATCATCTATACGGAACATCCGATAGTACACCAATCCTGCAATGACAATAACGCTAATTTCTTCTTCCATCTCTATAAATACCCCGCAAAGGACATAAAAAAGATCTCTCATCCAGATTCCACACTCTATTACGAAGACATCATCAATCACTTTCCCAGGGAAGCAAGCAACTCCTTTGGATGTGATTTCTACAAAAAAATAAACGACAGGCAAATTATACGATTTACTCATCAAAATCGATTTGCAAGTGTGATGTTTCTGGAAAATGACAGTAATCTGATTTACGATGTCATTTTGGGAAACATTCCACCCTCACACACCTGTTGTGACTATGACGTGTATTCTTTGAACGGGGAAAGACATTTTGTGGGAAATGCCTGCAACGACATGTATCGGCTAAATGATTACAAATTTATTTTTACAGGATATAATATGGAAACAAAGACATTTCATATTATGGAGTATGACCTCGACCCGAAGAAAATATGCCCCCAAAAAACGTATAGAAAGATAAAAGAAAACTTGTATGTATATAAAAATGTTTAACATCCATATGCTATGATAATCGCTGTCATACTCATCGGTGGATTGGGAAAGCGTTTCGGCTCAAGCCTTCCCAAGCAATTCATGAGAGTTAACGGCAAGGACTGGCATGTGTTCAAGAAAGGGCTGGCCTGCCACAATATATGGAAGTATGACACAGATACCCCATGGGAAGCATATTGTGATTACTACAAAAGATGTCAGACCGACAACAAGGCTAA
>Ga0256407_10003917_pt1 | contig 25650 bp, 18 predicted proteins | sample RumenRJG_04DNA_FD_193489 | JGI IMG/M metagenome (GOLD analysis project Ga0256407, IMG submission 193489) | Bovine rumen microbial communities from Lethbridge, Alberta, Canada - RJG_04 | ecosystem: Host-associated > Mammals > Digestive system > Stomach > Rumen | place: Canada: Alberta... | reverse complement strand
CGATATCAAGCGTTTCAGAACAGCTTACGGTATCACGGCTGCATTTAAGACCGTAGATACATGCGCGGCAGAGTTTGATGCCGAGACACCTTATTACTACAGCTGTTTCGACGGTATTAACGAATCCGACGGAAGTTCAAAGGAACTTAATCCCGACGGAAGCCCGAAGAAGAAAGTACTTGTTCTCGGTTCGGGTCCTATCAGGATCGGTCAGGGTGTGGAGTTTGACTATTGTTCGGTTCATGCGACCTGGGCTTTTGCTAAAGCCGGCTGGGAGACCATAATCGTCAATAATAATCCCGAAACGGTTTCGACCGACTTCGATATTGCGGACAAGCTTTACTTCGAGCCTCTTACTCCGGAAGACGTGGAGAATGTAGTCGATATCGAGCATCCGGACGGCGCAGTTGTACAGTTTGGCGGACAGACAGCGATCAAGCTTACGGAAGCGCTTATGAAGATGGGCGTTGAGATACTCGGCACCAAAGCTGAGGATGTTGATGCTGCGGAAGACCGAGAGCTTTTCGATGAGATACTTGAAAAGACAGGTATCCCCAGAGCTGCAGGCGGAACGGTATTTACCGCAGAGGAAGCAAAGGAAGTTGCAAACAGACTGGGATATCCGGTTCTCGTTCGTCCAAGCTATGTTCTCGGCGGACAGGGCATGCAGATAGCTCTTTCCGATAAAGAGATAGAAGAATTCATGGCAGTCATCAACCGCTATACGCAGGAGCACCCTGTATTGGTTGATAAGTATCTTGAAGGTAAGGAACTGGAAGTCGATGCGGTATGTGACGGAACGGATATCCTGATACCCGGTATCATGGAACACGTTGAGCGTACCGGCGTTCATTCCGGCGACTCAATATCCGTATATCCCGCGCATACGATATCGGATAAAGTAAGAGAGACCATCGTAGATTATTCGGGAAGACTTGCCAAGGCTCTTCACGTAAAGGGACTTTTAAATATCCAGTTCATCGCCATTGGAGATGATGTATATATCATCGAGGTTAACCCGAGATCTTCAAGAACAGTACCCTATATTTCCAAGGTTACCGGAATACCCATCGTAGTTCTTGCAACCCAGGTGATACTCGGCAAGACCATCAAAGAGCTTGGCTATGAGCCGGGACTTCAGAAGAACGCAGGATACTTTGCCGTAAAGATGCCTGTATTCTCGTTTGAAAAGATCCGCGGAGCTGAGATAAGTCTTGGACCCGAGATGAAGTCAACAGGTGAGGTCCTCGGAATCGCAGAATCATTTGACGAAGCGCTGTATAAGGCATTTATCGGTGCCGGTATCGATCTGCCGAAGTATAAGCAGATCATACTTACCGTAAAGGATGCGGATAAGGGTGAAGCTATCGAGATAGGCAGAAGATTTGAAAAGCTCGGCTATATCATATATGCCACCAGATCTACTGCAAAAGCGCTTAATGATGCAGGCGTTCATGCAAGGAAGGTTAATAAGATCCATCAGGAGTCGCCTACGGTAATGGATCTTATACTCGGCCATAAGATAGATCTGGTTATCGATACACCTACACAGGGACGCGATAAATCAAGAGACGGCTTCCTTATCAGACGAGTATCCATAGAAACAGGTATCCACTGTCTTACCAGTCTTGATACCGCTAATGCACTGCTTTCCAGTCTGGAAGCAAAAGAACGCGACAAGACTCAGAGTGTAGTAGATATCACAAAGCTGTAAGGAGAAAGATGATTTCGGATGAAGAGATCCTTAAGCTTCCTAAAGATAATTTTCAAAAGAAGCTTGATGATATCATAAAAAAGAATACGGCTGCAGGGGTAAGGCCGAAGCTTTTGCTCCACAGCTGTTGTGCACCTTGTTCAAGCTACTGCCTGGAGTATCTCAGGCAGTATTTTGATATTACGGATTTTTATTATAATCCGAATATCACCGAGGAAGCTGAGTACAGGAAGCGCACGGATGAGATAAAGAGGCTGATCACTGTGATGAATTCGGAGGATGAGACCTTTCCGATAGGATTCGAAGAAGGAAGATACGATAGCAGAGAATTCTTTGATGCGGTAAAGGGCTTTGAATCGGAACCGGAAGGTGGATTGCGGTGTGTTAAGTGCTTCAGGCTCAGACTTTACGAAACGGCAAGGGTTGCCGCCGAGGGACACTTCGACTGCTTCACAACCACGCTTACCATATCTCCTCTAAAGAATGCTTCTGTGCTTAATCATATAGGCGAAGAAGCGGGCAGGGAATTCGGCGTGATGTTTTTGCCGTCTGATTTCAAGAAAAAAGAAGGCTATAAAAGATCCGTGGAACTCTCGGAAAAATACGGGTTATACAGGCAGGACTACTGCGGATGCGGTTTTTCAAAAGCGGAGAGACAGGGATGCTCTGTATGAATATGAGCTTACGGGGTGACAGAAATCAAAAATAAAGGTATCATACGGAATGTGGCAGATGGCCTGAAGGGATTAAGTGCGGGAGAGATCATATTATGATCGATCTTCGTGGAGGTATAAAATGAAAAAATTTATAGAACTGTTAAATGATGAAATGATGGATGCTTTTGAGAAGGCGGGATATGATCGCGCTCTCGGAAGAGTCGGTGTCAGCAACAGACCGGATCTGTGTGAGTATCAGTGTAACGGTGCCATGAGCGGAGCAAAGGCTTATCACAAAGCTCCTTTTATGATCGCTGAGGAGGTTGCAGGCTTCCTTGCGGGCTCGAAGGTGTTTTCAAGTGTTGAAGCTGTTAAGCCCGGATTCTTAAATCTTAATATCTCGGAGAAGTTTATTTCGGATTATGCAAAAGAAATGTTTGCATCCGAAAAATTCGGTATAGAAGAGCCGGAAAAGAAACAGACTATAGTTATCGATTACGGCGGACCTAATGTTGCAAAGCCGCTTCATGTCGGCCATCTTCGTCCCGCGATAATCGGTGAGAGCATAAAGCGTATCGCAAGATATGCGGGACATAAAGTTATCGGAGATGTGCATCTCGGTGACTGGGGAATGCCCATGGGACAGATAATCACCGAACTTAAGGAGAGAAAACCCGAACTCGTTTATTTCGATGAGAGTTTTGAAGGAGATTATCCCGAGGAAGCACCTTTTACGATCTCGGAACTTGAAGAGATATATCCCGTAGCCAGCGGTAAGTGCAAGACCGATGAGGAATATAAGAAAAAGGCGCTGCAGAATACAAAGGAATTACAGGACGGAAGAAAGGGATATCGTGCTCTTTGGCAGCAGGTGCTCAAGGTTTCCGTTGCGGATCTTAAGAGAAATTACGAGAAACTCGATGTTTCCTTTGATCTTTGGATGGGTGAGTCGGATGTGGATGATATGATCTCGCCCATGGTAGAGAAGATGAAGAACGACGGCTTTGCGCATATTTCCGAAGGCGCTCTTGTTGTTGATATCGCTGAAGAGACTGATAAGAAGGAGCTTCCTCCCTGTATCGTCCTCAAGAGTGATGGCGCGGCCAATTATGAGACGACGGATCTTGCTACCATAAAATATCGTGAGGATAACTTTGATCCGGATGCGATCCTCTATGTTGTTGATAAGCGTCAGGAGCTTCATTTCATACAGGTGTTCCGTACAGCAAGAAAATGCGGTATCGCAAAGCAGGATACCAGCCTTGAATTCATAGGTTTCGGTACAATGAACGGCCCTGGAGGAAAGCCCTTCAAGACAAGGGACGGCGGGGTGCTCAGACTTGAATATCTCTTAAAAGAGATCGAAGATAAGATGTTTGTTAAGATCAGCGAGAATAAGGATCTTCCGGAAGATGAAGCAAGGAATACCGCAAAGATCACAGCGCTGGCTGCACTTAAGTATGGTGATCTGTCCAATCAGGCATCCAAAGATTATATCTTTGATACCGAGAGATTTACCGCTTCGGAAGGTGACACGGGCCCTTATCTTCTTTATACCATGGTCAGGATCCGTTCCATCCTTGCAAAGTACAAAGAGCAGGGCGGCGAGATCGGTCAGGGAGATCTGATCGCATGTGCGGAAGCGTGCGGTGCAGGAAAATCGGTTCTGCTTGACGTGGCAGGCTTCTCCAAAATGGTGGAAGAAGCTTTTGCGGAGCGCGCTCCTCACAAAGTATGCGCCTTTGTTTATAAGCTTGCCAATGATTTCAATTCCTTCTACCACGAGGTTAAGATCCTTGCGGAAGAGGATGAGGATAAGAAGAAGTCTTACGTTTCCATGCTCGCAGGTGTCCTTTCGGTATTTGAGACCTGCATAGGCTTACTTGGGTTTGAATCGCCTGAGAGAATGTAAAGAACGGTACATACGCCGGACAAACGGGGAGGTGACAGGGTGAAGACGGGTGTTTATCTTGAATTCGACGGAAAACAGTATGATTTTGAGAAGATCGTCGACAAGGCAAGGAAAGATGCAAAAAATAACGGCGGCAAAGATATGAAGGATTTCAGGATCTACGTTAAGCCGGAAGACGGGAAGGCATATTATACGGCTGATGACGGCAGGCTTTGCGGCGATGTGGAGATCTGAACCGCTGAAGCGATGAAAAGAGAATAAAAAAAGAATCCTCAGTGAGGATTCTTTTTTTATAGCGAGAGGGGGATTCGAACCCTCGACACCGCGGGTATGAACCGCGTGCTCTAGCCAACTGAGCTATCTCGCCACATCGGCTTTGAACCGAACGAATGTCATTATACTTAATGCCCTTGAACTTGTCAATGAATTTTTTCAGATTATTAAATCTGACGGTCATTTGAATATTGATTATTTGAACTCAGTCATTTATACTATGTTAGATAGTTTCTAAGAACATTTATATGAGGAGGAGCATTCCATGGCAAATATCGTCTGCCCCAATTGTAACAGGATAGTTGACGATTCAGCAAAATCGTGTCCCGGATGCAAATTTAATATCAAGAAATATGTTAAGGAAATGAAGAAAAAGGGCGGAAATATTAATACTTCCATATCACTTGGAAGCGTTTATTCTCACTCGGAACCGGAAGCAGTTCCGGAACTTGAATTCTTAAAGAAGAAGCCGGCTGAACCCCAGATTTCTCCGGCAGAAACAAAGATACCTTCTCAGCCTGCAGCACCTTCATATGCAAGCGCTCAGCCTTACGGAAGCCTGCCGTCTCAGCCCGAGACGCCTGTGGTTTCATCATTTGCGCCTCAGCCTGAGGCACCGGTGGTATCATCATTTGCTCCTCAGCCCGCACCTGCACCCGAGTATACAAGACCGATGCTTAAGCCTCATGTTGCTCCTGCAGCTCCGGCTTACAATCCCAATTATCATCAGGAAGTAGAGGCAGCACAGTCTGTTTCACAGCCGCAGGAAACCGTTTCCTTAGGTGCGACACCTTCGGCTATTCCTTATACCGAACCGGCACCGACAGTACCCGAAGCTTCAATCTACGGAACACAGCCCACAGCACCTGCGGTACCCGAGGCTTCAATCTACGGAACACAGCCCGCAGCACCTGCGGTACCCGAGGCTTCAATCTACGGAACACAGCCTGCGGCACCTGCGGTACCCGAGGCTTCAATCTACGGAACACAGCCCGCAGCACCTGCGGTACCCGAGGCTTCAATCTACGGAACACAGCCCGCAGCACCAGCAGTACCCGAGGCTTCTGTCTACGGAACACAGCCTGCGGCACCTGCAGCTCCCGAAGCTGCTATCTACGGAACACAGCCTTCCGGCGGCGGTCAGCAGATCCAGGCACACTTTAATGGACTTGGTGGCGGATCAGGCGTTGTCGGAGGAGAAAATACACAGCATATCGCTGCACATCTTGGATCGGCACCTGTCGGCTCATCATTCATGGATCAGCCGGAAGACCCGTCGTTTAGCCTTTTACAGGCAGCAGACCCTCAGGCTGGCGGACCTATCTTTGAATCTGAACTTCTCAATCTTACAAGTGTTAAGCCGGGTGCCGGAGCGTTGTCCGGAGCAGGCGGAACAGGCATCATGGATAAGATCAGAAGAGAAGAAACACATAAGGCTATCGAGAACGGTTTTGTATTTGAATCTCCCAATCTCAGAAAAGAAGAGACCAATATCAAGACCGGTGTTGGCGTAAGCGCCGGCGGAGCTCTTTCTAATATCGGGGACATGTCGTTTGATTATGGTGATCCGGACGACAGCAATATGTTCAGAAGTAAATTTAAATATAAGATAGGTGCCGGCGGTGATGAACAGCGTAAGCATCTCGCTGAGCAGAGAGCTATCCGTGCTGCGTTAAATGCACAGAATGCAGCAGCACAGGGACAGCAGCTTGCTGCACCTCAGTATAATCAGTCGACATCTGCATCAGCAGGTTTATACGGAGAGGCAGCACCTGTGGCTCCTGCAGCACCTGTAGCACCTGCGCCTGCAGCAGCACCCGCACCTTCGCCTTTATACGGAAGCGCACCTGCGGCAGCACCTGCACCTTCACCTTTATACGGAAGTGCACCTGCGGCAGCACCCGCACCTTCACCTTTATACGGAAGCGCACCTGCGGCAGCACCCGCACCTTCACCTTTATATGGAAGTGCACCCGCAGCAGCACCTGCTGAGACACAGCCTCAGTACCAGCCGACATCATATGAACAGCAGATACAGCAGCCGGGCAATGTTTCTCATCCCAAGAGTGTGGTTGATTTTGCTCAGGGATACGCATCTGCCGAATCTTTCGGTACGGCAGCAGCATCTCCTATTTACAGCGGACAGATACCGCCTACCTCAAATGTGATAATGTCTAACGGACTCTCACATGATACCGATAGTTTAAACCGCGGTAATCCGATGTTAAGCGGAGGCGGGCAGCAGTAATATAAAGCCTGCGGTTATTAAAAAAATAATGATCAAAAAAGTCGACAACAACCAATTTTACACGGGCTCTTATTCCGATAACAGGAACAGGGCAAGGAAGGTAAATGAGGAGACGCCGGCTTTTTTGCTTGATTACGATGAAAACGGAGTGATCTGGGAGAGAGAAGGATCAAGATCAAAGGATCCGGAGGGAAGAAAAAAGTCTGCAGAGCGGGATTCTTACGAAGCATCTTCGAAAAACGGAGCAGGGCATTCGGGGAAAAAGGCGGAGAAAAAGGCAGAGAAAAACCCGGGGAATACTTCTGAGGAAGGCATCGTTGCAAAAGCTGTTGCGGCAGTAAAGAATCTTTTCAGAAGATTCATGAATGTGATATGGTATGGCGATGATGAAGATGCGGTAAAGAAAAACAATCGTGAAGCGGCAAGCCAGGAACTGTCCGGACTTTTTGATTTACCGAAGGAAAGTGCTTCGGCCGAGGATATCACGGAAGAGATGTCTGCATATATTGATGATGAGACTTCCGAATATCCCGAACCTCTTGAAGATGAAGAAGAAGGAAAAGAGATCGAAGAGGAAGATGATTTTTTGGATGAGGACCCCGAAGAGGAGCTTGCGGCTTATTCTGATGAAGAGATCGAACGCAAACGTTATACAATATCCAATCATAACGGAAAGATAATGATCCATGTCGGAGCGCCGGACAAGGATTTAAAGGGGGCATATAAGAATAATTCAGCGCAAACAAGAACAGCTCAAAAAGAAAAGGAAGCATCAAGAGATGCGCTCCTTACATACTATGACAAGACCGGCAGGTTAGTTAAGCTTGACGGCGTTAATACCGGCAGGATATTAAGGCGAAGTCGGGATATAAACTGATGATTCACGGAGGGATAATAAATGAGGATAGGCAGTGGTTATGACGTTCACCGCATGGGTGAAGGCAGAAAACTGATAATAGGCGGTGTTGATATACCTTACAAGAAAGGGCTTGTCGGACATTCGGATGCGGATGTCCTTATTCATGCGATAATGGATGCCCTGTTGGGAGCTGCCGCACTGGGGGATATCGGAAAGCATTTCCCCGATACTGATCCTAAGTGGGAAGGTGCTTCAAGCATAAAGATGCTTGAGATGGTCCGGTCTCTTATAGAGGAGAATGGTTTTATCATAGAGAATATCGATTCTACGATACGTGCGCAGAGGCCTAAGTTATCTCCTTATATTGAAGAGATGAGGCTTAATATAGCAAGTGCGCTTAAGCTTTCGGTCGGTCAGGTCAATGTGAAGGCTACTACGGAAGAACACCTGGGATTTACCGGCAGAGAAGAAGGTATAGCGGCCGATGCTGTCTGTCTGTTGACTGCTGTTTCCGAAGCGATGTCTGTTGATGTGACCGACAGGGGAGTGTCTATCTCCTCAGACGATGAGGAAGAAGCATCAGCAAATTCCGGAAGATGCGGCTCGGGATCACCCTGCGCAGGAGCGGGAGGAGAGATGTGTCCCGCCATGAGATCGGTAATGGAACTCAAGAAGAAAAAAGAAGATTCAGGCAGCGCATCGGATAAGAAGAAAAAAGACAAAAAGGATAAGAAGGATAAAAAAGAAAAGAAAGACAAGAAAGATAAAAAGGATAAGAAAGATAAAAATAAAAAAAACGGTAAAAATGTCGGGAAGATAATACTTTGAAGGAAAAACTGCAATTTTTTGTGTTAAGTAAAAAAGATCATATAAAACATGATAGAATTGTAAGTGGTCTAAACGGCACGAGGACTATACTGCAAGGAGATGATAGCAATGAAACTTTATAATACCAAGAGCAAGAGAGTAGAAGAATTTGTTCCGGAGGTTCCGGGAAAGGTAAAGATCTATACCTGCGGACCTACCGTTTATCATTATGCCCATATAGGTAATTTAAGAAGTTACATCTGTGAAGATGTTCTTATCAAAACATTAAAATATGCGGGCTTTGATGTGAAGCGTGTAATGAACATCACTGATGTGGGACATCTGTCCAGCGATGCCGATACAGGTGAAGACAAGATGCTTAAGGGTGCAAAGCGCGAACACAAGACTGTACTTGAGATCGCAGATTTTTATACCAAGGCATTTTTCGCGGATTTTGCGAAGCTCAATATCGGGATGCCCGATGTGGTTGAGCCTGCGACTCATTGCATACCCGAGTTCATCCATATGATAGAGATCCTTCTTGAAAAGGGATATGCTTATCAGGCGGGAGAGAATGTTTATTTTGATACATCAAAGCTTGATAATTATTATGTCCTTGGAGGCGGAGTCAGTGAAGAAGACCTTATGGTAGGTGTTCGTGATGATGTAGATGAGGATACAAACAAGAGAAACAAGAGCGACTTTGTTCTGTGGTTTACAAAGTCAAAGTTTGATGATCAGGAACTTAAGTGGGACAGCCCCTGGGGATACGGTTATCCCGGCTGGCATATAGAGTGCTCATGCATCGCTATCAAGCATCTTGGTGAGACTCTCGATATCCACTGCGGCGGTGTTGATAATATATTCCCGCATCACACAAATGAGATAGCACAGAGTGAAGCTTATCTCGGACATCAGTGGTGCAAATACTGGTTCCATGTTCACCACCTTGTTGACAGGAACGGTAAGATGAGCAAGTCCAAGGGTGAGTTCATTACAGTTGATCTGTTAAAGGAAAAAGGTTACGATCCCATAGTTTACAGATTCTTCTGCTTACAGTCACACTACCGCAAACCGCTTGAATTCTCTTATGAAGTCATGGACAACATGACGGTAAGCTTTGATAAGCTCATCAAGAGGATAGCACAGCTTAAGGATGATGGGGCTGTTGATAATGCGGTATTAGAAGAGTACAGAAAGAGATTTACCGAAGCTGTCACAAATGATGTAAATACATCCATGGGAATAACGGTAGTTTATGATGTGCTTAAGGCCGATACCAATGATTCTACCAAGAAAGCTCTCATCGGAAGTTTTGATGAAGTGCTCTCGCTTGATCTGTTAAAGAGAGCGGAAGAGTTAAGCGCTAAGAACAGTGACGGCACAAACGGTGATCCGGGTGTCGATGAAGAGACTGTAAGATTTGTTACCGAAAAGATAGAGGAGAGAAAGGCTGCAAAGAAGGCTAAGGATTTTGAGAAAGCCGATGCCATCCGTGCCGAGCTCCTTGAAAAAGGTATTGCGATCGAAGATACACGTGAGGGCGTAAAGTGGCACAAGATCTGAATGAAGCGATGAATTCCGTGAGAGGAGCAGAGGGGATACCGGCTGTTCAATACAGTCCGTTGGTCCTTGCCTACATAGGTGATGCCTTCTATGAGATGGTGATACGTACCATGGCTGTGGAACAGGGCAATACTCAGGTTGAAAAGCTTCATAAGGCTGTGACACGATATGTAAGAGCCGGTGCGCAGGCTGCAATGGTAAAGTACTATGAGGAAGAAGGCCTGCTTACGGAAGCGGAACTTGCGGTTTATAAGAGAGGACGAAACGCAAAGTCTCATACTATCCCTAAGAATGCTGATCCTTCCGAATACAGGAGAGCTACGGGATTCGAAGCGCTGATGGGATATCTTTATCTGGGAGGAGAATGCGCAAGAGCGCTGGATCTTATCCGGAAAGGTATTGAAGAATATGAAAGAAAATAAAATGCAAAAGAATAATGACAATATGGCAGACGGAAACGGCCGTATGCATGAAAATTACATTGAAGGCAGAAATGCTGTTACTGAGGCATTCAGAGCCGGCAAGACCATAGATAAGATCTTTATCCTTGACGGATGTCAGGACGGCCCTATACAGACGATAAAACGTGAAGCAAAGAAGCATGATGCAGTGATCCATTTTGTTACAAGAGAGCGCCTGGATCAGATGAGCGAGACCGGAACCCATCAGGGAGTCATCGCTGTAGCGGCTGCTTATGCTTATGCAGAAGTGGAGGATATCCTCAAGGCTGCAGAAGACAAGGGTGAACCGCCTTTTATCTTTTTGCTTGATGGGATAGAAGATCCTCACAATCTCGGTGCGATAATAAGGACAGCCTGCCAGGCAGGAGCACACGGAGTGATCATTCCGAAGAACAGAGCGGTTGGACTTACACCTACTGTAGCCAGAACATCTGCCGGCGCTATCAATTATATACCGGTAGCTAAAGTGACCAATATGTCACAGACCATAGAGGAACTTAAGAAAAAAGGCATGTGGTTCGCCTGTGCGGAAATGTCGGGAGATATCATGTATAGCTGCAATCTTACCGGCTCACTCGGACTTGTCATCGGATCGGAAGGTGATGGTGTCAGCAGACTGGTATCGGAGAAATGCGATTTTCATGTTAAAATACCTATGGAAGGACCGCTGGATTCACTTAATGCATCGGTAGCGGCAGGCGTGCTTGCGTACGAAGTAGTGAGGCAGAGGATCAATTCACGCAAATAAGGTAAATGATATATATGCCGTAAGGCAAAATGAGAGGGGAAAATCGGTTTGAGAGAACTTTTAAAAGGAAAAGCCTTATTTGTTTATCTCGTAATGGCACTGGTTTTAGCCATTGCGTTTTCAGCTCTTTTTGTATATATCAACGCCGAATCGAATAAAGAACAGGTTTTTACCAAAAGCGATAAGGGCGGGCTGGTCATCAAGATGGTAAATCCGTTAGACAAACACTGGCGAGATGCGACCAATCATCCGGATATCCCGGTGGGCGGCGAATATGACTTCACTGTTTTCAATCATGTGAAAGGCCCCTTTAAGAACTGGACTGCCAAACTTGTATTCAATGTTCCTATAGAGATAGACAGTTCATGGAACGGCGAATTTATCGTTGATTCGAATACCATATCTTTTACTCCCGATGATAATCTTCAGACAGTAGAGGATTCTTCCGAAGTGACTTTTGGTACAGTCTTATATTCCAAAGAAGATCTGGTTCTTATGGATTATGAGATAAGAGGTTATATTCCTTTGGAAGTAAAGAGGATGCCTGTTTTCTATATTCTTGCGAGTCTTACCGGAATCTGGTTATTCTTCTTTACCATTCATCTTGTCAGCTATGCCAGAGTCGAGAGCTTAAAGCGGCAAAGAGAAAGAGACAGACTTATCATAAAGCAGGCGATCACCACATTCACCAACTTTATTGATGCCAGAGATCCTTATACCAAGGGACATTCCGTGAGAGTAGCCATATACAGCAAAGAGGTGGCCGCAAGATACGGGATTGAGGGCGATGAACTTAATGATCTTTATTATGCCGCTCTTCTTCATGATGCGGGTAAGATCGGCATACCTGATGCGATACTCAGAAAGCCGGACAAGCTTACGGAAGAAGAGTATGAGACCATTAAGACTCACACTACCATCGGTGATGAGATACTGACCAAGTTTACTGCGATACCCAATATAAGGGACGGAGCTCATTATCATCATGAGAGATTTGACGGCAAGGGGTTTCCCGAAGGGCTGCGTGAAAGGACTATCCCTCTTAACGCCAGGATAATCGCCATAGCGGATTCTTTTGATACAATGAGTTCGCACAGGAGCTATCGCGAACCGTATGATAACGAGAAGATCATAAATGAACTTGAGAGCAATTCCGGAACACAGTTTGATCCGGAACTTGTTCCGCTCATGGTAGATCTTATAAGGGAAGGTTTTACGGACAAGATCCGCTCTGAATACGGAGCGGAGAACAGTTAAGGAGGTAACAAAAGGCTCTTATGGACCCTGCCGATATAGGCGCCGTCAGTGACGGCATCTTATTCAACGGTATCGAGTTTAACGATACCAATCTTACACAGCTTATCATTCTGATAGCATTGATCATTTGCTCTGCATTTTTCTCGGCTTCCGAGACGGCTTTTTCCACGGTTAACAGAGTAAGGCTGAAAACCCAGGCGGATGAGGGATCGGCCAAGGCAAAGCTGGTACTTAAGCTGCTGTCGAAATACAGCAGGCTGCTCAGCACCATCCTTGTGGGAAATAATATCGTTAATATATCTGCCTCTGCCCTTGCAACCGTTCTGGCAACGGATGTGTTCGGATCGTGGGCTGTAGGTGTGGTGACAGGCGTGCTTACTATCGTTGTCCTTCTTTTCGGCGAGATAGTGCCCAAGACTACTGCCATGCTTAAAAATGAAAAGCTGACTTACAGTTTTGCACCGGTCATCAATCTTTTGATGATAATCCTTTTTCCCTTAGTCTTCGTAATAGATAAGCTTTCCAACGGGATACTCAGACTTCTTAAGATCGATCCAAACAGGAAGATCGTGAGCATATCCGAAAGTGAGCTCCTTTCCTATGTCGATACCAGCCACAAGCAGGGCGTGATCGAGAGCGAAGAGAGAGAAATGATCCATAACATGTTCGACTTCTCGGATGCCAAAGCAAAAGACATAATGGTGCCCAGAGTCAATATGGTCATGGCGGATATCCATACATCCCTTGAAGATCTCATGGAACTCTTCAAGGAACATCTCTATACAAGGATACCCATCTACGAAGATAACCCCGACAATATCGTGGGAATGGTAAATGTTAAAGATGTTCTATTTCTGGATGAAGTAAAGAAATTCAGGATAAAGAGTATCATGAGGGATGTCTATTACACGTACGAGTACAAAAAGATATCCGAACTCATGACAGAGATGAGGGGGAGAAATGCATCCGTTACCATAGTACTGAATGAGTATGGTGCGGCGGAAGGTATGATCACTCTTGAAGATATGATCGAAGAGATCTTCGGAGAGATAAGAGACGAGTACGATCAGGATGAGGAAGAGAAGATACAATCCCTTGGTGACAGGATGTATCGCATCGAAGGCACAATGAAGTTGGATGACATCAATGATGTGCTGGGAACGGAGCTTGAAAGTGAAGATTACGATTCCATAAGCGGAATCATAATCGAGAAATTAAACGACAGGCTGCCGGAGGAAGGTGAAGAGGTTGCGCTTGAAGACGGCACGGTGCTTAAGGTGGAGAAGGCAGAGAACAACCGTATACTGTCGGTGATCGCCGTTCTTCCCGAGAAATCACCCGGTAAAGAGGACGAAAACGGAGTAAATGAAGACGGCGAAGAGAAGGAAAATGATACGGTGGATTTCTTTAAAAGCGAATAGTCCTGTGTTTTGACAGAGTAAATAAGTTGTGTTAGAATAGCGAGAGTTGTAATTTCAATTTGGAGGATAAAGTGATGAAGCATATTAAGACACTTAATACCAGAGATTTAAAGAAGAGCTTAAAGACCGGCGGATGCGGTGAGTGCCAGACATCTTGTCAGTCAGCTTGCAAGACTTCCTGCACAGTAGGAAATCAGAGCTGCGAGCAGCTGTCCAAATAATTTTGACAAAAGAGAGAAATGATGGAGCAGCGGTAGGTTTGCCGCTGCTCTGTTAGTGTATACAGGTATATTTTTATGATTCACGAGTATAAAAGCCATGGCTATAATATAGTCCTGGATGTTAATTCCGGAAGCGTTCATGTTGTAGACGATCTTGTATATGACATGATCCCGGAGATAGAAAAAGACGTTGAAGAGGGAATGAGTGATGATGAGATCGCTGTAAAATACGGCGGTTCACTCATGGATACGGACAGGAAGGAAGCGGTCGAGGAGATCCTTACCCTGAAAGAGCAGGGGATGCTTTTTTCCAAGGATGAATATATAGATTCGATAGATAAGTTCATGAACCGTGAGACTGTAGTGAAAGCTATGTGTCTTCATATTGCACATGCCTGCAATCTGGGCTGTAAATATTGTTTTGCGGGAAAAGGAGAATATAACGGTCCCTGTGCCGTTATGAGCTATGAGGTCGGAAAGCAGGCTCTTGATTATCTGGTAGAGCATTCCGGCAGCAGACACAATCTTGAAGTGGATTTCTTCGGCGGAGAGCCGCTTCTCAACTGGGATGTTGTTAAGCAGCTTGTTGCATACGGAAGAAGCATCGAGAAGGAGAAGGACAAGAAATTCCGCTTTACTCTTACCACCAACGGAACACTTCTTAATGATGATATCCTTGAATTTGCAAATAAGGAAATGAGCAATCTCGTCCTTTCCATTGACGGCAGAAAGGAAGTTAATGATCGCATGCGCCCTTACCGCGGAGGTCAGGGAAGCTACGACGAGATCGTTCCCAAATATATCAAAGCTGCCGAATCACGTGGTCAGACCAATTACTATGTGAGAGGTACATATACTCATTTCAATACGGATTTCGCAAAAGATGTAATGCATCTTGCGGATCTCGGATTCAAGCAGATCTCGGTTGAACCTGTAGTCGCTCCGGCAACGGAGGATTATGCTCTTACTGCGGAGGACATCCCCGTATTGCTTGAGCAGTATGATATCCTTGCGGACGATATGATCAAGAGAAGACGTGAAGGCAATGCTTTTAATTTCTTCCATTTCATGATCGATCTTGAGGGCGGTCCCTGCGTATATAAGAGATTATCGGGATGCGGTGCCGGATGTGAATATGTATCCGTGACTCCCTGGGGTGATATCTATCCCTGCCATCAGTTCGTAGGACAGGAAGATTACAAGCTCGGTTCAATATATGAAGGAATAAAGAATACGGCACTTCAGAAGAAGTTCCATGATTGTAATGTATATTCCAAGCCTGATTGCAGCAAGTGTTTTGCACGATACTACTGCAGCGGCGGATGCATGGCCAACTCGCAGCATTTTACCGGCGATATCTACGGCGCTTATGAAGTGGGATGTGAACTTCAGCGCAAACGTGTGGAGTGCGCGATAATGCTTAAGGTGGCAGCTGCCGAAGAAGAATAGGTGCGGAAGCGCAAGAAAGTTTTGGATCAAGTGATATACCGGATTTACCGGAAATAAATATCAAGGAGATTTAACTATGAAAAAGTCAACTGGGATAGTAGCGATCATTTTGATGATCGCAGCGCTGGTGGGCGCAGCCTATGTGATGCTTAACGGAACGGGAAGTGACGGATATCTTTCCGCGAAGAGCACAAAGCTCGGTCTTGATCTTGCCGGCGGTGTCAGCATCACCTATGAAGTAGTGGGAGATGAGGCGCCTTCCAAGGAAGATCTTAATGATACGGTCTTCAAGTTAAGAAAGAGAGTAGATCAGTATTCTACAGAATCCAATGTTTACCCCGAGGGCGACAGAAGGATCAGCATCGAGATCCCCGGTGTTACGGATGCAAATTCAATCCTTGCGGATCTCGGTAATCCCGGTTCACTTTATTTCTTGCGTGCGGTAAGCTCTTCAGACGGAAGCTTCAACTATGAGCAGCTCAGAACTGCTATAGATAAGCTGCCGGTTATGCAGGAAGATGATACAAAGTATGTTTCTGTAGGTGGTGTTAATTATCTTTATGATGCGGAAACCAACGACCTGTACGTTAATGAGGCAGGACAGAATGTTGTTTATACCGTAACAAATGTTGCACATACAAAGCCTGTTTACACACTGACAAAGCCCATAGATGAGATCGTTGCGGCAGGTGATGCTCTTCTTTCAGGTACTGATGTGGCTTCAGCAGAGGGGAAGGCTTATACGGATGAATACAACAGGATCCAGTATATCGTAAGTCTTGAATTTACTCCCGACGGAGCGCAGAAATTTGCAGATGCTACGGGAGAAGCTTACGGAAAACCCAATCTTGCAGGAACCATAGGAATTTATTATGACGGCGAGATGCTTTCTGTTCCTACAGTACAGGGAAGGATAGAGGGCGGAAGCGCACAGATCTCCGGAATGGCAGATGCTCAGGAAGCTGAAAATCTTGCGCAGAATATCAGGATCGGTGGCCTTAAGCTTGAACTTCAGGAACTTCGTTCAAATGTTGTAGGTGCCCAACTTGGTACAGATGCGGTTAAGACAAGTATCATTGCAGGTCTTATCGGCCTTGCGATAATCGTGGTATTTATGATCGTGATCTACAGACTGCCCGGTTTTGCAAGTTCGATAGCACTTGTACTGTACTCTATACTGGTAATAATTCTTATAAATCTCTTTGAACTTACACTTACACTTCCGGGTATCGCAGGTATCATACTGTCCGTGGGAATGGCAGTTGATGCGAACGTTATCATATTTGCCCGAATGAAAGAAGAGCTTAAAGCAGGAAGTACTGTTGAAGAAGCGATCAAGGCCGGATTCTCAAAGGCTCTTTCCGCTATCATCGATGGTAATATCACAACTCTTATCGCGGCTGTTGTGCTCATCGCAATGGGAAGCGGTACTATCAAGGGCTTCGGATACACACTTGCTCTCGGTATCATACTTTCAATGTTCACTGCACTTTTTGTTACCAAGACTCTTGTAAATGCTTTCTATGCCATCGGATTTAAATCTCCGGCATTATATATGATGTCCGATAAGGAGAAGAAAAAGGAAGAAAAGATCATCCCCTTCCTTTCAAAGAAGAATCTCTTCTTCGGTATTTCTCTTGGTGTGATCGGAGTAGGTATCGCCGCAATGATCATATTCAGTGCTACCGGTAAGGATGCACTTAATTACAGTCTGGAGTTCAAGGGCGGTACCGCTACTACTGTAGTTTTTGATACTGTTCCTTCCCAGGATGTCATTGATTCGCAGATCATCCCCGAACTTGAGAAGATAACCGGAGATGCGAACGTATCATTCCAGAGTGTTAATGATACGAATGAAGTTATCTTCAAGACCCGTGTAATGAATACAGAGGAACGTCAGAGTTTCATAGATTACATGGAGAACAGTCATGGCATTGGCGCTGAGCGTATTACTGCCGAGACTATCGGTTCAACCATCTCGGGAGAGATGAAGAAGGAATCACTTATGGCAGTCGGTGTTGCTGTATTATGCATGCTCATTTACATCTGGTTCAGATTCAGCGATATCCGTTTCGGTATCAGTTCTGTGGCAGCGCTTGTTCATGACGTTATGGTAACGCTTACTTTCTATGCACTGGTAAGACTGTCAGTCAGCTCCACATTCATCGCATGTATGCTTACGATAGTCGGTTATTCTATCAACGCAACCATAGTTATATTCGATCGAATAAGAGAAAATCTCCGCGCTATGCGCAGGAAGGATACTCTTGATGGCATGGTCAACAAGAGCATCAGCCAGACTCTTTCAAGAAGTATATTTACTTCACTGACCACTGTTATCATGGTTATTATTCTTTATATACTCGGTGTATCATCCATCAGAGAGTTCGCACTTCCTCTTATCATCGGTATCACTTGCGGTACATATTCTTCCGTATGTGTGACGGGTGCTTTATGGTATGTATTAAGAGTTAAGTTCCCGCCTTCGGAAGATGATGATGACTGAAAATAAGCGTTCGCTTTGGCAGAGAGGTTTAAAATGAGTAAAAAGAATTCAAATAATGATAATACTTCCAATGAAACCGGAATAAGCAAGTCAAAGCAGAAGCGACTTGCGCAGGAACAGGCAAGAAAGGCTGAGAAAGAAAAGAAGATCATGGGTTATGTGTGGCCCGTTCTTATCATATTCTGCATTGCAGCCATAATATTTGCCATACAGATGCTCAGGGCGGCAAATATCCCTTATTATTCAAAGCCTCTGACAGATCAGGGAACCGTAAAGGGAGTAAATGCCGGTGATGTGACAGTCGATTATGCTTCCATGTCATTTAAGAAGAGTGAGCTTATGCCTTCCGAGTCGGTTATAGAGCAGGACCTTATGGATCTTCAGAAGAATTACGAAGCTCTTTCAGAGGATCCCGACAAGATGACGGTATCCGGTGATAAGGTTAATGTTACATATACATCAACGCTCGACGGTGTATCTTCCGATTCGGCATTGGCTGAGGAAGGCGGAAGAAATCTCACTATAGGATTCGCTACCCTCGGAGAGGAATTCGATGAGGCGCTCCTCGGACGTAAGAAAGGTGATAATTTTACTGTATCGGTTAATTATGCAGAGGATTATTATGATGAGGACCGTGCCGGCAAGACCGCTGAATACGATGTTACCGTACAGGGAATCTATGAACTTCCCGAGATAACTGATGAATTCATTGCTGCCAATAACAGAGAGGGACTTAATACTGTTGAGGAATATAAACAGTACCTTCGCGATCATTATTATGATGAGTCCATCAAGAGAGCAGTGGCATCTTCACTTTCCACTAACAGTGCAGTAGCTGCTTATCCCGAAGGATATGTTGAAAATGTTCGCGAAACACTGGCAGAGCAGTATAAGGCACAGTATGATTCACAGTCAGCTCAGTTCCAGATGTACGGACTCGATCCCGGAACAGAGTATGAGATGTTCGGTTACGAGACTGAGGAAGCTTATAATGCATTCCTTGACGAGCAGGCTAAGGAGAAGGCTGCTTACGCACTTGAACTTGATTATATATTCAAGGATGCGGGCCTTACCAATACCAAGGATGAAGTAAAGGCATACTGGGCTGATCGTGGGTATATGGACGCGGGCTTTGACAGTCTGGTTAAGGAATTTGGATACCCTTATGTTGCACAGAGCGCACTTCAGGCTAAGGTACTTGATTATCTGGCTACAAATGCAAATGTGACCGAATAAAAAGGATATAAGGAGCAGGGATGCCGGCATGGTTTCTTATCCGCAAGGGCGGAGATTTTCAGGAAATAGGCAGAAAGCATCATATCCCTACGGCAGCAGCCAGACTGATTAGAAACCGTGGGGCGGTGACTGATGAAGATTTTGAACTCTACCTAAGAGGCGGAATGGAGTGCCTTCATGATCCTGCTTTGTTTAAAGATATGGACACAGCATGTCGCCTGATGGCGGATGCTGTTGTTTCAAAAGAGAAGATACGAGTTATTGGGGATTACGATATAGACGGAGTCTGCTCGGCGGCAATTCTGCTTAAAGGTCTTCGCAGATTGTCAGCCGATGTGGATGCCGTGATACCGCACAGGGTTCATGACGGATACGGAATGAATTCGGAGATGATACGAAAAGCCTATCTGGACGGCGTTAAGGTCATCATTACCTGTGATAACGGAATAGCTGCTTCAAAGGAAGCGGCACTTGCAAAAGATCTTGGCATCACGCTCGTGATAACAGACCACCATGAAGTACCATATGAAGAATCTGATGGCGTAAGGAAATATATCATTCCCGATGCCGATGCTGTTGTGGATCCGAAACAGGAGGATTGTTCTTATCCTTTTTCGGGAATCTGTGGCGGCATGGTCGCTTACAAATTCGTCTCATATTTATATAACAACAGGATGTGCGGGGAGGAATTCTCGGACGTTTATTCCGATACGAGATTTATGGATGAGCTGACAGAGCTTGCGGCATTCGCGACTGTCGGGGATATCATGGAATTAAGGGATGAGAACAGAGTGATCGTTAAGCGGGGATTGGAGCTTATTAATTCGGATCCTGCACCGGGGATAAAGGAACTTATCGAGGCATCGGGATTATCCGGGACAAAGATATCCGCATATCATCTGGGATTTGTATTGGGACCCTGTATCAATGCCACCGGACGTATTGACAGTGCACAGAGAGCTCTGGATCTGCTGACGGAGAATGATCATGAGAATGCCATGAGGATCGCCGGCGAATTAAGGAGTATGAACGAGTCCCGCAAGGCAATGACCGAAGAGGCTGTTAAAGAAGCGGTTGAGCAGGTTGAATCCGGTGAATTCGAAGGAATGAATGTGCTGGTCATCTTTCTGCCCGACTGTCATGAAAGTATAGCGGGAATAACCGCAGGCCGTATAAGAGAGAGATACGGGAAGCCTGTATTTATAGTAACGAGAGGCGAAGAGGGACTTAAGGGTTCCGGACGTTCCGTAGACAGCTATAATATGTATGAGGCCATGAACGAAGTAAAGGATGTGTTCACCAAATTCGGCGGGCATGCTCAGGCTGCGGGTTTTTCCCTGGAAGAGGACAGACTTTGCGAGATGAGGGAACGTCTCAATGCCAATTGTAAGCTTACGCCCGAAGAGCTCAGAGGAAAGCTTATGATAGATATGGAGCTCCCGTTAGGATATGTCAATGAAGATCTGCTTGCGGCACTTGAGCTGATGGAACCCTTTGGAAATGGGAACAGCAGACCGGTATTTGCCAAGAGGAATATCCTTCTTACCGGGATCAGCGTTATGGGGCAGAAGAGAAATTCGGCCAGATTAAGGGTTGTTGATGATAATACCAGAACAGAGATGGTATTATTTAAGAAGCTGGAAGACTTTGAAAAACAGATAGCGGAAAAATACGGTGAAGATGTGGTAAAAAGCCTTGAGGAGAACAGAAGCGTTGCTGTAGAAGTCAGATTTGCCGCAGCATACAGCGCGCAGTGGAACGAATTTCGCGGTGTTAAAAAGATCCAGATGGCAGTGGAGGATTACATTCTGTAATGAGTAAGAAAAAGAAAGTAATGAGATATAAAGCCGAACCTGTTTTTCTGTATTTGGGATTGGCGATATTGTTACTGGTGGCAGAGCAGACCGATCTTCTTAACGGGAAGGCCGGGAATATATGCGGTGCATGTGCTTTGCCCATGTTATTTATGTCTGTAGGTGCATTAAGTCTGCTCCACGAGGGAAAAGTTACTTCGGAGAAAGAGATCATAAAGCGTAATGCGCGTTTGTTTTTGGGTTCATATTTTTGGTTTTCTCTGATCAACGGAGCTGTTGCGGCGGTACGGGCCATTGCGGATACATCCGGATACTGCAGATCCCTTTTGTTGAAACTTTTGTTTTCGACAGGCACTTTTTTTGGCCATTCGGTATTATGGATATTGCCGGTTCTCTTTGTTTCGCTTACACTTTGTCAGCTGTTAAAGAAGAGCATATCCTTTAAGTATACGTATATCATGATCGCTTGTCTCATGCTGACAGTGGCATTGGTATATCATACCGGCAATATAAGCTTTACAAATGTGGTTGTTGATTCCGGTATATCAGCCAGGGGCGTGATGGTGAGGATAGCCATGCTGTTTGTACGAAGTGTCTTTGTTGCATTTTTCATGCTGACAGGTGAAGTTTTTGTGATGACGACTGAGAGAGTGAAGTCTCACCGGGAAAGGCTGCTCCTTCCGGGGATCCCGCTTGTGGTGGCAGGTGCTTTTGTCATCGCTTTGTTGGCCGGACCTTTCTACTGGCCGAATATTTATTTTTTAAATATCTGGGCGCTGGTTACCGGAGTGCTTATGATGTCGGCGGGCTTATGGTGTATCTGCGTATGGATAGGCAAAGTCGGAGTGATCAATTATTTCGGAGAAAATGCGCACTACATATATCTCACATTTCTTGATCTGGGAGGTCTGCAGCTTGCGAAGCTTGCAGGCGAGGAGGTCTTTTCTTTGATGGATAATTCCTTTGCTTCGAAAGCCGCGCTGGTGATAGTCCTTACGGCGGCGGAACTTATCTGGATAAAGATACTTGGAATACCTGCATTGTCTTTCCTTACAGGTGATATGAAGAAAAAAATGATGAATTCAGATCTATCCTGCGGAGGCAAAAAATGATCCTTACCGTATCTCTCAATCCTGCTGTGGACAGGACTGCCGAGGTGGATGAATTAAAACCGGGATGTGTCAACAGATTAAAACATGTAAAGGACTATCCGGGGGGAAAGGGCATAAATGTCACCCGTGTATTGCGTATCCTCGGAGCAGATGTGATAGCTACGGGATTCACAGGGGGATATACCGGAAAATTCATTGAAGAAGCAGTAAGAGAATGCGGCGCAGAAAGTGCTTTTGAAGAGACCAAAGCGCCTGTCAGGACTAATCTGAATATCATTTCTGCAGACGGCAGCGTAACAGAGATACTTGAACCCGGCAGTTTCATAGGGGAAGAAGTGATTTCCCGATTCCTTGTCAAATATGAAGAGCATTTGGACAGAGCTGACATAGCGGTTTTTTCCGGATCCTTACCCCAAGGGGTGCCTGTGGATTTTTATGGCAGGCTTATCAGCATGGCTAAGAAAAAGAATGTCAAAACCATACTGGACTGTTCCGGTGAAGCACTGAGAGAAGGGATAAAAGCATGCCCGGATCTGATAAAGCCGAATATAAAGGAACTGTCGGATCTGTTTGGACAAAAAACAGACAGTATGGAAGCTGTTAAAGGTTTAGCGGAAATGATCAGGCAGGAAGGTGTGAAAAATGTCTGCGTTTCTCTTGGAGAAAAGGGGCTGCTACTTGATGACAGTGACGGATATCACTTTGCGGAAGCGATAAAGCTTGAGCCTGTAAATACCGTAGGCTGTGGTGATGCAGCTGTGGCGGCATTAGCTTATTCGTTCGACAGAGGAGATACGGGAGAGATCGCACTTAAGATGGCTGTAGCGGTATCGGCAGCGAATACGCAGGAGCGGGAATCTGGTAAGTTTTCTGTACAACTAATGGATGAATATTTGAAAATTGTAAAAGTTAACCACACAATCCACAGAGAAGTGTGAATAATTACCTTGACAAAAGAAATATTATCGAACTAATGACTAAAAAATAGCCGGTTGTATTATTAAAAGTACACATTTGTTCATAATTTAGACATAATTTCGAGATAATATCTGTAGCAGATAGTGAATAACATTACTATCTCCCCCCTCATAAGGAAGACCGCTGCAACGCAGTGGTCTTCTATTTTTTTGCAATTTTGACGGATAATGCCGGGCAAGGATGCTTGGAGCCTCGTTATTATGATATAATAGTGTGGTGGCAGCCATATAGTGCTTCCACCGGGAGGGATTATGAAATCCGGGATCAAAAACGATATCTTATCAATACTGACGATAGTATTAGGTGCTGCGATCGCAGCATTTTCTATTGAAGAGTTTCTAAGCCCCAACAGGATCTTTGATGGAGGTATAACCGGTGTCAGCATGATACTGACTTCGAAATTGACCGTTAATCTGGGGCTTATGGTCATCATTCTTAACATTCCGTTTCTGATAGCTGCTTTAAAGCAGCTCGGTAAGAAGTTTATTGTCAAAACAGTTACAGCCATGACAGTTTTTTCCGTTACTTTGGGGTTCTTTGAGCCCATGCAGCGGATCACCGATGATTCACTCCTTGCTACTGTTTTCGGAGGCGTGGTACTGGGGATCGGCGTTGGTCTTGTTCTCAGGGGCGGGGGCTGTCTTGACGGAACCGAGATAGTCGGTATATTTGTCAGCCGTAAGACTTCTCTTTCTGTCGGAAGAGTTGTGCTCATGATCAATGTTGTGATATATCTGATCGCCGGACTCATATTCGGTATCGAGAGCGGATTATATTCCATGCTCATGTATTTCATCACATCCAAGGTCATAGATATAGTCGAACTGGGACTCGAGCAGGCTAAGGCTGTCATGATAATCACGGACCAGGGTGAGGAAGTCGCTGAAGATATCTATGAGAAGCTGGGAAGGACTGTGACTTTTATCAGAGGCGAGGGCCTTGTATCGGGAACAAATAAAGATATTCTTTATTGTGTTGTGACACGTGCAGAGATCGCGGAAGTACGAAACCTTGTAAGAGATATGGATTGCAGTGCTTTTACGACGATTACGGATGTTTCGGAGATCATAGGAACACATATTAAAAGAAGTGCGGCATCTGTCCTTGCAGCGATCGAAAAGGATGACGAGGAAGATGCTTTAATGAAGAAACTTGAAGAAGAAGCTGCGGCAAAGCTGAAAGGATCGGCCGCCGTATCAGAAAAAACAGATAAGGAAGCAGAGCCCGAAAAAAAGGAGAATGCCGCAAATACTGAGAAACACGAGGAAGAGATCAATGGATAAAAAGCTTGGAACGCTTTTGGAATATGCAAAGGTAGAGATACTAAAGCAGCCGGGAACGGGCGATGACTATAAGGACAGCGATATCACTGCCCTTGTTTACGATTCCAGAAAGATAGAGGAAGGGTGCCTTTTTGTCTGCATAAAGGGCGCAAATTTTGATGGTCATTCAAAGATCGCAGAAGCTGTTGAGAAAAAAGCTGCTGCAGTGCTTGTTGAATACATCCCCGAAGATCAGAAGCCAGTTCTGGAAGGCAGCGATGTTATCGTGATCAGGGTGGATGATACCAGAGAAGGTCTCGGTATCACGGCAGCCGCATGGTTCGGTCATCCTGCGAAGAAGCTGAAGACCATAGGTATTACCGGAACCAAAGGGAAGACCACATCCACATATATCGTTAAGAATATCCTTGAAAATGCGGGTTTTAAGGTGGGGCTCATCGGAACAATAGAGATCTGCACCGGAAGCCGCGTTATACCGGCCAAGAATACAACCCCGGAGTCTTACCTTGTTCAGGAATATTTTGCGGAGATGGTTGAGAACAAGTGCGATGCGGTTGTAATGGAAGTTTCTTCCCAGGGACTGATGCTTTCGAGAGTCGCAGGATTCACCTTTGATTACGGCATTTTTACAAATTTAAGCCCCGATCACATAGGTAAGAATGAGCATAAAGATTTTGATGATTATCTCAGATGCAAAAAGATGCTTTTCTCACAGTGCAGAACAGGCATTTTTAACAGCGATGATAAATATTTTTCAAGGATCTCAGAAGGATGCACATGCGAAGTCGAGACCTTTGGTACAGGAGAGAAGGCTGACCTCAGAGCTTATGACCTTAAGCCTGATAAGAGGGGCGGCGCATTATGCATGACATTTAAGACTTCCGGAAGGGCGGAACTTGATGCCATGATAGACCTGCCCGGATCCTTTTCCGTCTACAATGCTCTTACTGCCATTGCTATCTGTCTGCATTTCGGAGTTGATAAAGCAGACATACTGGAGGCGCTGGAAAAGGTAAGCGTAAAGGGACGTATCGAGATGCTCCCCGTATCGGATGATTACACTCTCATGATTGATTATGCCCATAATGCCATGGCCCTTAATTCACTGCTTACCACACTTAAGGAGTAT